>Ga0209331_1000015_pt1 | contig 56068 bp, 51 predicted proteins | sample JacPinW_OM3H0_M3_FD_187971 | JGI IMG/M metagenome (GOLD analysis project Ga0209331, IMG submission 187971) | Forest soil microbial communities from Algoma, Ontario, Canada - Jack Pine, Ontario site 1_JW_OM3H0_M3 (SPAdes) (version 2) | ecosystem: Environmental > Terrestrial > Soil > Boreal...
CGGAATCCGGCCGTTCTCTACGGCCTCGGTAATTTCATTGAGAATGCGGTAGATTTCGCCCGCGAGCGGGTGGATGTGACCGCTTCCTGGAGCGAGCAGAATGTTTCCGTGACGATCTCCGACGACGGCCCGGGCTTTGCCCCGGAGATCATGGACCGGATAGGCGAGCCATATGTCACTACCCAGAGGCAAAAGCGCCGCAATATGGATGCCGCGGAGAGCGGGGTGTCCGGTGGGCTCGGTCTTGGGTGTTTTATTGCCAAGACCCTTCTCGAGCGGTCCGGGGCTACGCTGGAATTCGAGAACCACCCATTACCGAGCCATGGCGCGAGCGTCCGAGTGCAATGGGCCCGCCGGGACTTTGAGCGCACGCCAGCGTTCCCCAAATGAGAGGTCATCTCGCCGAGGCTCGCTTATCAATGTCGGAAATGTGGACACTTTTTAAGTTGCGGTTATCCGATATTCTTCTTATGATACATTTACAAGGAATTTATGCGCGATTAGGTGTCCTCACACTCGGTGGTTGCTCCGATTGGGTTTTGGGCCGAGGTCGCCGTAGTGGAGGCGTAAATGGCTATGGCCGAGTTGGGTTCGGCGGCAATGCCCAGCGACCGATCAATTTTGATCGTAGAGGACGATAAATCCTTCCTCCATAGACTTTCCCGAGCCATGGAAGGCCGCGGCTTTGCGGTGACCATGGCCGAGACAGTGGCCGAAGGGCTCAACCAGCTCCAAACCAATTCGCCTGCATTCGCCGTGGTCGATATGCGCCTCGAAGACGGCAATGGTCTCGACGTTATTTCGGCCCTGAAACGGCTTCGGCCGGACGCGCGTGCGATCATTCTAACGGGCTATGGCAATATTGCCACCGCCGTTACGGCGGTAAAGCTCGGCGCAGTTGACTATCTCTCCAAGCCCGTGGATGCCGACGATGTCGTGGCAGCGTTGCTCAATGGCGAGGGCTGCAAAGCAGAACCCCCAGTGAACCCGATGTCGGCTGATCGGGTGCGATGGGAGCACATCCAGCGGATTTACGAGCTGTGCGGGCGCAACGTCTCCGAGACGGCACGGCGCCTTCACATGCATCGCCGCACCCTCCAGAGAATTCTTGCGAAGCGGGCGCCTAAATAGGCTGCTCTCCCGGACAAAGCTACCTTCAGCTCCTTTCAGCTCTCTTGATTCCGCGCTGCAACCAAATCGTGGCGAGTGCGTTACTGTCCGGAACATCGGAGGTTCTGGGCATGTATCCAAATCAGGATGCTATTTTCGAGCGCCTGGAGACGACCAAACGGTTTGGACTCCTGTCCGATTATCTCGTCAGCTGGACCGGACGTCCGGGAAGGCTTAGCGCGAAAGTAACGGTGTGGGGCAAAGACGGCACTCCCACGCACGTAGTGCAGGGCTATATCGCCCGCTTGCTGAAGGGACTCGTGAGCGCTCGGCAGATTATCATCGCCGCCGATTGATGCCGCGGTTTGTATCCGCCCTCCGGCGGCCTGCACGCATGAAACCTCAGTGCGCGCGCCGCTCGCCCGCAAGGAACGCGGCATAGGTGCGCTCGAGCCCCGAGCGCAAGGGTGTGCGCGCTCGCCAGCCCATCGTGGTGAGCCGGCCGCTGTCGAGGAGCTTGCGCGGCACTCCGTCCGGCCGGGACGAATCGAATACGAGCTTGCCTCGATAATCGACAATCTCCGCCACCAACCTGGCGAATTCAGCGATGCTGACCTCTTCGCCACTGCCGACGTTGATATGCGCCTCGTCCGAATAATGCTCGAGCACGAATACGCAGGCGTCCGCGAGATCATCCACGAACAGGAATTCACGCAGCGGCGTACCCGTTCCCCACACCGTCACGGAAGGGGCGCGATGGTGCTTGGCCGCTTGAAAGCGCCGGATCAGCGCCGCCACCACATGGCTGTTCTCAGGATGATAATTGTCGCCCGGCCCGTACAGATTGGTCGGCATCACCGAGATGAAATCGGCGGCGTATTGGCGTCGATACGCCTGGCACAGTTTGATGCCGGCGATCTTGGCGATCGCATACCATTCATTGCTCGGCTCGAGCGGTCCCGTGAGGAGCTCCTCCTCGCGCATGGGCTGAGGTGCAAGTTTCGGATAGATGCAGGAGGAACCGAGGAAGAGGAGCTTGCTCACCTCGGCGAGATAGCTGGCGTGAATGGTGTTGCGGGCAATCGCGATATTCTCGGAAATGAACTCGGCCGGGTAGGCGTCGTTGGCGTGAATGCCGCCGACTTTCGCGGCAGCAACGATTACTACCTCCGGCCTGCGCGCGGCGAGGAAAGCCTCCGCCTGGTCCTGCCGTTCAAGATCGACCTCGTCGCGGGCTGCCGTTATGACCTCGCAGGGCACAGCCTTGAGCCGGCGCACGATCGCCGAGCCGACCATGCCATTGTGGCCGGCGACGTAGACGCGCTTGCCCGCAAGCTCGAACAGCTTGGCCGCCATCAGCTGCTCGCTTTCTCCACGGTCAGCATCATGCGAAACGCGATCCAGCGGCCGAGCACCGGTTCAACTGCCCTTTCGATATCGAGCAACCGGCGTGCTGCGGCTGGACCAATGAGGCTCCAAGGCTTGAAGCCCCCGCTGAGCGGGTAAGCCGCCAGCGCAAACCATTCAACCCGGCTGATACGAAGCTCCGGAAGCAGTAAATGGAAGCGTGCGTGTTCGCGGGTGGCGAGAAGCGTGGGAATCGCCTGGTTTGCATCGTACGGATCCCGTCCGGAAAGCGGCATTTCGTCGGCCAGCGGATCAATGGAGGTTCGCACCGGCTCGTGATGCAAAAAACGATAAAACAGGGTGCTGCCCCAGGTGATCGCCGGCTCGACCATCAGCACGCGCCCACCCTCCCCGAGCACACGCGCCGCTTCGCGGAAAAACCTGAGCGGAGACTGGAGGTGATGGAGCACATCGACCATGACGATGTTTGCGAGTCGGCCGGATGCGAATGGAAGGCGATGGCCATCGGCCGCACAGTCGAGCCAAGGCGCAGGCTGGATGTCGGTCGCAAAGACATCCGGGAGCCGATCTTTCAAGTTCCCGATGCCGCCTCCGATCTCGATGGTCAGCCCGGGCCGGCAGGCAGCAGCGATGCGGTCGTAAAAATCATCATACACGGTCCGCAGCGTCGGCTTGCGGGTCCAGATCTCGCGATAGCCGGCCAGCGGGTCTGACGCCATTGCATCCATCACATCGCCTTGATGCGCATGAATGCGAAGAGCACCATCCGCAGCAGCATCACGCCATGTCTGAAGCGGGAGATCTGGGTTTCGCCGTAGGTGCGGCTTGCATACCGGATGGGAACTTCGACTGCCTTCAAACCAAGCTTCGAGGCACCGAAAATGAGATCAAAATCACCAAAGGGATCGAAATCACCGAAATAGCCGCGGCCCCGCTTGAGGCGAAGATAATCGCTGCGTCGCAGCGCCTTGGTCCCGCAAAGCGTATCAGTAAAACGCTGGGAGAGGAGCCAGCTGAACAGCAACGAGAACACCCAGTTGGCTATCAAGTTGAGAAACCGCATGGCCTGCTGTTCCATCGGGTAGACGAGCCGGGTGCCGTTGACGAATTCACCCTTACCTGAAGCGATCGCGTCCCAGAACTTCGGGAGCTGCTCGGGTGGCGCGGTCAAATCTGCATCGAGGATGATGAGCACATCCCCGCGCGCCGTGTCGAACCCCGCGAATACGGCATCCGCCTTGCCCTTCTTCGGTTGCCGGCGCGCCTTGATATCGCGGTCCGGATAAGCCGCAGCAACGCGCTCGATCTCCTCCCACGTGCCGTCGTTGGAATGGCCCTCAACGAAGATGATTTCGAGATCCTCGATGAAGCGCGGAATGCGCTTGACCGCCGGCTCAATGTTGCCGCGCTCGTTGCGCGCCGGAATGACAATGCTGGCCGAGGTCGGCTCAGGCGGCCTTTGCCGCAAAGATCGGCACACCGTGTAATGTCGCAGACACAGCGTATTGATGAGCGGCAGGGGAGCAAAAAAACGATTGATCAGGCGGCCCACTCCAAACAGGCGTTCGGGAACCAGCATCCTTCTTTCGCCCTTGACTGCCTCGAAGTCGGCGAGCTCGGCGAGTGCGCACACGTCGCTCGGAGAAAGGATGTTTTGTGGCGGCTGCGGCATCTTGAGACCGAGCGCTTCCGCGAGCTTCAGGGCCGGGTACCAAAGATGGGAGAAATAACCGATCACGAGGCGGGTTGAATGCGTGCACAAACCGTGCAGATGCTCGAACATGGCCTGGCAGTCTTCGAGTTCACCTAGCGTATCGACTACGACGATGAAATCGAATGGGCCGGGCAGTTGCCGGACGAAGGTCTCGTCCTCGATATCGCCTGTTAGAAACCTAAGAAGCGGGTGGGCCTTGCGTGCCTCGGCGATCATGCCGTCGCTGATATCAACTCCTACCCCGTAAGAAGGTTTTAGGGCGGCGAGAAGATCTCCGGTACCACATCCAAGCTCCAGCACACGAGCTCCTTCCCCGATCAAGAATTTCAGATAGAGGAGGTCTTCGGCATGAAAGAAAGAGGCGCGCGCAAGCCAGTCGCGGCGCTGGGGCGCGCTCGCATCCGCCAGACGGCGGATCTGCTGCTTGCGGGCCGACATAGTGAAGGGAGGAGGCGAATTGACCTTGAGCATGTGCCGCTGTGATTCCGGAAGCATCTAGAAGCCGGTTCAAAACCTTCCCAACGGGATCGGATGGTAGCGTGTGCGAAGGTGTTGTCGGCAAGCGTGTCCTAGGATAGGCCTCGACCTTAGAACATGTTCGGGTGAGGTGGAATCACACCGAGACGGTCGTCTCGGTGTGTCTCAACCTCGCCGCAACTAACCTTAGACTCCATCGCCGAGCAAACTCGCCTGCAAGGATCCGCCCATGTCCTCTACCGCAATCACCTGGATCGTCCTCGGCGTGATCGTGTTGGTCGCGCTCTGGATCATGATGGTTTACAACGGGCTTGTTGCACTGCGCCAGCGAGTCAACCAGGCCTTCTCCGACATCGACGTGCAAACCAAGCAGCGCCACGATCTCGTTCCCAGCCTGGTCGAGACGGTGAAGGGCTATGCCGCTCACGAGCGGGGTACGCTCGAAGCCGTGGTGAGGACGCGCAATTCGGCGATTGCCGCCCCGACCGGAAACGTTGCCGCGCAGGCCGCTGCCGAGAATGCACTGACCGGGGCGCTCCGGCAGCTCTTCGCGCTGAGCGAGTCCTATCCTGATCTCAAAGCCAATCAGAATTTTCAGCAGCTGCAGAGCGAACTCTCGGACCTCGAGAACAAGATTGCCGCTGCCCGGCGGTTCTTCAACAACGCGGTCCAGGAATACAATACCGGGATTCAGCAATTCCCCGCCGTCCTGCTTGCGGGGTCCCTCGGCTTCAGCCAGAAGGAATTCTTCGACGTCGGGGTGGAGCAGCGCAAGGAGCTCGATCAAGCACCGCAGGTGAAGTTCTGACTTGCGGCTCGCGTTCTCATGGCTGCTTACGGGCTCTACACGCACATCCAGGCGAACAAGCGCCGGTCGATTGTGCTTCTCATCGGCCTGTTCTTTCTGGTGTATCTCATGGTCTACGCGGGCGCGCTCGCGGCGGAGGCGCTCAGTTCGGATGCACCGCCGGACCTGCTCCTGCGGCGCGCAGTCCTGGATGCGGTTCGGGCGGCGCCGTTCGCCACGCTGGGAACGGCAGTGTGGATATGGATCGCCTACAAATTCCACCAGGGCATGATCGATGCAGTGACCGGCGGACGCATCGTTAACAGACAGGAGGCTCCGAGACTTTACAATCTCCTGGAGAATCTCTGCATCTCCCGCGGGATTGCGATGCCCAAGCTCAAGCTGATCGACGACACCAACCTCAATGCCTTCGCCACGGGAATGAATGACAGGCAATACTCCATCACCGTGACATCCGGTCTGGTCGAGAGCCTCGATGATGCGGAGATCGAGTCGGTGCTCGGACACGAATTGACGCATATTCGCAATGGCGATGTTCGACTGCTTGTCATCGCGGTCATCATCGCGGGCGTGATCTCCTTCTTCGCGGAACTTGTCTATCGCCTTCTATTTCAGGGGGGATGGCGCTGGAGCGGCGGCCGCAGCAGCAGCGATCGCAGGGGTTCCAGCCTCGCACTGCTCATCGCGCTCGCGATGATCGCAGTCGCGTGGCTGCTCTCGATTGTCATTCGCTTTGCCCTGTCGCGCAGACGCGAGTATCTCGCCGATGCGGGCTCCGTCGAGCTCACGAAGAACCCGGACGCCATGATCTCTGCGCTGCGCAAGATCGAGGGCCGTGGCGAGCTTGCCGGCGCCACTTCCGCCGTCATGGAAATGTGCATCGACAATCCGCGCGAGGGGTTCTCGAACATCTTCGACACCCATCCGCCGATCGGTGATCGCGTGGCGGCGTTGGTTCGGTTTGCCGGGGGCCATGATCCGGGCCCCCTGGCGCTGCCCGAGCCCGATACCTCGCTCAGGGCTCCCGAGGACGAGACGTCCGGCGAAGTTGCGCCAGCGAGCCCATGGGGGCCGAGGCAGGAAGCAGCGGAGAATCCCAAGCCTTTCCTGCCGTCTCGCCCCCCGGTTGAGCTCGGCCCCTCCGAGCCGGAAGAGCCTGGCCCCTGGGGACCTCACCGCAGCTAATACCTTCGTCCGTCGTCATGCCCGCGCTTGTCGCCATTGGCCTTGCATAAGCCGGTCTGTGCTCTCGGGGCGTCATCGTCCCCGGTAGAGCGGACGATCTGGGATCTTGAAAGGAACTAAAGTGAGGGAGGATTTCCCCTTCTCGCGCGCGGTTGAGGTCCCCCTGCAGCTCTCTACGCTTTCCCCCATGTTGAAGCTGCTTCGAAACGCTGCGCGCCTCGCTGCCAAGTATCAGGTTTTGAGCGTCAGTGGCCTTCGAACCCGATCAGCGTGCGCACCGGCACGTCGAGCTTGCGCAGTCTCTCGGCCCCGCCGAGATCAGGCAGGTCGATTATGAAGCAAGCCGCAAGGACCTGCGCACCCAATTGGCGCAACAGCTTGACGGCACCTTCGGCGGTGCCACCGGTCGCGATCAGGTCGTCGACCAGAATGACGCGATCACCGTTCGCAACCGCGTCCTCGTGCATTTCCATTTCATCGAGCCCGTACTCCAGCGAATAGGCGATGGAAACACGCTTGTGCGGGAGCTTGCCCTTCTTGCGGATGGGCACGAACCCGGCGGAAACTTGGTGTGCCACGGCGCCGCCGATGATGAATCCGCGTGCCTCTATCCCCGCAACCTTATCGATCTTGGATCCGGCCCAAGGCTGCACCAGTTCGTCTACGGTACGTCTGAACGCGCGAGGATTGCCGAGGAGGGTGGTGATGTCGCGGAACACGATCCCAGGTTTCGGGTAATCCGGGATGCTGCGGACCGAATCCCTGAGATCATGCTCGAACTGGACGCTGACCATGCGAAGCTCATATCAGGTTGCATGTATTCCGACATGCTCGCGGATGCCAACATTCGGCGGCCACACTGTGTCGGAGCATCGGGCTGCACGCAATAAGCTGTTTACGGCTAATCCCAGGTGTAGAAGCAATGCTTGGCCCCATCCCCGTTATACCCGTGATTGGCGGAGGCCCCGCAGGGATGTCCTGCGCGCTTTGGCTTCGCAATTACGCGCTCCGCCCTATCATCATCGAAAAGGAGCGCGTCCTCGGCGGAATGGCCGAACGCAGCCCCTATCCCAATGAAGGGCTGCTCGGACGGCCGAATGAAACCGCCCGCGAGAACGCAAAGGCCTTCGCCCGGCATATCCGGCAGGTGTCGATCGAAACCTGGCTGGATGCACGACCATATCGGCTCCAGCGAGGTCCCGAGGGCGGTTTCCAGTTGCATATCACCGTCCCCGGAACGCAAGCCCCTGAGGTTCTGTCCGCAGCGGCGATGGTGATCGCCACCGGAACAAGATTTGAAGGTGAAGACTGGCTCGGCCGCGTCGAGAATGCGAGGCGGATGGCGGAGGAAGGGCGCGTGCATGTCGGAGCGCCCTGGGCGGGTGATCCGAACAGCAATCCAGGGGGGCACGTCGCGGTGATCGGCGGCGGTGACAATGCATTCGATGTCTCCCGCATGCTGGCAGAGAGAGGCGTCCGGGTGACGATCGTGATGCGTGGGAAATCGGCGAGAGCGCTGCCTCTAATGGTGCAGCGGTTGCGCAGATACGAATCATCCGGGATGGTGCGGGTCATTTCCGACCGGACGGTGCAGGCCCTGCAATACTCGCACTCGAGGATTTGCGTGAGATTGAATGCAGGCGAGCAGATCGAAGTCGATGATGTGGTTATTCTGTTCGGCTATCGGCCGAACGCCGACGAGCACTGGATCGCGGAGCTTGCAATCGAGCGGGATGCTCGCGGCTACATTGTCGTTGACGACAACATGGAAACGTCGTGCCCTGGGACGTTCGCTGTCGGTGATGTTGCCAGTCCACGGCACCCATGCATTGCGACCGCGGTGGGCAGTGGGACCAAGGCCGCGCGCGAGATCGCCAACCGCCTATACCTTCGGTCAGACCGCTTGCGATGACCGGACCGGCTTGCCCAGGACCCGGCCCGCGACCGCATCAAGCTTCTTGAGGAGCTTGGGATCGCGCGCCTCCGGGGCGGTGATGAGCGCGTTATCGAGCGCGCGATCCGACCCGATCGGGCAAGGCTCATGCTCGGCTGGGAAATCACGAGCCAAACGGGCAACGAGCGCCTTGGCCTTTTCCGCGTTGGCCACGAGCACAGAGATGATGTCCTGCACCGTCACCGCATCGTGGTCGGGATGCCAACAATCGAAGTCGGTGACCATGGCGACTGTCGCGTAGCAAATCTCTGCCTCACGGGCGAGCTTTGCTTCCGGAAGATTGGTCATGCCAATGACGGAATAGCCGAGCCCTTTGTAGGTCATGCTCTCGGCATAGGTGGAGAACTGCGGCCCTTCCATGCAGATGTAGGTGCCGCCGCGCACGAGCCGTATTCCTTCGGCTCCTGCAGCCGCGGCGATGCGGTCCTGCAGGCGCGGCGAGACCGGACGTGCCATGGAGACGTGTGCGACGCAGCCCTTCCCGAAGAACGAGCTCGCCCGATTGAAGGTTCGGTCGATGAACTGGTCGACGAGGACGAAGGTGCCCGGCGGCAGCTCCTGCTTGAAGGAGCCGCATGCGGAGAGGGAGACCAGATCGGTTACCCCAGCGCGCTTGAGCACATCGATATTGGCGCGATAGTTGATGTCGGACGGCGAGAGGCGGTGGCCCTTGTCGTGACGGGCGAGAAATACGATCGGCGTCCCCGCTATCTGTCCTATGCGCAACGCCGCAGAGGGATCGCCCCATGGGCTTCTTATTCTTCTCAGCCGCGGCTTCTCCAATCCGGGCAGGTCGTAAATCCCGGAGCCGCCAATGATGCCGAGGACCGCTTTCGTCACTCCAGGTCCTTATGACCGGCGAGCTTTTCCCGGCCACACTGGCCTAGGCACGAACCACCCGAATGCCCGGCGGGAGCGGAGAAGTATGGGTATTCTTCACCGCGCTGCGGCGGCGCTTTAACGTAAGCGGAATTCGACAGTCCCTGACGCGCAGCTAGCTTCATGCGCTCGGATATTCTGCCGGCGGCCGCGCCCGCAGCTCTTCCGGATGCAGGTCGACTTGATGCCACACCTTCTTCTTGGTGAAGTAGAGAAGCCCGGCGAAAATGACGAGGAAGATGAACACTTGCATGCCGACCCGTTTTCTCTGATCGAGGTGAGGCTCTGCCGCCCACATCAGGAAAGCCGAGATGTCCTTGGCATATTGCTCGACCGTCATGGGAGAGCCGTCGGTATACTCGACACGCTGGTCGGACAACGGCGGGGGCATCACTATGGCGTGCGCCGGATAATATTTGTTGTAGAAGCTGCCCGGTGGGAGCGTAAAGCCTGCCGGCGGATTGGCTTCATACCCCTGGAGCAACGCCGTTACGTAGTCGGGACCCTGCTCCTGATATTGCGTGATCAGGTCGAACACCCAGTACGGGAACCCCCGCTCGATCCCTCGCGCCTTGGCAATAACGGAAAGGTCTGGCGGGACCGCATTGTAGCGAGCGCGCGCCGCCTGATCGTTCGGGAAGGGTGGCGGGAAATAATCGGCCAGCCGACCGGGGCGCTCGAACATCTCGCCCTGGTCGTTGGGCCCATCCTGGATCTTGTATTCGGCCGCGACCGCTTGTGCCTGCGCGGCGATAAAGCCGAGCCCACCTGGGTCCGCGAGATTGCGGAATGCGATCAGCTTCAGGCCGTGGCAGACCGAGCACACCTCGCGATAGACCTTGAAGCCGCGCTGGAGCTGCCCCCGATCGAACTTGCCGAACGGTCCGGCAAACGACCACCGGTTCTTCGCGGGCGAGCTGGTATCCTCATGCGAATGCTCTTGCGCCAGCGCCGGAGCGACCAGTGTGACCGCGACGGCGACGATTATGATCGATCGCCCAACAATCATGACTCTTCAAGCCCTGTGCATGCCGGCCGGGGGCGGCGCCGGCGTCCCAATCGGCATTCCCTCGCGCAACACTGCTTGTGAAATCGATTTGGGCAGCAGCTTCGTTTTCTCGACCTTGCCCAGCACCGGCAGGATCACAAAAAAGAACGCGAAGTAATAGATCGTAAATATTCGCGCAAACAGCACATAGTTGCCTTCCGGCGGCTTCGAGCCCAACCAGCCAAGCCCGATACAGACAACGACAAACACCCAGAAGAACTGGCGGTAAAGAGGACGATAGCGCGCCGATCTCACCTTCGACGTGTCAAGCCAAGGCAGGAGCGTGAGGACAAAGATCGAGGCGACCAGCGCTACAACCCCGAGCAGCTTGTTCGGGATCGCGCGTAAAATCGCGTAGAACGGCAGATAATACCATTCCGGCACGATATGCATCGGTGTCACTGCGGGGTTGGCCGGGATGTAGTTGTCGGGGTGGCCGAGGAAGTTCGGAACGTAGAATACGAACCAGGCGAACAGGATGCAGAACACCATCATGAGGAAGGCATCCTTTATCGTCGCGTAGGGAGTGAAGGCGACCGTGTCATCCTCGGTCTGGGGCTCGATGCCGTCGGGATTGTTTTGTCCCGCCACATGCAGCGCCCAGACGTGCAGCACAACAACGGCGGCGATGACAAAGGGCAACAGGTAATGCAAGGCATAGAAGCGGTTGAGCGTGGGATTGCCGACAGCATAGCCGCCCCACAGCCACGTCACTACGGATTCGCCGACCAGAGGGATTGCCGAGAACAGGTTGGTAATAACGGTGGCCGCCCAGTAGCTCATCTGACCCCAGGGAAGCACATACCCCATGAACCCTGTCACGATCATGAGCAGCAGCAGGATCACGCCAAGAATCCAAAGCACTTCGCGCGGTTCCTTGTAGGAGCCGTAATACATGCCGCGAAACATGTGGATATAGGCTGCGAGAAAGAACATCGACCCGCCGTTGGCATGCAGGTAGCGCAGCAGCCAACCGTAGTTGACGTCGCGCATGATGTGCTCGACCGAATCGAACGCATGGTCCACATGCGGCATGTAGTGCATGGCGAGCACGACGCCGGTGACGATCTGCACGGCCAGCATGAAGGTGAGAATGCCTCCGAACGTCCACCAGTAGTTCAGGTTGCGTGGCGTCGGGTACACGATGAAGGCCGAATAGACGAGGCCGGCGATCGGCAGCCGCCGCTCGAGCCACTGCATGAATGCGTTCTTCGGCTGGTAGCTCGGATGTCCGTTCATGTTCAGATGGACCATCAGCCGATGCGGACCTTCGTGTCGGATAGGAATTCGTATGGGGGAAGCGCAAGGTTCAAGGGCGCCGGTCCCTGCCGTATGCGGCCTGACGTATCGTAAATGGAGCCATGGCAAGGGCAGAAATATCCGTCATATGGCCCCTGGTCCGCGAGCGGGATGCAGCCCAGATGGGTACAGATGGCGATCAAGACCTGCCACTGCTCATGTCCTGGCTTGACCCGCGCAGAATCGGCTTGTGGATCAGGCAGCTTCGCCACGTCAACGTTCTGTGCGTCCTCGATCTGCTTCTTGCTGCGATGATTGATGAAGATCGGCTTGCTGCGCCAGAACACCTTGATGACTTGCCCTTCTGCGATGGGCGTAAGATCGACTTCGATTGGCGCCCCCATGGCAATCGTCGAGGCGTCCGGATTCATTTGCGCAATGATGGGCCAGAGCGCGCCAGCGGTTCCCACCGCGGCGGCGGCGCCTGTCGCTATGTAGATAAAGTCTCGACGGGTCGGCTCGGCCGAAGACATCGTGGTCACGGGTCAACCCCTTATCTTGCACCTCGGTTCGCCGCATCCACCGTGCACAAGCTCGCCTACGGCTTGCATGCGGCGACTTGCTGTGCCCCCGACACGGCGACGCCGCCCGGCGGCGGCGCTTGTTCTACGGGGTTTTATTGGCACCCTTGCCGCTGGAGTGCAAGTGGGGTGGTGTCGCATCCACGCGGCGGCGCAAGCCCTTGTGGATCAGATTGTTCGCCTGCTAGGCGCCGCCTGTGCCGTCATTCCAGGATGTGGAGCTTTGGCCGTCCGGCTTGCGCTTTTCCAGCCCGATATCCCGCAGAACACTGGGACCATTCTGCGTCTGGCGGCGTGTTTGGGTATCGAGGTCCACATTATCGAGCCCGCCGGTTTCCCCACAACTGACCGCTCATTCCGTCGTGCGGGCATGGATTATCTCGACCGAGCCGCCATCGTCCGGCATTCCAGCTGGCATGCATTCGAAACTTGGCGCAGTGCCACGCATGCTCCGCTGGTCCTGCTCACGACCCAGGCCAGCCTGTCCTATCTCGATCACCAATTCTGTGACGACGACGTTTTGCTGTTTGGCCGCGAGTCGGCTGGTACTCCCGAGGAGGTGCACCGGACCGCGGACACCAGACTTGTCATTCCAATGCGGCCGGGGATGCGCTCGCTTAACGTCGCAGTCGCAGCGGCCATGGTGGTCGGAGAGGCGTCGCGCCAGTCAGGGTCACGAAAGGACCGCAACGCGGGCGCGAGTTGAGGTCCTGGAGCAACAATTACGAGGCGGGTGAAGGACGTTCTCACGCCCCTGGGCGCTACCCCTCACCCGCCTCGCTCGCTGGCGCTGGTCGCCGTGGCCGTTTGCCAATCCCCAAGCAAGCGGACGGTGACAGCACACCCCCAGATCCCCCACCCGCGGGAGGCTCTCCTGAAAGAATGGCAAAATAGTGCCTCGCGTATGGAATTTTCGGTCTGTCCTCATTCAAATCATCTCGTGCATTCGTGGGGCACAGCTGTTACTCGCCTTCGAGCAAGACGACGGACATGGATTGATGCCGCTCGCATCTCTTGATTCTCGCAAAGAACGTGCACGCACCTGGTTCGAGACGCTGCGAAATGAGATCTGCGCCGCGTTCGAGGCATTGGAATGTTCTTTGCCGACCGGAGCCCCTCATGCAGATAGAGCTTCCGGGCACTTTCTGCGCACTCCCTGGAGCCGCAGCGACCATAGTGGAAGGCCAGGAGGGGGCGGCGAAATGTCGATGCTGCGAGGGCGCGTATTTGAGAAGGTCGGGGTGCACGTGTCGACAGTGTTCGGGGAGTTCGCGCCCGAGTTTCGCAGCGAAATCCCCGGTGCCGAAACCGACCCGCGTTTTTGGGCCTCCGGTCTTTCGCTTATTGCTCATCCGCATAATCCACACGTTCCGGCGGCGCACATGAATACCCGGTATGTCGTGACCAGCAGAGCTTGGTTCGGAGGAGGTGCGGACCTCACGCCGGTGCTCGGAGATCGCCGGCGCCAGGATGACCCGGACACGATAGCCTTTCATTCTGCAATGAGGGCGGCATGTGCCCCCCATTCGGCCGTAGCGCCTTATGAGAAGTACAAAAAATGGTGCGATGACTATTTCCTTTTGAAGCATCGCAATGAGATGCGCGGGGTTGGGGGAATCTTTTACGACTTCCTCGACAGCGGCGATTGGGAAGCTGATTTTGCGTTTACGCAAGATGTCGGCCGCGCATTTCGCACGGTATATCCAGAGCTCGTCAGAAGAAATTACACGACAGCGTGGAGCGACGGACAACGCGAAGAACAGCTGGTGCAGCGTGGCCGCTATGTCGAGTTCAATCTGCTCTATGACCGCGGGACGATTTTCGGGCTGCGCACCGGCGGCAATATCGAATCCATCCTCTCCTCGCTCCCGCCGGTGGTGAAATGGCCGTAGTCAACCCATAATCGCATTCGCGATCATCACTGCGCCGCCGGCGATGACGACAGCATCGAGAACCGCTGTGTGCACATGCAGCGGCAGCCGCTCGACTAGCGCTCTGGCGACGAATGCCCCGGGAAATGCCAAGGCGCCAATCAATAGCGCAATGGCGATGATCTGCGCCGTCACCACGCCGGCCACGCCGAAAGTGGCGAACTTCGCCATGCCGATTCCGATGGAAATAACCGCGTCGGTCGCAACAACCGCTGCACCTTCGAGGCCGGTCGCCATCAACAACGAGAGCAGGATGATCCCTGCGCCGACGGTACCGCCGGCGAGCGGCCCCCAGCCGAATGCAGCAAGCGCAAGGCCGCGGGCTGACAGCGCAAATCCGCGACGCCTTACCAGCCGGCGCAGGGGAACGCTCGCCATCAGCATGCAGCCGATCACCACAAGCGCCCCTCGGCCGCTCAGTTTGGTATATCCCCAGGCCCCAAGTACGCAGGTCGGCACCGCGCTTGCCAGCACCACCAAGGCTGCGCGTCGATTGACCAGATGACGGAAGGCCGCCACGCGGCCCGTATTCGTGAACAGTGCCGAGATTGAAATGATCGGAACCACGGGCTCCGCGCCGACGATCGGCACCAAGACGAGGGGCATCAGAGCTCCGGTACCATATCCGGCCACCCCGCCGATAAATGATGTAACCAGCGCAGTCGCGGCGATCGCCGCGAGTTGCGCCAGGGAGAGGCCATCAAACCCGAAGGACAATCAGCCCTCGCGCACTCGCGGATCGGTCAGGAATCTAAAATCAATCGGCGGTCGGTAGCCGTCGCACAGTGAACTCGATCCGATCACCGGGCAAGACGCGCCATGACTCGATCTCGGTCATGTAAGCAGCCTTGGGGAAGCGGCGAAACATCTCGCGTGCTTTCTCGCGTGCTGCTTCGCGAGGCAACGCGAACGTCTCGCGGCGAAACGCGTCCCGGGCCGGACGGCCGGCGAGGGCCTTGGCGCTACGGCGTGCAATGTCGGCGGGGCGGCGGATGGCGTTCATGCGCGGTCCTCTCGAGCTAAATCTAATGCCAAACCACGCCGGGAGCGAGTCGTCCTGAGCTTGCTTGTCCTCCGCAACTGTAACGCTGGAGCGGCAGCGCCGCGGAGACATCTCAGCCGTTCTGCGCTCTCGTCATCGCAGCCGCCCTGTCTGCAATCGTGGCGAGCGAGCGGGAATCGACTGGAAAGCCGGAGGCGGTCCAAGCCTCCTCTGCCGTGGCAAGCGCCCTGCCGAGCTGCGGCCCTTTAGCCAAACCACGGCTGATGAAGTCGGCTGCCCGCAGCGGAAAGGTTGGTATCATCCATTGCTCCGGCAGCGTTGCCAGCGAAAACCAGCGTTCGTCGCCGGCGCTCTCGGACGAACGCGACCAAGCGAGGAGTACCCGATCCAAATAACGCTCGCGCCCAAGACGATACAGCAGGACGCGCGCACGTTGCTGATCCCATGCAGAGGAAATGTGCCACCAGCGATCTGCCATGGAGGTCAGGCGTCCATACTCCGCATTGGATACCCGCAACCGTTCGCGCAGGCGATCCGCTTCCTCGGTGACCGAAACGCCGAGGGCGCCGAGCCGCCGCGCGCAGTCGGGCGACAGTTTAAGTGTGAGCTCGAGTTTGATCATGTTGGAAAAGCTCGCCAACAGGGGCACTCCTCCAAGCAGTCGGTCGAGCAAACCTGATTCGGTCATGACTGCGAGGGAGCCCACGGCATCCCTGGCGAGCAGCAGCTCGAGCAATTCCATGCGAATGCGCTCGCGCGACAATTGCTCGAGCCCGGCACGACCGGCGATGCAGGCCGCCACGCCTTCGGGATCGGGTGCCCCCTTCCCGTACTGCGCGTGAAATCGGAAGAACCGCAGAATGCGCAGATAATCTTCAGAGATGCGGCTGGCTGCGTCGCCGATGAATCGCACTCGCCGCGCAGCAATATCGGCAAGACCACCCACATAGTCGTAAATCACGCCTTGGCGCGTTGCCGAGAGCGCGTTCATTGTAAAATCCCGGCGCTCGGCATCGCGTTTCCAGTCGCGACCGAAAGCGACCTTCGCTCGTCGGCCGAAGGTCTCGACATCCTCGCGCAACGTGGTGATCTCGAACGGTTGCCCGTCGGCAACGGCGGTAATGGTGCCGTGCTCAATGCCAGTCGGAACCGCCTTGAATCCTGCCGACTTGACCCGGCTGATGACTTCTTCCGGCAGCGCCGTGGTAGCGATATCGATGTCCCCGGGTGGATCGCCAAAGAGCGTATTGCGAATCGCACCCCCTACCACCCGGGCCTCCTCTCCCGCACGGTCTAGCACAGCGAGAATGTCGCTAAGGGGCCGCTGACTGAGCCAGACAGCTTCAAGCCGTTGCTGTTGCGCGAACTTTTGCCTCACCTGGTCTGCCCCGGCACGAACCTGCCATTTTCAGAATGCGCGGGAACGTAGGTCGATCCCGGGGGAGCGCCGCCCCATTGCGCGAGCACAACAAAGCTGCCGATCATCAAGACGAGCGCGACTATGAGCAGCCACATTATGCGCGGGAGTGTCCAGCTGTCGGCACGCAATACTCCCGCGCGCGTCGACCAAAGATAGATGCCGTAGGCGACGAACGGTAAAAGGAACAGGGCGACTTCGGTCAATACCGGACGGACCATCGCTCTTCATTCCGTCGATCAGCTGAGCCGTTGCGAATAGAATCAGGGCATGTAAATGCGCTCATACAAATTGCGCAAAATACCTGCAGTTACGCCCCAAATGTAGCGATCGGCGAAGGGCATGGCGTAGTACCGCCGCGTCACCCCCTTCCACTCACGGCTGTGCACGGAATGATTCTGCGCGTCCATGAGGAAGGCAAGCGGCACCTCGAAGGCATCGGCCACTTCCGCTTCACAGAGCGAGAGCTCATACCCGGGCTGCACCCTCGCCACCATCGGCAGGATGCGATAGCCGGAGAAGGTGAGATAGAGGTCGAGATAACCGATCGGTTCGATGCACGCGTGCGGCAGTCCGATCTCCTCGAAGGCTTCGCGCAAGGCAGCCTCCGCGGGTGATCGGTCATGCGGGTCGATCTTGCCCCCGGGAAAAGCGATCTGGCTGGGATGACTCGGAAGTTCCGTGCGAAGGGTAAGTAGAATTTGAGGGTCGGGCCGATCAACAACCGGAACGAGCACCGCTGCCGGCCGGGTCGCCTGTACACCTGCGCGCTCCCACAGCAGCGGATCGAGATCGAGGTCGCCTCGCCTTGCTTTCGCGGTATGATCGTTGAGCGCCACAGGGACTTCGAGGCTCAATCGCGCGCGCGCGCGGGTGAAGAAATCGCAGGATGAGAACGTCTTGCGATCGCGGACCGTCATGTCCATCAGGCAAGGTCCTCCATGCAGTGGGCTGGCGCCATCGCGAAGAACCGCCCGGCGGATACCACTCCGAACATGCGCTGACCCTGAACATCCCGTTGTTCCCCAAGCTCCACCAGGTCATAAAAGAGCGATCGGGTGACCAGGGCCCAGAGATTACGCCTCACGTGGAGATAGGGCTTGAGCCCACCGGTCGCTCGTTGCAGCTCAAAGCGCAGCGCGTGATCCTCGTCACAGGTGACCCAATCATCCACGTTGCTGCGAAAGTGGAGGATCTGACCGGGCCCTTCCAGCTCGGCCCTGAGCTCGACGGCAATGAATGGCGCATCGTCTACCAGAATGCCGCACTTCTCAACCGGGGTGACGAGGAAATACTTGTCCCCTTCCCGTTTCAGGACGGATGCGAATAGTTTGACAAGGGACGCGCGCCCAATCGGCGAATTGAGGTAAAACCAAGTCCCGTCTGCGGCAATGCGCATGTCGAGATCCCCGCAGAATGGCGGATCCCAAAGGTGGACGGGCGGCAACCCTTTGCTCTCGACATCGCGCACTTGACCCGCAATTGCGTCCAGACCAGATCGCGGCTGGGTGGAGATCATAAGTGCCGGATCATCTCGTTGGGGACCTTGGCAGATCTGCCCTGCCTTCGCCACGGTTTGATTGGAACTTGTCCGTGTAGCCGGATGTTTGCCGGACCGTGACCACCTGCAAGCTTTATCCATTGCGGAAAAAGCCCGGATCGACCGGAAAAGCAAGTTTCAAGCGACTACGGCTATTCGCGTCCCGCCTGCCGGAGCGATGTAGCAGACCTGCGCGGGCGCAGGGTCGCACCCAATGGAAAATCGCGTAGTCTTCACCCACTTTGACACTTGATAGGAGCAGATTTCGAAAATGTGCGAAGCTTGGCCTGAGTTTTGCAATTTCCGGGATCGGACGAGCCATACGTCACCGGAGTAGGGTCTAATTAATGAATGGATTCACAGGAGCGAATGTGATGGCAACGCCCACTGAGAGCCTCGAGAAGCTCGAAGATGCCGTCGTGCGCCAGGCCGAGGCGATCGCGGCTCAGGTGGCAGCCGCCAAGGCCGCGATAGGCACCGTCATTTTTGGTCAGGAGCCGGTGGTGGAGCAGGCACTGATTACCGTGCTCTGCGGAGGTCATGCCTTGCTGGTCGGACTTCCCGGCCTCGCCAAGACCAAGCTCGTTGACACCATGGGGGTTGTCCTTGGACTTGAGGCGCGGCGTATCCAGTTTACCCCTGATCTGATGCCCTCAGACATCCTGGGCAGCGAGGTGCTCGAAGAGAGCCCCGGCGGCCGGCGCAGCTTTCGCTTCATCGCTGGACCCATCTTCGCTCAGCTGCTGATGGCCGATGAGATCAATCGCGCGAGCCCTCGAACGCAGTCGGCCCTGCTGCAGGCCATGCAGGAGTTGCACGTTACCGTGGCCGGCAATCGCCACGACGTGCCGCGCCCTTTCCACGTGCTTGCCACCCAAAATCCCATCGAGCAGGAGGGCACATACCCGCTGCCTGAAGCGCAGCTCGATCGTTTTTTGATGCAAATCGACGTTGATTATCCGAATCGAGAGTCGGAGCGCAAAATCATATTTGACACAACCGGCACGGAAGAAAGCAAGCCCAAGCCGACCATGAGCGCCGACGAGCTCATCGCTGCGCAGCGCCTGGTGCGTCGGTTACCCATAGGCGAGTCGGTGGTGGAGGCAATCCTCACGCTGGTGCGTTCGGCACGGCCGGGTCCTGAGAGCGGCGATATCGGCAAGTTGATCTCCTGGGGGCCCAGTCCGCGGGCGAGTCAGGCCTTGATGCTTGCCGCGCGTGCCCGCGCCCTTATCAATGGACGACTTTCGCCTTCCATCGACGATGTCGCTGACATGGCTGAGCCCATCCTCAAGCATCGCATGGCGCTTACCTTCGCTGCCCGCGCCGATGGGGAAAGCATCGAAGCTGTAATTGGCAAGCTCAAGATGCGTCTCGGATAATACGATGCTCGCAGCTCGCAAGGGGCACAAGGAGGAGATCAGGTCCGCGCAGCGAGCGAGCGGTGTAGCGCGCGTGCTTGCGGAAGAGCTGCCACGGCTCATTCTCGAGGCTCGCCGCATTTCTGCAACGGTGATCCATGGCCTGCACGGTCGCAGACGAGCCGGGCCCGGCGAAAATTTCTGGCAATACCGCCGATTCTTCTCCGGCGAACCGGCGCGTCGCGTCGATTGGCGCCGCTCTGCCCGTGACGAGCATCTTTATGTGCGGGAACGGGAGTGGGAGGCCGCGCACACCGTATGGCTCTGGCCCGACCGTTCGCCTTCCATGCTGTTCTCCTCACCGCTCGCGCACGAGTCCAAGCTCGACCGTATGCTGGTTGTCACCTTTGCTCTTGCCGAAATTCTGGTGCAGGCCGGCGAGCGCGTCGGAGTGCCCGATCTCATGCGAGCTACCGGCAGCCGGAACGTCCTGGACAAGCTCGCCAACGCGATCATTCACGACAGGAGTGAGCGACCGGGTCTGCCGTCGTCCTTTGCACCATCCGCACTTTCCGAAATCGTGGTGCTGTCGGACTTCTGGAGCCCGATTGCGGAAGTGCGAGCCGCCATCTCCCGGCTTTCGGCCAACGGCGCGCATGGACATGCTGTCCAGATCGTTGATCCTGCCGAAGAGACGTTTCCGTATTCGGGCCGGGTAGAATTCATCGAGCCCGAAGGGGCAGGCTCGATCACCGCGGGGCGAGCGGAGACCTGGAAACGGGAATACGAAGTGCTGGTCACCCGGCATCGCGCTGCGATCCGGGAACAGACGAGTCGTCTGGGCTGGAGCTTCACAATTCACCGCACTGACCGCCCCGCGACCGACCTTCTGCTCGCGCTGCATGCCCGCTTGGGCGCCCCTCCTGCGGGTACAATGGTCGGTGCTGTCAGGGGCTTCGCCAGACCTATGGCGAGACCGGCATGACACCTTGGCTCTCGCTCGGGTTTGCCGAGCCGTTGGTGTTGGTCGCTCTGCTTGGGCTGCCGGTCCTGTGGTGGCTGTTGCGCCTCATCCCACCTCAGCCTCGGCGGATCGCGTTTCCGCCTACCCAACTGCTGTTCGAGATCAGCCCAAAGCAGGAGACGCCACGCCGCACACCCTGGTGGCTGACCGCTCTGCGTCTCATTCTTGCCGGACTGGTCATTGTGGCCGCCGCGGGCCCCCTATGGAACCCGCCGGTTGCGACTTCGACGGCGCAGGCGCCTCTCGCTCTCCTCATCGATGACGGTTTCCCGGCGGCGGGGACTTGGGACCTCCGCATGCGCGCCATTGAGGACCTGATTGGGCGCGCCGAAACCGATCACCGCGCAATCGCGCTTGTCCCCATATCCGAGCCGACGCGGGATATTTCCTTCGAAACTCCGGCCGCGGCACGCGTGCGGCTCAAACAGATCAAGCCCAAGCCGCATGCGGTGCATCGTTCGGATATTTTACCGGCTCTCGAGCGTTTCCTGGGCGCGGCACCGCGGGTGGAGCTGGTCTGGCTGTCAGATGGGATCGATGTCGGTGGGGGGAATGAGTTCGTGGAAGCGTTGGCGCGGCTCGTAGGGCAGCATCCGATCACGGTGGTAGAGGGCGGGCTGCCTGGCGCGCGAGCGCTTGCGAGTGCCGACAATGCAGCGGGTGGGCTCACCACCAAGGTGTTGCGAGCGGCTGCCGGCGCAGTGGAATCGGGCGTCGTGCGGGCCCTTGATCTCAAGGGGCTGCCGCTTGGCGAGGCGACCTTCGCCTTTAAAGAAGGGGAGCGCGAGACTGCGGCCGAGCTTACGCTCCCAGTCGAGATTCGCAACGACATCGCCCGGCTCGAAATCGCAGGCGAACATTCCGCAGGTGCCGTGACGCTTCTCGACAAGCGTTGGCGGCGGCGCTCAGTCGGGGTGGTCACTGGATCGAGTGCCGATACGGCGCAGCCGCTGCTTGCCTCCACGTATTATCTGTCGCGCGCCCTCGGTCCATTTTCCGACCTGAGGATCGCCGATCGTGGCTCACCGGCGCAGGCGGTGAGCGAGTTCATCGACCAGCATTTGTCCATGCTGATCCTTGCTGACGTAGGAAATGTCGCTGAGGCGCGAGATAAACTTGGGGATTGGGTCGAGGATGGCGGGGTCCTTGTGCGCTTTGCCGGACCGCGGCTCGCGGCGGGGGACGATGAGTTGGTCCCAGTGAAGCTCCGTCGCGGCGGACGTATTCTGGGCGGAAGCTTGTCCTGGGAGCAGCCGCAACCGCTCACTGCTTTTCCTCGCGAGAGTCCATTTTTCGGCATGATCGTACCGACTGACGTTTCCGTCACCCGGCAGGTCCTCGCCGAACCCGATTCGACGCTGACCGACAGAACCTGGGCAACGCTTGCCGACGGCACTCCGCTGGTGACGGCACAGCGGCGCGGGAAGGGCATGATCGTTCTTTTCCACGTCACTGCCGACACGCGCTGGTCAGACCTGCCACTGTCAGGCACATTCGTTGAAATGCTCAAGCGGATCGTTTCCTTTGCGTCCTCGTCCCCGCCGGGCGACACAGCAGGCACGCGTGGCACGCGGGAAGTATTGCCGCCCACCCGCATTCTCGACGGGTTCGGCGTTTTCGGCGCACCCCCCGCGAGCGCGCGCTCGGTGCCTGCCGGTTTTGCCGGCCGCGCTACATTCGATCATCCTCCCGGTTTCTACGGGCCTCCTGAGGGCTTACTCGCCGTGAACGTGCTCACCACGGCCGATCGGCTCAACCCGCTCGACAGTTCCGCGCTCAATGCGCGGCGTGAGAGCTATCGCGTCAGCGAGCCGCAGGATCTGCGCGGCCCAATTCTGCTATCCGCACTTGCACTTGCCGCGCTCGACGCGGTGATTGTCTTTCTGCTCGCGGGAGGAATGCGGCAAGTCACCCGGCGGCGCGCTCCGGCCGCGGCTGCTTTCGTTCTGGCGATCATAGCAGTGGGCCTCTTCACGGCGGGGCAAGCCTTTGCACAAACAAGCGACGAACAAGCCCTGAAATCGACGCTCGAGACACGACTCGCGTACGTGATCACTGGGGACGCCGAAGTAGATCGAATCAGCAAGGCAGGGCTGCAGGGGCTTACATTGTTTCTGGCGCAACGAACGGCACTGGAAGCGGGCGAGCCGATCGGTCTCGATCCCGGACGCGACGAACTTGCATTCTATCCCTTGATCTACTGGCCGATCGTTTCCAGCGCGCCCAAGCCGACGCGGGAAGCGCTCGAGCACATTGACGCGTACATGAAGCAGGGTGGCACGGTCCTGTTCGATACCCGGGATGCAATCGAAGCCCCCGTCACTCCCGGGGGCGGCAACCAGGGTCCTGGAATGCAGGCACTGCGGGCGATTCTATCGTCTCTCGATATTCCCGAGCTTGAGCCGGTACCGCGCGAACATGTGCTGACGAAGACCTTTTACCTGCTCAAGGAATTTCCGGGGCGCTTCAATTCCGGTCAACTATGGGTGGAGGCGCTGCCGGCCGCCAGCGATGACGAATCAGCAAGCCGGCCCGCACGTGCGGGCGACGGGGTGTCCTCAATTCTGATCACCTCTAACGATCTCGCTGGTGCCTGGGCGGTCCGTCAGGACGGGCAGGCGATGCTGCCGCTGGTCTCTGCCGAGCCGCGCCAACGCGAGCTGGCCTTTCGTGCGGGCGTCAACATCGTCATGTACACGCTCACCGGCAATTACAAGGCCGATCAGGTCCACGTTCCCGCACTGCTTGAGCGCCTCGGGCAGTGACAATGATGAATTTCGGCGTTTCATTCTCTCCGCTTGTTCCTGCCTACATGGTTTGGACGGCGGCCGCCGTTGCGTTCGCAATTGCACTATTGCTTGTATTGGGGCGCAGCCGCGGCGCCTTGGCACGCGCCGTCGCGCTCGCCCTCTTCGTCCTCGCACTCGCAAACCCTTCGGTCACGCGCGAGGATCGGGAGCCGCTGACTTCGGTCGCTGCTGTGGTCGTCGACAAGAGCCCTAGCCAGGAATTTGGCGATCGAACCAGGCAGACCGAACAGGTGCGGGCGACACTTGCCGAAAGGCTTGCCCACTTGCCCGGCGTGGAAGTCCGTTTTGTCGAAGCCGGCCAGGCTGATGGCGAGACGGACGGTACCCGGTTGTTTTCAGCGATGTCAGCCGCGCTCTCTGACGTTCCCCAGGACCGTGTGGCAGGAGTCATTTTCATCACCGACGGGCGAGTGCACGATGTGCCGGCTGACGCAGCTGCGCTTGGATTTGCCGCACCCGTCCACGCCTTGATAACCGGACACAGCAACGAGCGCGACCGGCGCGTTGTGCTCACTGCCGCCCCCCGATTCGGGATCGTCGGCCAGACACAGACCGTTTCATTTCGCATCGAGGACCAGGGCGGCGGAGGCGGCACCGCCCGAGTGACAGTGCGTCGCGACGGCGAGACAATCGAAAACCGCAATGTGCGAGTGGGGGCCGATGTAAGCGTCAACGTGCAAGTTCCGCACGCAGGCCCCAATATCGTCGAGATCGAAGCATCTCCGCTCGAGAACGAGCTCACGGCGATCAACAACCGCGCCGTGGTCTCCATTGACGGCGTGCGCGACAAGCTGCGAGTACTGCTCGTGTCAGGCGAGCCGCATGCGGGCGAGCGCACGTGGCGCAACCTGCTGAAATCGGACGCCAGTGTCGACCTTGTTCACTTCACGATCCTGCGGCCGCCGGAAAAGCAGGATGGTACGCCGATCAACGAGCTCTCCCTGATCGCGTTTCCGACGCGTGAATTATTTCAACAGAAGATCAACGATTTTCAGCTCATCATCTTTGATCGTTACGCACGCCAAGGTGTGCTGCCGGTCATCTATTTCGACAATATAGCTCGCTATGTCCGTCAGGGCGGCGCCGTCCTGGTGGCGGCCGGACCGGATTATGCGAGCCAGACCAGCATCTGGCGCACTCCGCTCGACGTCATTTTGCCGGCCGAGCCCAGCGGCCGCACCAGCGATGGTCCCTTCCGGCCAAGACTGACAGATCTCGGCAAGCGTCATCCCGTAACACGGGGACTGGCAGGCTCTGATGAGGATCCTCCGCATTGGAGCAGGTGGTTCCGCCTGGTGGACACGCGTGCCGCCAAGGGCACAGCGGTCCTGCAAGGGCCCAACGAGAAGCCGCTTCTTCTGCTTTCGCGCGAAGGAGAAGGCAGGGTCGCGCTCCTCTTGTCCGATCACATATGGCTGTGGGCGCGGGGCTATGAGGGCGGCGGGCCGCAAGTCGATCTGTTGCGCCGACTCTCACACTGGCTGATGAAGGAGCCAGACCTGGAAGAGGAGGCCTTGCGCATGACGGTGCGTGGTCGTGACCTCACGGTTCAACGCCAGACCATGTCCGACATGGTCGACGAGGTGACGCTGACGGCACCGTCCGGCAAGACTCGCACGTTGAGCCTGTCCGCGACCGAGCCCGGGGTCTGGCGCTCGACTGTCGAAGTCAATGAGCTGGGCCTGTGGCACGCGACAGACGGCACGCTGAATGCTCTCGCAAACGTGGGTCCCCCCAACCCACGCGAGTTTACTGAAGTGACTTCCACCACTGAGGTGCTTGCGCCCTTAGCGAGATCAACAGGCGGGGACACAGTCCGGGTGACGGATGCGGGTGGTGCCATCCACATTCCGAGGATCATCGGAGTGCGATCGAGCGATACCTTCAGGGGCGACGACTGGCTGGGCTTGCGTATTCGTGAAGCGACCGTGGTGCGCGGCATCGGCGTGTTGCCGGTGTTTGCTGGCCTGATCGGGCTTCTGCTCCTCATCGGGAGTCTTGCCGCAACGTGGATGCGAGAAGGTCGCTGATCCCGGTGGTTATGCCTGTTCGGGACGAGGGTTTTATTTGGCCATGACGCTTTCCGCGGCGGTCATCAAGCCGATCTTTGGGTTCTGCGCGCAAAAAGCGCTGAGCTTTTCGGCCTTGATCTTGAGCTTGTCCGGCTCGAAAACGGCAGCATCCTCTTCATCGGTGTAATAGCCGTCCAGCCAGACCGTGAGCGTCGCGATGGTTTCTTTAGAGAGATCGACGAACTCCTTGCATTTGAGAGTGGCAAGATCGATCGTCTGGGCTTGGCACGGGCTCGCGCTGACCAAGCATGCAGCAATGAGAGAAGCGCTCGAAAGCCTCAAGAGCGGGGATTCCTGCCGAGTAGAAAACCGCTTCGCCCGGGTAAAACGCGATGCGTGTTGAGCCATAATGCGGGTCCGAAGCATTTATGCTGAGTCCCAGTCCGGTCGAATCGGCCCTGACACCTCGTCGAACGCCCCATCGGCAAGTTCGCAGACCAGCAAGCGGTCTGGATCCACCGGACCCGGCATGATGGCACGACCCTTGGTGACGCGCTTGAACCCCGCTTTGGCATAATACGCCTCGTCGCCCACCAACATGACGAGTTGATGTCCCCTGGCTTTCGCCTCTGCGAGGGCCCGTTCGATCAGCGCGTATCCAATCCCACGATCCCGAAACGGCGGCTCCACAGTGAGGGGACCGAGCAAAAGAGCTTTACATTTGCCGACGTAGATCGGCGAAAGTCGCACTGAGCCGACGAGCAGAGTTCCAACCCGAGCGGTAAATGAGAGTTCGAGCCGGTGCGGAACCTTTTCCCGCAACCGATACGCCGATTTGGCAAACCGGCCAGGACCGAAGGTGCGCGCGTGCAGGCGCTCGACCGCTGCCGCGTCGTCCGCCGTTTCCGGCAGAATGGCTAGGGAGAGATCGGTCAACGAGTCTAACCCGCCGGCTCTTCACCGAGGAACGCCGCGATTTTTTCGTCCGACTTGAGCTGGGCCAAATCCTCAGCCGAGGGTAGTTGCGGCTTGTCGCGCACTGCATTGACCATGCACAGAAACCCGAGTGGCTCGTCCGCGCTCGCGCGGAACTGATGCCATGTCAATGGCGGGACGGTAATGAGGTCGCGCAGCTCGACTGCCCTTACTTCCTTACCTACGAGGCAGTGCCCGTGACCGCGCAAGATAAGCACGGCATGCATGTGTTCGTGCCGCTCCAGCGTGGAGTAACCACCCGGCTCGATTTCGAAATAACGAAGCTCAGCGTGCAGTTGCGGATCCGCGAACAGCACCTGGCGCGTGATCGACTTGAAGAGCGCGCGCTCATCCTGCTTGTAGGGAAGCGTATTCACGCCTTCCCACCGGTATGCATTTGCTTTGCGATGCAGCAGCATTATTGGTCTCAACCCGCATCAGCCACATAGTGATATCGGTGCACTTGTCCCACGAAGGCGGCAGTTGCTTCCACGAGTTGTGCACCCGCTTCCAGTAAGGCACCTCCAATCAGCAACATGACCCCTGCGCCATAGAAATCAAGCATCTCGGCGACGCGGCCGGTGTCCATACCTCCTGCCGGGACGGGTACGCAGGGCTGGAGATGGTCACGGCCCCCCAGGGCTGCCTGCGCCAATGCGCGGCATGTATCGGGGGAGTAGCCGAAGCGTCCGCCGTAATTGGGAAACACGACCGCATCCGCCCCGAGCACCCGAAACAGCTTTCCAAAGAGCAGTGCCGGACTGATGCGGGCGGCGCCTGCCATTGCGGGATGCGCGACGAAGGCAACCTGAGGATGCTCTCGCACCAGCCGATGGAAGTTCGACAGCCCGGCAATCATGGGAGCAACCATCACGCTATCAAGACCAACGGCAGCGGCCATGGTAATTTGTTGTCGCATCGTCTCGAGGTCGCCTGATATGCTCGGGATGTAGCGTGCCGGGCCGGGCGGCCGATCAATCTTCCGCACCGCTTGCGCTATCGTGGCTACCCGCGCCTCGAAGGGTGCATAGACCTGATCGGCAAGCCCGTGATCGTCCTTGATGAAGTCGATCCCCGCTGACGCGTATTTCTGGGAGAGCTCCGCCAGCCTCTGCGGTGACAGGCCCTGGGGCTTCAGAGGTGCGCATGTCAGGGCCCGGGCGCCGGCGCCTGCTCGCCGGCGTAACCCGTGAAGGCCATGTCGCGGGCCGCCAAAGAATTTCGCGAGGCCGGACGGCAATTCAACATCGTGCAGCACGACGTCCTCATGGAGGGAACTGTTGCCGAACAGCATGTTAAGGAGTTGTCCGGGGTCGTTGCCTGCGGTGTCGGAAGCCAAGGCGATGCGAACTTCGAACTGCCCGTTTTTCTTTTGCGCGATCGTCTCGACCTCCCCCACGATCTCCGTCCGGACAAATGGATCATCGATCGCCGCAAGGGGCATCTCGACGCTTTGCTCGATGGCGAGCGCCTGCGCACGTCTCTCGATCGAACGTGTGTCGGAGCGAATGTGATAGGTGACGTGGAGGCGAGGATGCACGAGCGGCCAGTCGGTCAGATGCTGCCGGCTTATGGCTACCCCGGCGCTCTCGGGTCAACCTGATAGATCGGGAATACGAGGCTGGGGACGTGCCTGCAGACCAGACGGGAAACAGCCAGCCCTGCAGCAAATAAGCCGACGAGCCCAAGCCCCACGACGATAGTTGCAGATATCATGATCAACAAGAGCAGAGAGAAGGCTGCTGTCATTGATACACGCATGATCGTGCGAGGGGCCTCGAACATCACTTGCTTGGCACGCACGTAAAGGATGTCAAACCGCGGTCGAATTGCTGGTGGGTCGCAATCAACAAAATTGTCGTTCGCGGCTCTCCTCTCCGCCAAGATCACCTGCCGAGCTGACATGTGATGCGCTCCACTTGGGGCACGGTTTGCCAATTGATCGTCAATTCTAGCAGCAAATGGCGCTGCAATTCGGCAGAAGCCAATGCAAACCACAAGTATTTTTACCACAGTTCCGCGACGGGAGCGCCACCCAGCACTTCGGCCACACGTGCGCGAGTAGCCGCCGAGGTGTCATTCGGGAGTGCATCGACCTCAAAAAAGCCGTGGGCAACGATCTCGTGGTTGGGTTTGGGCATTGAAGGCTGGCTAAAGGCGCGCACCACGAAGACCGCGACGTGGTCCCGCCGAGAGGCCTGCCGATTGAAAAACATCCCGTGAAAGCGCGGCGGTGCAGTCAGCTGGATGTTTCCTTCCTCGCGCAACTCGCGTACGAGCGCTTCGGTGAGGGTCTCCCCAGCCTCGACGCCGCCACCCGGGAGATGCCACCCGCTCACGTAGCTGTGCTTGACCAGAAATATGCGTCCCGCGTCGTCTATGACGAGAGCGCGAACTCCTAAGGTCATTGCACGCGCGAAACGCCAATAGGTGTGCAGGACCCGGCGAATGGCCGGACTCAGAGCGCGCCGCAGAGCCTCCAGACCCATGTTCGCCTCCAATTCTTCCGGGGCAGGTGTGCTGTCTTTAGAATATGTCTAATATGGATGCGTTTGCGTCCAATGAGGTCCAAGTGAAGCGCTTTGCCGATCTTTCTGAACAGGAAATTCTCGCCCTCGCCATAACCAACGAGGAGGAGGATAGCCGCATATACCGTGGTTTTGCCGAGGGCTTGCGCGAACAATTCCCGGCCTCCGCCAAAGTCTTCGACGAGATGGCGGACGAGGAGGTGCGCCATCGCACAATGCTGTTCGATCTCTACCGGACGAAATTTGGCGAATATCTCCCGCTCATCCGGCGGCAGGACGTCAAAGGCTTCATCCAGAACAAACCGCTGTGGCTGGTACGGCCGCTACGGCTGGAGGAGGTGCGCAAATACGCGGAAGCCATGGAGTTCGAGGCGGCTCGCTACTATCGCAAGGCCGCGCTGTCGGCGCGCGATGCATCAATCCGACAACTGCTGCTCGAGCTTGCCGAGATCGAGGACCAGCACGAAAACCTCGCGCAAAAGCTCGGGCAGCAAATCCTCACCAAGGCGGCCCGCGCCAGCGAAGACGAGACGGCCCGGCGCATATTCGTGCTGCAGTACGTGCAGCCCGGGCTGGCCGGCTTGATGGACGGATCGGTTTCGACGCTGGCGCCGCTATTCGCCGCCGCATTTGCAACCCATAATACCTGGGCAACTTTTCTGGTCGGGCTCGCCGCCTCGGTAGGCGCTGGCATATCGATGGGCTTCGCCGAGGCGCTCTCGGACGACGGATCTCTCACCGGACGCGGCGCGCCGCTCGTGCGCGGCGCCGTCTGCGGCGTCATGACCGCTATCGGCGGGCTGGGTCACACGCTGCCTTATCTCATTCCCCATTTCTGGACCGCTACCGCGGTTGCCATAGCGGTCGTCGCGCTGGAGCTTACGGTGATCTCCTATGTCCGCCATCGGTTCATGGACACCCCATTCCTTGCTGCCGCCTTCCAGGTCGTCATCGGCGGGGTGCTGGTCTTCCTCGCCGGCATAGCCATCGGCAGCTCATAACTGTCCTCATTTGAGTGGTTGCGACGGATTACTTCCGGCATTCCGAATCCTTCTCCAGATCTGCTCGGACGTGAGCGGCATGTCGAGGTCGGAGACGCCGAGCGGCACTAGCGCGTCAAGCGCCGCGCTCACCATCGCCGCCGGCGCGGCGATCGCGCCGGCCTCTCCGCAGCCCTTGGCGCCGAGCGGATTATGAGTGCAGGGCTGGCTCTCGTCGCACTCGGCCACGAAGCAGGGAAGCTCATGAGCGCGTGGCAGGGCGTAGTCCATGAATGAGCCGGTCACGAGCTGGCCGTCGCCGTCATACGCGCAGCGTTCCAGCAGCGCCTGACCGATACCCTGGGCGATGCCGCCGTGGATCTGGCCGTGCACTATCATGGGGTTGATGACGATGCCGATGTCATCCACGGCCCAGTAGCCAACCATTTCGATTGCCCCGGTCTGGGGATCTATCTCCAGCTCGCAGATATGCGCGCCGTTGCTGAAGGCGAAGCTCGGCGGGTCATAAGCCGCCTGGTCCTGCAGTCCCGGCTCGAGACTCTCGAGAGGGAAATTGTGCGGGATATAAGCAGCTTGCGCGACCGCAGCGAAGGGGACGCGCCGGTCAGTACCGCTCACGCCGAACCACCCATCCAAAAACTCGACGTCCTCGGCGGCGGTCTCCAACATGTGCGCCGCGATCAGCTTTCCCTTGGCAATGATTTTTTCCGCTGCGCGATGCAGGGCCGATCCTCCAACCGCAATGGTCCGCGAGCCGAAGGTGCCGGTGCCGTAGGGCACTTGATCGGTATCGCCTTCGATCACGTCGATTTGCTCCACCGGCACTCCCAGGCGCGACGAGATAATTTGCGCCAAGGTAGTGGCGTGGCCTTGCCCGTGATTATGGGTGCCCAGCGCCGCGCGCACGAACCCGTCGGGCTCCACCCGCAGGGTCGCGGTCTCATAGAAGCCGGCACGGGCGCCAAGCGCGCCGGCGAAACGCGACGGCGCAATACCGGAGGATTCAACGTAGCAGGCGAGACCGATCCCGCGCAGGCGGCCTCGTCGCGCTGCTTCTGCCCGACGTAGCTCGAACCCGTCGTATTCGGCGAGCGCTTGGACACAGGACAACATCTTAGGGAAATCGCCGGAATCATAGATTGGGCCGAGCGGCGTCTTGTAGGGCATCTCGCTGCGCGAGATGAGATTGCGCCTGCGAATCTCAACGCGATCCATGCCGAGCTTCTTGGCGGCCATGTCGGCAAGCCGCTCCAGCACATAACAGGCTTCCGGCCTACCGGCGCCGCGGTAGGCATCGGTCGGAGTGGTATTGGTAAATACGCCGGTGCTTTCCACGAAAATTGCGGGAGTGCGATAGACGCCGGCAAGGAGGCTCGTATAGATCGCGCTCGGTATCGCCGCTCCAAATGTCGACACATAGGCGCCGAGATTGGCGCGGGTGCTCACGCACAGGGCAAGGAAATGGCCATCCGCATCGAGCGCGAGCTCGGCCTTGGTCACATGGTCACGGCCCTGGTTGTCTGCGAGGAAGCTCTCGGCGCGCGTCGCCGTCCAGCGCACTGGCCGATGTAGCCGGCGCGCCGCCCAGGCCATGATCGCCTCTTCGGGGTAAAGCTTGCCCTTGTAACCGAAACCGCCGCCGACATCGGGCGAGATAACCCGCATCGAGCTCTCCGCGATGCCGAGTTGTTCGGCCACCAGTCGCCGGATGTGATGCGGCACCTGAGTGGAGGTGTAGAGTGTGAGCTTCGCAACGCCGGGCGCGCAGAGCGCGAGGATTGCGCGCGGCTCGATGGCCGCCCCAACAAGCCGGTTGTTTATCAGCTCCAGCGCGACGACATGCGCGGCCGATGCGAACGTGCTGCGCACGCGCGCCTCATCACCGCGCGCGAAACGAAAGCAGATATTGTCGGGAGCCTCCGGATGCAGCGGCGGTGCTCCCCCTGCCAGCGCAGTGCCGGCGTCAGTAACCGCGGGGAGCACCTCGTAATGCAGCGCGACGCGCTCGGCTGCATCCATCGCTTGAGCGACCGTGTTCGCGATCACTGCGACAATCGGCTCTCCCACATGACGCACCAGGTCGCGTGCGAGCGCAAAGCGCGGCGGCTCCGTCATGGGGCTGCCGTCGCGAGAACAAATGATCCAGAGCGGCCGCATCGGCCTGATATCGTCCGCCGCCATGTCCTTTCCCGTGAACACTGCAACAACACCAGGGGTGGACAAGGCAGCGGATGCGTCGATCCCGGAAATTCGCGCATGCGCATGCGGCGAGCGAAGGAGGACGCAATGCAAAGCTTCGGGGGCGACCACGTCGGCCACGAAGAGTCCCCGGCCAAGCAACAACCGGCGATCCTCAACGCGCCGAAGTGGCGCTCCAATGCCTTGGCTAACGCGGGGGGAGTTCACGCCTGGTGCCCGGGATGAGCATCATCACGTCGCCATGCTCGGATCACCGGCGACTATTGCAGCTCCTCCCGTACCAGATCGAGCCGCTCGAACGCCGACTTGTCCGTGACCATGAAAAGATCGGCATCGCCGTTTTGCGGCTCGTGCCGCGCCCAGGTCCAGTGCGGAATGGTGAAGACATCGTGCTGTGACCATTCGAATGTCTGATCGCCGATGTGCGACCGGCCTTCACCCCGCACGATGAGACAAACAACGTTATAGGTCGCCCGCTTGAGGCGGGTAGCCGTACCCCGGGTGAGCCGCGCCGCATAGCAGTCAAGGGTCGGCATCACAGCACCGCCGGTCGACGGGTTGACGTAACGGATGGTGCGCGCGCCATCGCTGCCTGCGGGAGCCGCAGCGAGCAGCCGCCGGGTCGCTTCGCCGGGATAATGGTATTTCGGCGAGTTCACTGGGCTTGCTGCCGCTCCCTCCGCTACCAGTCCGGCTTCGGTCCAGAGCGCCTCCTCGCCTTCGTCCACCTGCCAGAACTGGTTGTTGCGAGGGTCGCCGGGCTCGAAGAAATGCGCATCAACCGCGCGGATGAGCGGCATATTGGCGGCATCGAACCAGATGATGCGGTGGTCGCTTTCGTTGATATGCCCGTGCCAGACCATGGGCGGCGTGAGGATCAGGTCGCCCTCTTGCATCTTGCAACGCCGGCCGTTGACGATGGTGACCGCGCCCTCCGCGCGGGTGGCAAAGCGAATCGCCGCCCCGGTGTGCCGGTGCGGCCGGGCGCGGTCCCCGGGATCGAGCACCGTGAACGCTGCCAGCAACGTGCTTGTTGTCGTGGTGTCCGTTGCGAATGCCGGATGGGCAAGGATCAGGGCACGCCGCTCGATATCGTTGATGGATACTTCGGCGACGGAGCGGTGCAGGAACGGCTCGACTTCGCGCCAGCGCCAGAGGAAAGGCGCGTCCTGCGCTTGCGGCTTGATTGGCGTGATGCGTTGGTAGCGGTCCCATAAGGGATGCAAATTCCTCGCCTCGAGCTCGGAAACGAACCCATCGGCCTGCCGGTGTTCGGCAATTGCAGGTTCAGCCATGGAAGCCTCCTGCAACTCTCACGTCTTCGGCAGTTTGGCATCGACGTTTGTGCCGTCGATGATCACGTGCTTGATGAACACGCGCGGGTCCACCTTCTCGCCTTTGAGAAACGCGGCAAGCACGTCGACTCCGAGCCGGCCCCACTCCACCGGATTGAGCTCAACCGTCATTGCGAGGTTTTCCTCCTTCACCGCGCGCAATGCCGGCGGCACGCCGTTCATGCCGGTCACCAGCGTCTTGCCCTTGCGATTGGCGGCATTGACCGCCTGCATGGCCCCTAGCGCCACGTCATCGTTGGCGGTGTAGATCGCAGCCAGATCGGGATGGGCGACCAGCGCATCCTCTGCCTGCTTGACGCCGCGCTCGCGCGTCAGCGGCCCGTCGCTGCGGAACACGATGTGAATTTCGGGATACTTGGCCATCACCTCACTGTAGCCGTCTCCCAGATTCTTGAACGTGGGCGCGCCGCTTGGTCCCATCAGCAGCGCCACCTTGCCTTTCCCGCCGAGCTTCTTCGCAGTCCATTCCGCGATATCGCGACCGATCCGTTTCTCGTCCATGGCCACGTGGATCGTCTGGTTCGGCGAGCTTGATCCACGGGCGACCGAAACTATCGGGATTTTTGCGGCGGCAGCCGCGTCGTACGCGGCATTCACACCGACGGCATCGATGGGGGAAATCAGTATCCCCTTGACCCCGCGCGCGACCAGATCCTGCACCCCATTGATCTGTTTGAGCTTGTCCTCGTTTGCGGATACCGTCGCCACGTCCCACCCGAGCTCCTGGGCCCGCGCGCGAATCCCGCGCAGCATGGCGATGTAGAAGGGGTTATCATCCTGAGCGAGGGACACTCCGATAGTCGTCTTTTCCTGAGCGCTTGCGGCCGGGGGGATCGCCAGGGAAACCGCGACCGCGAGGCCGGCAGCAAGAACAGCGAAGCGGGGCTTGAGCATGCGAGCTACTCCTCTTCAGTGCTCCGAGCGTAGCCTCTCGGCGGCAGCCGCCGCAATGATGACCGCTCCCACCGCAACCCGCTGCCAGTACGAATCAACGTTGAGCAGGTTGAGCGCGTTGCCGAGCACGATCATGATGAAGACCCCGATGACGCTCTTGTAAAGCGTGCCTTCGCCCCCATGCAGCGAAGCACCCCCGAGCACGACAGCCGCGATCGCAGTGAGCTCGTAGAATTCACCCGCCGTGGGCTGGCCCGATTGCAAGCGCGCAGCCAGCATCACGCCGGCGATTCCCGCTAAGGCCCCGCACCAGACGTATGTGGAGGCGATCACTCGGCGTACCGGAACGCCGGAAAGATAAGCTGCCTCCCGACCGCCGCCGGTGGCATAGACGCGCCGCCCATAGGGCGTCGCCTGCAGCACGAACGACAGCATTGCGAGAAGCAGCATCGGCGCCCACACCAGATAATGGATACCGAAGAGACGCTCGGAGCCGAATGCGATGAACTCGCCGGGTAACCCCGTCTCGCCGCTCACGGGCGCCCCTCCCGTGAGCAAGAAAACGATGCCGCGCACGAGCACCATGGTGCCGAGCGTCGTAATGAAAGCATTGACGTTAAGGAACGCAATAACAAGCCCATTGGCGAGGCCGACCAGTGCTCCAGCGATTATCCCGGCAATCACGCCCACTGTGATGCCTGCTTCCAGCATCACCATAGCCGCAACGCAGCCGGCGAGCGCTGCCGTGGAGCCGACGGAGAGATCGAACCCGCCGCCGACGATCACGAAGGTCATGCCCATGGCGATGACCGCCATGATCGATGACTGGACCAGAATATTCGTGAGATTGAGTGGCGACACAAAACGGTCAGTCAACAGGGCGGTGACTGCACACAGGACAATGAGCGAGAGGAGCGGTATCTGTCCCGCGAGCCTCGATCGATGCGTCATACCGTTCTACCCGCCGATCGCGGCGCGCAGTTCCCGCTCGTCCAAACCTTGGGCGCGATCGAGCCTGCCCACGATGCGATCGCGACGAACTGGAAGGATGGCATCGCACAAACGTGCGAGCTCGCCGAGATCGCTGGAATTGACCAGCGCGGCACCGCCACGCCGTGCAAAATTTCGGATCAAAGCGTGGATCTGGGCCTTGGCAGCCACATCGATTCCTTGCGTCGGCTCTTCCAGCAGCAGCACGGCAATCTCTCGGGCCAGCCATTTGGCCAGGATCACCTTCTGCTGATTGCCGCCGGAGAGAGTGTGTACTTTGAGCTTCGGCGCACGCGGACGAATATCGATGAGGTCCATAAGTGCCATTACCATACGATCACCCGCCTTGCGGTCCAGCCAGCCGATGCGCGAGAGGATATCGAGATTCGGAAGCAGGATATTGTCGCGGACGGATTGATTCATCACCAGTCCCCGCGTGCGTTCGCCCGGCACCATTCCAATCCCCGCTGCGATCGCATCTCGGGGGTTCTTGAAGGATCGTCCGCCGCCCCGCGTCTCTACCTCGATCGGTTCTTCGATCCCAAAGATGCGGCGCAGCATTCTATCCGCACCGCTGCCGAGGAGCCCCGCCAGTCCAATAACCTCGCCCGCCCGCAGCTCGAGCCGCGTGATGCTGTCGGGCCGTGTCGCCATAACCGTTTCGCCCCTGACAGCGGCAACAGGCTCTATGTTCTCCACCGACCGTCCCGTCATTGCGCCGACCAGGTCTGTCACGGAGAAGGCACCCCGGCGACTGATCGCCGCGACCCGCCCATCGCGCAGCACCGTGCATCGATCGGCCATTGCGACGACCTCGTGAAGCTGATGCGAAATGAAGACGATTGCGGTGCCCTGCTCCTTCATGCGCTGCAGCACCGAAAACAACCGCTCCACCTCCCGCTTCTCCAATGGGGCGGTTGGCTCATCAAGGATGAAGACCCGGGATTCACGACACAGGCCCTTGGCAATTGCCACGAGTTGACGCTCGGCAAACCCGAACGACGCAACGGGTCGGCGAACGTCGGCATGAAAGTCGAGCTGTTCCAGCACCGCGCGGGCTTGCTCGCGCATGCGCGTGCGGTTGAGCAGTGCAATCGGGCCTAATCTGCGAACTGGCAATACCCCAAGCGCAACATTTTCGGCAACCGACAACGCCGGAACGAGGCGCAGCTCCTGGGGGATCGTCACGATCCCCGCTGCGATCGCCTCGTGCGGACTGGCGAATGCGCAGGGCTTGCCAGACACGAAAATCCGCCCGCCGTCGGGACGGTGGACGCCCCCGAGAATGCGAATAAGTGTGGATTTGCCTGCCCCGTTCTCCCCCACAATGGCGTGGATCTCGCCGGGCCGAACGTCGAAATCGACCGCGTCGAGCGCGATCGTGGCATCGAACCGTTTACAGATCGCGTCGGCGCGCACGACGGGGAGGCCGCCGCTGCTCGCTGCTATTACGCGGTGTCCGAGCGAGTTTTCCACAAGCGCCTGCTCACCGCGGCTGCAGCTAAATCGAAATCCGCTTTTAATGCGGCACGAACGCGACCCGCATCTTCTCGTCCGTGAACTTTCCCTGCTCGATGATCACGTCGTTGTCGAGAGCCACGGTGCAGTCGCGCATGGGCACGTCGTAGTGTCCTTTGGTGGTGCGCTTGCCGCCACCCTGGGAGTTCGGCCCCGTGGAGAACAGGAAATTTCCCGCAAAGCAGCGCGCGCCGGCGTGATGGCGCATCGGGTCCGGCCCGTTGAGCGCGATCGCGTCCCAGCGACCTTGCGGATTGAGGCCCCAGCCCAGGTGCGAGATCGCGTGTCCGTCCATATCGTCGGGATTGGCTTTGTTGCCTTCCAGCCAGTCGGTCATCAGCTTGGCATCGAGCCCGCCTTCGATGCTGCGGATGAAGCCATCCCTGATATCGAGCCGGACCTCATCGTGCACATATCTGCAATAGGGCAGGACGACGATATCGCCGGGCTTGAATGTCACTGTCCCATTGGCGGAGCCCTCGTTCGGGAACGTGTGCACGTGCCCGGCGCCCCAGTGATCGAAGCGCCCGGGCATTTCCGCAAAGCCATACTGGATCATGGTGGGATATTCGCCGAGCTTGACTGTGAGATCGGTCCCCCCTGGCCGCATGATATGCATGGTCTTGGCGCGTTCGAGTCGCGCGCCCGCCTGGATCACCGCCTCCTTGAGCCCGGGCGGCGCCATCAGGGTTTCGAGCTCGTCCGGGGCATCGATCACCATGAGCACTCGGGTGCCCGCGTCGCGGGCCTCCTTGAGCCATCGTGTGAACAGCGGGATGTGAAGACAGACCAGCATGTCGGCGGCCTTGATCGCCTCCAGCGTGCCCTTGCAACGCCCGACAGTCGGGACGCCGACCTTGGTCCATGACGGCATCGCGTTGACACACATTTCGTAGGCATCGGCGCCCAAGTCCTCGGCCGCCGCGAAAGCGGCGGAAACATAGTCTCGCCGGGCGCCGAGATCGCTCAAAAGCACGATGGTTTCGCCCTTGCGCACACTGCACAGCTCGAATTCCTTGCGGAAGAGCATGGCGAGCTTGGCGTGATTCAAGGCTTCATGCATGGGCGTCTCCTGTGAACTTCATTCCGCCGCCTCGCGCCAGACCGTATGGTGCCCTTTGGGCTTGGCCTTGCGCCGCAACTCGATCCATTCCTGGCGTTCGCGCGCCGCATTACGGAACAGCTGTTCCTTTCCGGCGAGATATTGCGGCGGACAATGGACCGCGGGCGCGTCATACCAGGCGGCTGCCTTCATGGTGAAATTGGGATCGACCAGATGCGGGCGCGCCAGCGCCACAAGATCGGCGCGGCCGGCGGCCAGAATGGTGTTGACCTGGTCCGCCGTCGTGATCGCGCCCACGCACATGGTCGCGAGCCCCGCCTCGTTCCTGACCTGGTCGGAAAACGGCGTCTGATACATGCGGCCGAAGACGGGTTGTGCCTCGGCGATCGTCTGGCCGGTGGAGACATCGATGAGGTCGCAGCCGGCCTGGGCGAACGAGCGTGCGACCACGACCGCATCATCGCCCGTGAGCCCGCCGTCCGCCCAGTCCGTCGCAGAAATGCGTACCGACATCGGCTTCTCATCCGGCCATGCCGCGCGCATGGCGCCGAAGACTTCGAGTGGAAAACGCATGCGGTTTTCGAGAGCGCCGCCATACTCGTCCGTCCGCCGGTTTGTCAGCGGAGAAATGAAGCTCGCGAGCAGGTAACCATGGGCAGCATGCATCTCCAGCATGTCGAATCCCGCACGATCAGCGCGTTTGGTTGCGGCAACGAAGTCCGCGATCACCGCATCCATGTCGGCGCGCGTCATTTCACGCGGGATGGCACTGTGCGGGAAATACGGAAGCGGCGACGCCGAGATGATTGGCCAAGCCCTGTGCTCCAGCGGCTCGTCGATTCCTTCCCACATGAGCTTGGTCGCGCCTTTGCGACCGGCATGGCCGAGCTGCATGCAGAATTTGGTTCTCGACTGGGCATGCACGAAATCGACGATCCGTTTCCACGCCGTCTCATGGGCATCGCAGTACATGCCGGCACAACCCGGCGAGATCCGGGCGTCCGCGGACACGTCGGTCATCTCCGTGAACATGAGGCCGGCGCCGCCCACGGCGCGCGAGCCGTAATGCACGAGGTGCCAATCGTTGGGCAGTCCATCCTGCGCGGAATACTGGCACATCGGCGAAACAACGACGCGATTCTCGAGCGTCATGCCGCGCAGGCGCAGCGGCTGAAACATCGGGACGACTGGGCGGTTGGTGTCGAGGGAGAAGCCCTGCGAACGCGCATCACGTGCGACCACCTGGTCGGCCCTCTTGACGAATTCAGGCGCGCGCAGAGCAAGGTTGTCGTAGGTAATGGCCTTGGAGCGCGTCATCAGCCCGAAGGCGAAGCGGGTCGGATCCATGTTCCAGAATCGGTTCACATGCTCGAACCAGACGAGGGAGACGTCAGCGGAATGCTGCGTTTTTTCGACCTCCTCGCGCCGCTGTGCTTCGAAATGTCCAAGTGCCGCGCGCGCGTCTTTTCCGCCGGTCGAACGGAATGCCTCGAACAATGCAATGCCGTCTTCCATCGCGAGCTTGGTGCCGGAGCCGATCGAAAAATGCGCGGTCGCCTTGGCGTCTCCGATCAAGACCACGTTGCCCGCAACCCAGCGCTCGCAGCGAACAGTCGGAAAATTGCGCCAGATTGAACGGTTGGTGATGATTTGATGGCCTTTGAGCTCCGGCGCGAACAGGTCTGCGACAAAGCGCGCCGAGGCCGCTTCGTCGAGCGGATCGAGGCCGGCGCGCGCGAAGGTCTGCGGATCCGTCTCGATGATCCAGGTCGAGCACTGCGGTTCGTACTGATAGCAATGCGCGATGAAAATGCCGTGCTCGGTGTCGCGAAAGAAGAACGTGAACGCGTCGAACGGCCGGGTCGATCCCATCCAGGAAAAGAGGTTCGGGCGCAAATCGATGCGCGGCTGGAACTGATCAGAAAAGGTCTCGCGAAAACGAGAATTGATGCCGTCCGCGGCCACCACGAGATCCGCATCCAGAATTGCTGCATCTTGCGGTGAAGCTTCGGTCTGGTACCTGACATCGACCCCGAGCGAGCGTGCCCGCCGACCCAGAATCTTCAAGAGCGTAGCGCGCGAGCAGCCGCAAAACCCGTTGCCGCCGATGCGGTGAACGGTACCGCGGAAATGGATCTCGATATCGTCCCAGTAGGCGAAGTGACCGACGATGGCGCGGTAGCTCTCCCGGTCATACGTCTCGAAGGTATCCAGCGTCTCGTCCGAGAATACCACTCCGAAACCGAAGGTATCCTCCGGTCGGTTGCGCTCGAAAACCGTGATTCGGGTCTGCGGCCATGCCTTCTTCATCAGACTGGCGAAATACAACCCACCTGGACCGCCACCGACGATGTGAATTTTCATTGGATGTCTTCCGTAGCTCAAATGGCGCCTGGGCTTGTCGTTCCGGGTCCCCGGCAAGTCGGGCGTGCGACTTCCCGCCCACCCAGGATCCATAAGCCCACCGATCCGATGGCTCGCTGCACCGGAATGGCGACCCAAGAATTTATTTTAGGCTTAAAATATCTATCCGGCAAGGTTGAAGCATGAAAATTTTAGACGTAAAGTAAGTTGGCTGTCGGCGAACGGGCTGGCGGCACAGGACTGGTATGAGGCTCGACGGCAACCATGCTCTGGTGACGGGCGGAGGGCGCGGCATCGGCCGGGCTATCGCCGCCGCGCTTACGCAAGCCGGGGCTACCGTGACCGTCATTGGTCGAAGCGAAGCGGCATTGCGGGAAGCGGTTGTCATGGGCGAGGCAGCAGGGTGTGCCGTTGCCGACGTGACCATTCCCGGCGAGCTCAAGCGCCAGATGAGCGGTGCCGAAGAGGCGAGAGGGCCCATTGCTATCCTGGTCAACAATGCCGGCTCGGTAGAAAGTGGGCCGTTCGCCAAGACCGATCCCGCCATCTTCGTGGCCATGTGGAACCTCCACGTGATGGCCGCCGTTCATGCGACGCAAACAGTGCTGCCGGGCATGCTGGCGCGTGGGTTCGGTCGGATCGTAAACATCGCTTCCACTGCGGGGCTCAAAGGCTATCCTTACGTGACCGCCTACTGCGCGGCGAAGCACGCGCTCGTTGGCCTCACGCGTGCGCTGGCGATGGAGACCGCGACCCGCGGTGTCACCGTCAACGCAGTCTGTCCCGGCTATACCGACACGGCGCTCGCGCGCGAAAGCATCGAGCGGGTCGTAGCCAAGACCGGCCGGCCGCAAGCCGAGGTATTGCGGGAATACGTGAAGGGTGCACCCATCCACCGTTTGATTCAGCCGCAGGAAGTTGCGGCGGCCGTGCTTTACCTCTGCACCCCCGAGGCGGGCGCCGTGACCGGCACAGCGCTCTCCGTCGCCGGCGGCGAAATCTGAGTAACCCCATGGAAGAACGGCCCATTCCCCTCGACGCCGAGACCAAGGTGGCGGAGCGCCCCCACGATCACAAGGACGAGTTGCGCCTGTGGCTGCGCCTGTTCACTTGCAAGGAGGTGGTCGAGGGCGAGGTCCGCCGCCGGTTGCGCGAGCGATTCAACCTCACGCTGCCGCGCTTCGACTTGATGGCGCAGCTCGACCGTACCCCGAAAGGCATGACGCTCGGCGAGTTGTCGCAACGCATGATGGTATCGAACGGCAACGTCACGGGTCTCGTTGACCGATTGGTCGAGCAGGGCTTGATCGACCGGCAACCGTCCCGCATCGACCGGCGTGCGCAGATCGTCCGTCTGACCGCGGAAGGCCGGCGGTTCTTTCGCGCCATGGCCCGCGAAAACGGCGATTGGATCGGCGACATGTTTGCGGAGCTTTCGCAAAACGAGATCGAGACCCTCCTGCGCCTCTTGGCAAAGACCAAGGCTTCGGCCCGCAAAGCCATTGCACGAGCACGCTGACCATGACGATCGAAGAAACTCTCACCTGGCCATTTTTCGACGAGAAGCATCGGGCCTTTGCAGCGGCGCTGGCCCGCTGGGCCGATGCCACCTTGCCCGGTTTGCCTCATGGCGAGCACAGTGATGTGGTCGATGCGGCCTGCCGGTCACGGGTGAAGGCACTGGGCGAGGCGGGATTCCTCAAGGCCGTGGTGGGGAGCGAGCACGGCGGGCTGCATTCTTGCCTCGACGTGCGCACGCTCTGCCTCGCCCGCGAGATTCTGGCCGCTCGCGATGGCCTGGCAGATTTCGCCTTCGCGATGCAGGGCCTGGGTACCGGCGCCATTTCGCTCTTCGGCTCGGCCGCCCTGAAGCAGCGTTATCTGCCGCCGGTGCGCGACGGCAAAGCGATTGCAGCATTCGCGTTGTCTGAGCCCGAGGCAGGCTCCGACGTGGCCGCGATCGCTGCGACCGCAATCCCTGACGGCCCCGCCCACGTTTGCATCAGCGGGATCAAGACCTGGATCTCCAACGGCGGGATCGCCGATCACTATGTTGTTTTTGTCCGCACCGGCGAAGCTCCAGGCGCGAAGGGACTCTCCGCGTTCCTGGTTGATGCGGATACGCCTGGGCTGAACGTGGTCGAGCGCATCGAGGTCATCGCGCCGCATCCCCTTGCCACGTTGAGCTTCGATGCAGTGCGCGTACCGCTTGCGAGCCGTCTCGGGCTCGAGGGCGAGGGATTCAAGGTAGCCATGGCAACACTCGATGTTTTTCGCCCAACGGTAGGCGCTGCGGCGCTCGGTTTTGCCCGCCACGCATTGCATGAGAGCATCGAGAGGGCTGCAACGCGCAAGCTGTTCGGCGCGCCACTGGGAGAACTGCAGATGACCCAGGCCGCGATCGCGGAGAGCGCAAGCGAGGTCGATGCGTCGGCGCTCCTGATCTACCGCGCCGCTTGGACCAAGGACCGAGGAGCCCCGCGCGTGACCCGGGAAGCGGCCATGGCGAAAATGTTTGCGACCGAAGCCGCGCAGCGCGTGATCGACCGGGCGGTGCAGATCCATGGCGGGGCAGGTGTCACCAAGGGGGCCGCGGTCGAGAAGCTCTATCGCGAGATTCGGGCCCTGCGTATCTATGAAGGTGCAACCGAAGTGCAGAAGGTCGTGATTGCGCGCGATCTGCTCAAAAGTCGGACAACGCCTGCAGCTTTGGCGGCTGAATGATACATTGAGGATCGACAGCCATGATCCCCTCGGCGCACATCGATGCCTTCCCACGGGACAATCTGCCTCCATCCGCCCAGTGGCCCGACTTCATTTTTGCGCTCCCAGAGCTCCAGTATCCCGACCGCGTCAATTGCACGGTCGAGCTTCTGGATCGGTGGGTCGAAAGTGGTCATGCGGATCGGCCATGCCTGATCTCCCCCACACACACGATGACCTACGCGCAACTGGTGGAGCAGGTGAACCGCATTGCCAGCGCGCTCACGCGCGAGCTTGGCCTGGTCCCGGGGAATCGCGTGCTGCTGCGGGGCCCCAACAGCCCGATGATGGTCGCGGCGTATCTCGCAATCATCAAGGCCGGCGGCGTCGTGGTTGCGACCATGCCGCTGTTGCGCGCCAAGGAAATTGCATACCCCGTACAGAAGGCAAAAATCCGCCTCGCACTCTGCGATGCGCGGCTTGCCGACGAGATGGAGAAGGCGCGCGCGGTTGCGCCTGAGCTCGAGCGCATCGTCTACTGGGGAAGCGAGAGCCGCGACTCGCTGGAATCGCTCATGGGAAGACCCGGACATGAGAGCTTCAGCGCGTGCGATACGGCGAACGACGATGTGTGCCTCATCGCGTTCACCTCAGGCACTACGGGCGAGCCCAAGGGGACCATGCATTTCCACCGTGACCTGCTCGCGACCTGTGACAGCTATGGGCACCATGTGCTGTGCGCGCAGGCCTCCGACCGCTTCATCGGCTCGCCGCCCATCGCCTTCACGTTTGGGCTCGGCGGCCTTGTGCTGTTTCCTCTGCGCGTCGGCGCAGCAACCGTTCTGCTGGAGAAGGCTGCACCGGACGACCTCCTCGTCGGGATCGAGAAATTCTCAGCGACGGTTTCCTTCACGGCGCCGACCGCCTACCGTGCAATGTTGCCCAAGCTCGGCGAGCACAACATTTCAACCTTGCGCAAGTGCGTCTCGGCGGGGGAGGCGTTGCCGAAGGCGACCTTTGATGCCTGGCATGCTGCCACCGGCATCAAGATTCTCGATGGCATCGGTGCCACCGAGATGCTGCACATTTTCATCGGTTCTCCGGAAAACGAGATCCGCCCTGGGGCGACGGGCAAGCCGGTCAAGGGTTATGAGGCGCGTGTGGTCGATGACACGGGAGCGGAGCTCCCGCCCAACACGCTCGGGCGCCTCGCAGTGCGCGGGCCCACGGGGTGTCGGTACCTCGCCGATAAGCGCCAGCAGCAATACGTGCGCAACGGCTGGAACATCACGGGCGACACCTATGTCATGGATGGCGATGGTTACTTCTGGTACCAGGCGCGATCCGACGACATGATCGTATCTGCCGGCTACAACATCGCCGGCCCCGAAGTCGAAGCCGCGCTGCTGGCCCATCCGGCGGTCGCGGAGTGCGGCGTGGTGGGCGCTCCCCACGAGGAGCGTGGGCAAATCGTCAAAGCTTACGTGGTCCTGCGGCCTGGCTACAGCGGCGACGCAGGCCTGACGAAGACCCTCCAGGATTACGTGAAGGCGACAATCGCGCCCTACAAATATCCACGTGCCATCGAATATGTCACGACGCTGCCGCGCACGCAGACCGGCAAGCTGCAACGGTTCGAGCTTCGCCGGGTCGCCGCCGAGGCTTCCTCCCACAAGCTCGCGTCATGAACACCGGCGGCTTTTTGTTGCGTAGGGGCGAGGCATTGCCTCGCCCGGGGCGACGCATGCGTCGCCCCTACGGGTGGGAATGGAGGAGGTGAGCGTGCCGGATACTGCGAGCCGGGAAGCAGGCAGTCCCCATCGGTTCTTGCAGCCGAAAGGATGGCCTCGAGCAAAGGGCTATGCCAACGGCATTCTCGCACGTGGCGAGATGGTGTTCGTCGGCGGCATGGTCGGGGCCGACAGCACGGGTCGGTTTGCCGACGGCTTCATCCCGCAGATGAAGCAGGCTCTCGCCAACATCGTCGCGGTGCTGGCGGAAGCCGGCGCATCGGCCCAGCACATCGTTCGGCTCACCTGGTACGTGCGCGACATGCAAGAATATCTTGCCGATCTTGCCTCCCTTGGTGATGCGTATCGCCAGGTCATGGGCCGGCATTTTCCGGCCATGGCGGTGGTCGAGATTAACCGGCTGGTCGAGCCCCTTGCCCGGCTCGAGATCGAGGCCACCGCAGTTTTGCCGCCATCCTCTTGACCTACTCTGCTCGGCCGCATGAAGGGTCAACCGTAAGCTTCGGTTGCTTGAATCGCTCGACGGTGTACCGGGTGAACTCAATGCGACCAAATCGTTTTAGTAGAGTAGCGCTTAAGCGAGACGCAGAAGCTGCCGCGCCACAAATTCCGGCAGGAGAAGTAAATGAGCAAATCCAGAGACTCCTCGAAGGAGATGCCCGGCAGCTCCTCAGCCATGACGGGGCGCGACGGTGCCGTGGACTTTGTCGCCAAGGCAAGCGCGGCGGCCGTATCCGAGCAGGAACAGACCGACCGCTTTTGCCGGATTCTGGGCAGCGCTGCGCTCGCGCTCTGGGCCGACCTCCCGCAGGTTATCCAGGAACAACTATTTGAGCGCGCCGTTCTCATCGGTCATCAAGGCGAGCGCGACGAGATGCTGCGCGAGCAGTTGGCCAAGTTCCTGCACGACCATCACAAGCGCACTACGCACGAAGGCGGCAGATAAGCAGAACTATGCTGCTGCGCGCCCCGGGGTGATTGGCAGAGCCGCGCCAAAGCTGCTCGGGCAGTCGAGCCCGACTCTCACGATGGGGAGGGTCGCATCAGCGCTGCCCCGGAGAACCGGCTCCGCCCCGACCGGTAGTGGCGGGAGCGGCTGAAGGGGCGGCCTGCCCGGTCGTCGTTTGCGGCGCGGGAGGTGCAACCCCGGCGGCGGGCGCCGGAGCGGCGGTCACGGCCGGCTGGCTGGCCACTTTTTGTCCGGTCTGATTGGCAGAGATCCCGTAGAACGCAAGACCGAGCGTTACGACGATCGCGGCTATGATCACCCAGCTCCAGCGTGCCTGGCGCGGCGTTGCGCCCATCTCCGGCGCGCTCCTGGGGGCGTCGATTCGGCTAAAGCGGTCAGCCATTTCATCCTCCATGCGAGCCCTCGAATACTTCAACCCCGATCGATCCGCCTGTGTTCCATTTCAAGATGACGAGAGGCACAGCAGGGCGAGCAGGCTTTCCATCCCTCGAGCTTGAACTACATTGCCGGACGCAAGGCGAAACCGGCCGAACCGTCGCGCTCGATGCGAGAGAGGAGGTCGACTTCCCACGCAAGATATTCCCGCATGGCGCCTTCGTTGTCGGCGCCTCTTTCGTAAGGCTTGAGCCACATGTCCACAGGCTCGTCCGCCATGCGGATCGCGTCCGCGGTCAAGGGATACCCGGCTGCGCGCCAGGCCGCGTTGCCTCCATGCAGATACCGGATCGGCACCTGCGCCAGCGATCTCGCCTCAGGCGCTGCCAAGCCTGCGACAGTGCCCTCCTCCGAGGTGAACACCAGGGTGCCCTCTACCGGTATTTCATTCAGCGCCGCAGCAAGACGCGAGCGGATAGCGAACCAGGCGCCCGGAATATGCGCCTTGCGGTATTCGCGGCTGAGCGAGAGGTCGACAACGGTCGCCCCATTCTGATTTGTCAGGTTGGCAAGCTCGGCGCAGTCGATCCGCAGCTCCACCGGCGGCCCAGAGCCCAGGATGAGCGGTGCGGGCCGGCCGATCTCGGTTCCGGCTTCGGCCAGCACGAACACGTCCTTCCATCCCATCTGCCGCAGCCATGACGCCGTCATCAGCGCGCGCACTTCGAACTCGTCGCTGAGCACGATGCGCGCGCCCAGCGTTCCGACGAATTGGTCCGTGGCCTGAACCAGTTGTCCCCCCGGCGCCGAGACTGCTCCGGGAAAGTGGCCGGCCTCGTATTCTTCCGGATTCCTCACGTCGAAAATGTAGAGCGTGCGCGTGCGATCCTCGCGCAATGTTTCCACCTTGTCCCGATCGATACGGGCAATGCCAAAGCGGGATGCGAGCTCTTTGCTAGCCGATTTGGCCCAGCTCAGCCCCGTGGCTGAAATTTTGGTGACCCGCCGGTTCTGCCCGCTCTCGCACTGGTGGCCGGCAAGGGTCCAGCCCATGGTCCCGTTGCGCAGGGCCACGACACGGTTCGGCACCCTCGCGTTGATCAAGGACTGCGCACCGATGATGCTGCGGGTGCGACCGGCGCAGTTGACCACGACCAAAGTTTCCGGCGATGGCGCGACCTCGCGCACCCGGAGCACCAGCTCGGCTCCCGGCACGTTTATGCCGGTCGGGACGGAAACGCGCCGGTACTCGTCGAACGGCCGGCTGTCGAGCACGACGAGATCGCGTCCCGCGCGCATCATCCCGTCGAGCTCATCGGCGGAAATGCTCGGCGTCCCGCACGCATGCTCCACGAGCTCGCCGAATGCCTTGCTCGGCACGTTGACGCCCGAGAACAGCTCCAGCCCGGCCTCCTCCCACGCCGCTACGCCGCCCGCGAGCGCAAAGAGGTTTTCATAGTCCGCACGCGCAAGGATCCCGGCCGCGCGTTCTGCAAGGCCATCGGCCTCATCGCAAAGCACGATGCGGGTGTCGAGGCGGGGGACCAGGCGCGCGAAATTGAGCTCCAGTCGGCTGAGCGGAACCGAGCGCGCGTGAAGGAGATGCCCGCGCGAGAAGATCAGCTCCTCGCGCAGATCGATGAGGGCGAGCTCCCCGCCATCGGCGAGCTTCGCCTTGAGGGCGTGGGGGGCAACCGGCTGCAAGGGCTTACGTCGCTTGTTGGGGCGCCATTTGGTTGACCTTGCCGCTCGCAAGATCGAAGCTCACGCGCGGGATCCTGTCCAGATTGGTGCCGGTGACGCGCACGAAGCGGGCCTGGTCGGGATAGTCGATCGAGTGGATGGTGCCGTCCTGATAGATGCCGGCGTGACCGGGCAGCAATCGATACTTCTTGACGGGATTGAGCTTGGCCTTGCCGGGATCGCTGCCGTCGTCCTTGCGCTCCCATTCCGTCATCTCGGTGTATTGTGTGGCTTGGCCGTAGATCGCCCAGGAGGCACCGTGATCGTGAGGCGGGGACACGCGCGCCTTGTCGTTGATGTGGGCGAGGACCTGAAAGCCCAGCTCGGGATCCTCGTAGAGAAGCTTGAGCCCGCGCGGCACATGCTCTCCGCAATACTCCTCAACGAACTCCTTGTTTGACAGCAGGCGTTCGAGGCGCGTGCGCACCTCCTCGCGTCCGCCTGGTCCGGGGTCGCGCTTGAGGACGGAGCGGCAATCGGAAACGAACTGATCGAGGTCATACGGCATAGCGTTTTTCTCCATGTTGAGCTCGGTAACCGCCTTCTCCAGCGCGCGGCCTTCCTCGTCGGCCAGTGCTGCCTTGATAAGCCCTGCAAGCGCGCGTCCAGCATCGGCTCGGGCGCGCAGCCGCGGAAGCAGGGCCATGAGCTTATCAAAATTGGCGCGGCCGCGTTCAAGCGTCTCGCCATAGCCCTTCACCAAGCCGCGCATGCGCGCAAGCTCGAGCGCGAGCGCATAATCGGTGGGCGCGGTTTCGGCAACACGGTCGAGCCACTCGGTGATGCTTGCCTGTTCGCGCGCGAAGCGCAGCGATCTGCGGCGCAGCGGTTTGAGCTTGGCCAAAACGTAGAGCAGAAGGAACCCGCGCAGCGATGTTGTCTTTACGATCTTGCCCTTGCGCAGCAAGCGCTCGATCGGCAGCCGCGCCCAGGTCGTGCGCAGGAGCCAATCCCCCGCGGCGACTGGAAGCGTGTCCGCGATCTCCTGCACGCGCGGATGAAAGAACTCCGAGATCTCCAGGATCTGGTCGGGAGCGAGCTGCGCTTCTTCGCGCACGCGGACAAAGCGGCTCGGGCGAATCTTGAGCTCGGCCACGCGCACGGTGTCTTCATAGCTCATGGCGAGTGCGAGTTGGCGCGCCACTTCGATCACGAGTCGACCCGAGCCGTCACCATGCTGCCGCTCGATCTCCCTGAAGCGCGACAACCGTCTGAGGAGGTCGCTCCCATAATCCCCGTCCTGATAATCGACAACGCGATCGAGGGCCGCGGACACAACGGCGCGCGCTTCTCCGCCATAGTCGCTCAAAGCCAACTCGCGTCCGGGGGCGGAGTTAGCACGTGTCGCAACACTCTCGGGTGAGACTGATGCATGTGTTGTTTCGCCGCTTTGCGCCGCCTCGAAGGCAGCGGCGAATGCGGCGAGGCTGCTGTTCACGCCGACCTGGCCCCGCCGGATAGCGGCTTCAAAGGCCGTGCGCTGCATCGGCAAAGCGCCGCTCCCCGCGAGTGCACCGAAGAGCACGGCGCTCACCACGCTCCCGGTAGCATCGGCCAGCGCGGCCATATCGAACGCGACGAGCTGACGGGCAGCGGTGCGACAGGCGCTCAGCAGTGCGGGGGAATCCACGCGCCCGTCCGCCAGCGCAATTTTTTCCGTCATGGCGAAGACGCGGTGGGTCGACGCGATGAGCAGCGTCTTGTCCGGAGTGACGAAACCACGCTCCACCGCACGGGCGGCTTCCATCAATTCCGAGGCCAGCACCACATCGACGTCGCCCGGCATGGGAAGCAGCCCAAGCACAGGCTCGCGGCCCGCCGCTTGCGCCGCTGCCTTCGGAAACAGCTCGACGTAGTAGACCGTTGCGCCGGTGCGCTGCGCCACGCCGGGAACCGAGGTCGCCTGCGCGATATAGCCGCCGTGCTGCGCGACATCGACAGTCCAATCCGCAAGCACCCCGCCGCCCTCGCCGCCGAGCGCAACGATGGCGATGGTGATCGGCCTTACAGTGGTGACCTGTGCGTCCATCGCAGGCTCAAGCCGCAGCGAAACGGTGCTCCATCCGACGCTGCAATGAGCCAATAACCGCGCTGCGTATCTTCTCCTTCAGCCTGTCCCAGCGCGTCGGATTGGCGATGATCGAGGCGCGGTAGAACGACGGGCAGAGCACGGCCGCGTGCGCGACTTCTCCGCACAGGCCGCAGCCGACGCAGGAGTTGATGACCTTGGTGACCGGCTCGCGCCGCAGCGGATCGGGATTGGGAGCCAGCGTAAGCGATGGACAGCCGGACAAGCGAATGCAGGAGTGATCGCCGGTGCAGGTATCGGGATCGACGCCGAAGCGCTCGCGCACCGCCCGTTTGCCGCCTTGCATGCGCTTTCGCATCAACGGACGCTCGCGCCGCTGTTTGTTCAGCATGCATTCGGACTGGGCAATGATGACTTTCGGTCCCTTGACCGCCGTCGTGAGTGCCTCCTTCAGAAGGTCGCGCATTTTCGACACGTCATAGGTGCGGGTGACCGTGTGCACCCATTTCACGCCGATCCCTTTCACCGCCTTCTCGATCGGGTTCCTGGTCGAGCGCTGGGCGTTGTCCGAGGCGGAGGAGGGCACGTCCTGTCCGCCCGTGGCGGCGGCATAGCCGTTGTCCACCACGATCATGACGTTGTCGCTCTTGTTGAAGACGGCATTGCCGAAGCTCGAGGCAAGGCCGTTGTGCCAGAACCCGCCGTCGCCCACGATCGCGATGGCGCGCTTGCCGGGCACGGCACTGAACGCGGCCGCCCCTGCGCCGCCGAGGCCATAGCCCATCGTCGAATTACCGATGTTGAAGGGCGGCAGCACGGAAAACAGATGGCAGCCGATGTCTCCGCTCACGTGATGCGGCCCCAACTCGCGCTCGACGAGCTTCATGGCGGCGAAGATCGGACGCTCCGGGCAGCCCGTGCAGAACGACGGCGGCCGCCCGTGCACCTTGCCGGCGATTGTTTGCCGGGCGCTCGCGAGCGCGTCGGACATTGGCGCTGCCGCAGAATCCGCCGCAGCCAGCAGATCGGGACGATAGCTCGCAACAAATTTCCGAATGCCGTCCTTCATCACCCCGCCGGTATATTCCCCGGCCATCGGCAACACGCTTTTTCCCTCGATCCGCGTCTGGAGGTCGGCGCGCCGCAGGATGGTGTTGACTGCCTGCTCGATGAAGTCCGGCTGGCCTTCCTCTATCACCAGGATCGCCTTCTTGCCCGTGCAGAAGCGCACGAATTCGGCATCGATCAAGGGGTATGTGACATTGAGGATGTAAAGCGGAATGCGGCTCTCGCCAAATACGTCGGCAAGCCCGAGCACTGCGAGTGCGCGCAGCGCCGTGTTGTACATGCCGCCCTGCATCACGATGCCGACGTCGTCGGCCTCGCCCTCGAAGAATTCGTTGAGCGCGTGCTCCTGGATGAAACGCACCGCCGCCGGCCAGCGCTTCTCGATCTTGTCTTTTTCCTGCCGGTAGCTCGCGGGCGGAAGCACGATACGGTCCGCATCGCGCACAGGATTGGCGAGCGCGTCCTTGAGGCCGAATGCCGGGCGCACATTGTCGCGCGCGCCGAAGCTGCCGTACACGTGACACGCGCGAATGCGCAATTCCAGCATGACCGGCGTGTTCGATGCCTCCGAGAGCTCGAACCCCTGTTCCACGGCACGCACGATCGAGGGCAGGTTTGGTCTCGGATCGAGCAGCCACATCTGCGATTTCATCGCAAAGGCGTGGCTGCGCTCCTGCATGATGGAGGAGCCTTCGCCGTAGTCCTCCCCGACAATGACCAGCGCGCCTCCGGTTACGCCGCTCGATGACAGATTTGCCAGTGCGTCCGAGGCGACATTGATCCCGACCGGAGCCTTGAACGTTGCAGCTCCGCGCAAGGGATAATTAATCGACGCCGCCAGCGCGGCCGCCGCGGCGGCCTCATTGGCGCTGGCCTCGAAGCGAATGCCAAGCTCCGCAAGCACGTCATCCGCGTCGGCAAGCACGTCCAGAAGGTGCGAGATCGGCGCGCCCTGATAACCCGAGACATACGATACGCCCGACTGGAGGAGCGCCTTGGTAACCGCGAGAATCCCTTCACCCCGAAACTCCTGGCCCGCTCCGAGGCGGAGCTTCTTCACCTCCTGCTTGAATGAGCGTTCCGCCATTTTCTTCCTCGCATTCTTCCTCGTGGGCTTCAGGCAGTGCCAGGTTGAGCCGGCGCCAGCTCGAGTTGCGTGATCATATATTGCTCTGGGCGCTCCCCGCCATCGCGACGCGCATGAACACGGGGCCGAGGCTCCGCCGAACGGTCCCGAGGAAAGTCGGCGCAAGGAAAGTCGGCGTCTCTTCCGCCGGCTCTTTCCAGTGCCGATCCGCCGTTTGCGCCCGCTCGGGTTCGTTTGGCCAAAATCGTCAGCCTGCCATCGCGGGCACAATCAGTGGTAGAGTACACCGGCATTCCATCGTCATCGCATGCGGCCGCAGCTGGACCGCGCCGACTACAAAATGAGTGCAACCAAGGAGAGAGGAAATCGAGGCTCATTGTAAACAACAGGAAAATTTACAATGATTTCGCTACCGAAGGTAGAGCGCGTATGATTAATACCGGAAGAAGAAGGCGAGGGCCACGCATCCTCCCGCATCGATAAATTTACAATAATTTTACAGCCTCTCGTTGAAACCGGTGGGAGGCGAGCGATCATTCAGCCGGCAAGACCTCCACTCTCGGCGAGAGGCGTCATGCGTCACAACCGCTGTGCCCTGCGCCAAAAAAAAGCCCGGCGAGATGACCGGGCGTTCGCATAATTCTCTCGGATATCCTTTTTTACTTGAGTCCCGTTACAGAGGCAAGAAGTTTTGCAGGCGTCGCCGCCAGTCGATTATGATGCACCATCGAAGCCCATGAGGTCTTGTGGCGCCGTGAGGATCACCTAATCCATCGAAACGCCGCTCGCCTTGATGGGGCCTGCCCACTTCTCGAGCTCGCGCCGCATGAACTGGCCGAGGTACTCCGGACTGCGGCGTTCCGGCGGTGCGACGGTCACTCCGACGCTCGCGAACCGCTCGCGCACCAACGGCATCTCCACCACCTCGTTGGTCGCCTGAGCGAGCCGGCGAACGACCACCTCCGGGGTCCCCTTTGGTGAGACGAAAGCACTCCATGTGCTGCAGTCGAGATCGGCCAAACCCTGCTCCTGGGCGGTCGGTAAATCGGGCAATACCGGCACTCGCGCCGGCCCGAGTGTCGCGATGGCCTTCACGACACCGGCCTTGATCTGAGGGAAAGCGGTCGAAATCTGCTCGCACATGAAGTCGATGCGACCGGCGAGCAGGTCCTGCATGGCGAGGGCACTGCCGCGATAGGGTACATGGGCGATCGTGGTGCCCATAATTCTGTCGAGCAGCACGGCGCAGACATGCAACCCGGAGCCGGCGCCGGAAGAGCCGAACTGCATGTGCGCCTGGTTGGCCCGCGCGTAGGCGATGAAATCGGTCAGCGTGTTTACCGGCAGGTCTTTGCGCGCAATCAGGATGCGCGCGGAATCCGCGAAGAGGGAAATCGGCGCAAAATCGTTGACCGGATCATAGAGCGGCTTCTTATAGAGATTGGGAACGAGCCCGAGCACCGCGAGCCCGCCCAACAGGAAGGTATAGCCATCGGGCGCGGCCTTGGCGGCGCGACTTGCGCCGGTCATGCCGCCGGCCCCGCCCATATTTTCGATCACCACCTGTTGCCCCAACACTTGGCTCAGGCCCGCCGCCGTGACACGGCCAATTGTGTCCACGGGGCCGCCCGCGGCATAGGGGACCACCATCGTGAGAGGTCGCGTAGGCCAGACTTGCGCCATCCCGCTGCGCGTGACGGGGAAGGCCGAGACGAGCGTGGCAGCGCCCGCGACCAGGTGGAGAACAAATCGCCGCCGAAGTTGCATCGTCTCCCTCAGATACCGCTTGCTACCCAGCATCCGAAATGCCTTTGCGGAGTTCCATTCGTACCAATCCCTTCTCGACTCAACTCATACCTGATCGCGCGCCATGCTAAAATCATGATACCAGTTCGGGGATGGCTCGCCTGTTCATACTGCTCATCACCGCTGCCCTCCTGGGGTCATGCTCCAGCGTTGGGGACTACATACCGCATTGGGCCGGCGGCCTACCGAAAGACACGCCCCCTCGGCCGGGCACCCCCGAATACGATGCCTATCGACAGAAACAGGATGCAGAAGCTGCTCGCGACAAGAGCAAAGATCCTCCGAAACCAAAACCCGACTCCCCATTGCCGAAATAGAGCAGCGGTTCCTGGTGCTCCCAAGGGGGGTGCCAGAGTCGGGCCATTGCCGTCTCACTCCTGCACTGCATTTCCCTGCACAACGTGGGTGCAAGCCGCGGCCGCGACATTCATTCGCCGCAATGAAGTAGTCGAGAGTAGTAATCCGAATTCACGCACTCGTTGCGTGAACAACCGAGTAGTTTCGGGGAGGGGTTGCGTGCGAACTCTATCAATATTTGCTCTTGCGCTCGTGCTGCCTGGATGCGGGCTGGGCAGCATGCAGGACGCTCGCAACGAGTACCAGAAATCAACGGAAAAGTACGATCAATGTCTGGCCGCCAATCCCGCCGCTGCGGACAGGTGCGAGACGCTGCGACAGGCCATGGAAGCCGACGCGCGCAAATACAACGAGGTATCGCCAAACTTCATTGACCAGTTCACACGGAACGACGAACAGAAATCGGCTGGCAAATACAACGAATGTCTGGCGGTCAATCGCGGCGCTCCGGAAAAATGCGATGCACAGCGCGTCGCAGTGGAAGGCGAGCGGCGCAAGAATGATGAAGGGCACTTTATCCGGCCAGGGACGCCGCCGCCGGACTACGCGAACGCCAACTAGCGCGCCTTGGGGAGCTCGCCCCTGCGTAATCGAGCATGGATCCTGCCCGCGACGGCAATATGAGCTCGACACACGCCTTATCGGTGAACCCGAAATCAGCGCGCGGCAGCCACTGCAGTTTTGCGCGTCTTTCCTTTGTCGCTGGTCCCTTTGTCCGTGCTGGCAACTCCGGTCCGAGCCTCGCGTAACGCCAGCGCGATCTTATGGGAATCGCCGCGCTGCTGGATATGCGCGGGATCGGGTCCGGGCAACGGACGGTGCAGCCCATACTTCGCACCATGGGCATCGATCCAATGCCAGACCTCGCTTTCCTTCCCCTCGGCGCCGGTGATGTCGATCGCGCGCCCATGGCCGTAGCCGCCGGTGCGCCGGCTGCCGCCGTGCAGGGAATTCCCGACGCTTGCCTTGAAGCCGGAGGCAAGGCCTTGCCGATAATCATCGCGGAAGGCGCTCAACATGGACCATTGCAGGCCGGCGGCATCCATTGCTCGTCCGGCGTGATAGAGCTGCTCGCGAAACTCAGGATCCATGCCGCCGATGACGTAGTCCTGCATAGCGAGCCCCGCGTGCTTGGCCGCCGTCGGGTCCTTCCAGGTGAAGTCGCCGGTCCCATCCTTCTTGATGGGCACGCGCTGATAGACTTCCCAGAGATAATCATCGACCTCATCCATCACGGATCCAGTTCGCTTGCGCGGAGGAGTGGTTCCTTTATCGCCATCAACCCCGGCGCCATCCTTGGGCGCGAAGGCAACAAAGCGACCGATCTTCACCAGCGCTCGCCGGACCGGGCCGCCTGTCTCCGGGGCAACTGCGCTGGTCTCGACCGGCCCATCGGAGCTGATGAACCGCACGGTCTGTACCGCGCGCGGAAAATTCGAAGGGATGTCGCCGTCGTCGATCTCGTCGGAAGCCTCGACCTGCACCGTATAGGGATGTTGGGAATCGCCTTGCTCTGGATCGGCCATCGGCGGCCGTGCCTGCAGGTAGACGACTGTCTCGTTCCGAACGGGCTCGATTGCGGGCCTAACCGACTTGCTGTCCTGCCAGTCCAGAACAGCCGAGGTGGTCAGGGCGCCCGCGACTGCACTGGCCGTGAGCGTGACCGGGAATGCGAGCTTCCGATGCCGAGCCGCGAGGCTGGTAATGGCTCGCCAGCGAAAGAATAGGGCAAGTCTCGCGGTTGGAGGTGAGGGAAGGTAAAGCGCGACCCGCCGCGACACGGCAATTGCTTGTTCGATCACAGCGTCACCCCCCACCCCCCTCCAGAACA
>Ga0209331_1000016_pt1 | contig 52357 bp, 53 predicted proteins | sample JacPinW_OM3H0_M3_FD_187971 | JGI IMG/M metagenome (GOLD analysis project Ga0209331, IMG submission 187971) | Forest soil microbial communities from Algoma, Ontario, Canada - Jack Pine, Ontario site 1_JW_OM3H0_M3 (SPAdes) (version 2) | ecosystem: Environmental > Terrestrial > Soil > Boreal...
CGGCTGAGTCATTGGCAGCTTGACTCACGCCGGTACCCCTCACGTCAAGCAATTTCTTCCAGAACCTGGGCAGTTACGTTTGCGCAGAATCGCAAAAATGGTTGCATCAAAGCTGCAGCTAAACCATAGATAAGCTCCCGAGAGCCAGTAGGCGCGGCATCAGGGCGGGCAGTGTTCATACTTTGTTCCGTAACACAGAGTCGGCGGGCCTGCAAGCTGGACGCCTCATCCAGAACTTTTTTGCCCGAACTTTTTTGCCGCGGCTTTCGGTGTGCCAGCGCGCCGGCCAGCACCCAGTGTCGAGGTCAACGAGGCGCTGATCGTCAATCCGCATTTGATTTGTTCGACGCCTTCGGGTGCCACCATCGGCCGGCAATCACCACCCCTTCCGAGACGATCCTGCGATCGCCGGACAGGTGCTCGCCCACGACATCCACATAATCGAAGCGGCCTTCCTTGACCGACAGGATCGTCGCATCGCCAACGCTGCCGGGTTTGAGACTGCCGAGCTCAGGCCGCTTCAACGCGAATGCGGTGTTGGCGGTGGATGCGGCGATCACGTCTGCGAGCGGCATGCCGAGACAGAGAAACTTCGAGAGCGTAGTGACTTGATCGAACGCTGGCCCGTTAATGCAGAGCGCATGCACGTCGGAGGAGATGGTATCCGGCAGGAAGCCATTGGCCAGCATTGCGCGCGCGGTCTTGAACGCAAACGACCCCTTGCCGTGCCCGATATCGAAGAGGACGCCGCGCTGGCGCGCTTCCCGCACCGCCCGTTTGATCGTTCCCTGCGCGGTGGCAGGCGAGTTGGGAAAAGGGCGAAACGCGTGGGTCAGGATATCGCCAGGCCGCAGGCGTGCGAGCACTTCTTCATAGCTTGGCGGCGGCTCATCGATATGCGCCATCACCGGCAAACCGACTTCCTCCGCCACCTGGAGTGCGACATCGAGCGGCACGGTCCCGGAACGTCCCGAAGCACGAGCGCCGACCCGGACCTTGATTCCCACAATGAGATCCGGGTTGGCCCGCGCGACCTCTACCGCATCCGCTGGCGCGAGCAGACGAATATTCTCGCTCTCGCCGACCATTACCCGGTGCGAGAACGCGAAAATGCCGCCGAAGGAAATGTGCAAGTAGGCGAGGATGCGCACCTCGCTGCGCTCGATCACATGTTTGCGGAAACCGGCAAAGTTGCCCGGTCCCGCGCTGCCGGTGTCGATGGCGGTGGTCACGCCGGACCGGCGGCAGAAATCTTCGGCATCGATCCCGAGTGACGTACCGCCCCAATACACATGGGTATGAAGGTCTATCAGTCCCGGCGTGACAATCGTTCCGGATACGTCGCGGACCTCGGTGCTCGCATCGGCCTTCAGGCCGCTTCCGATTTGCGCCACCTTGCCCCGCGCGAATGCCACGTCGGTGACGGCATCGAGCTTTTGCGACGGATCGATGACTCGGCCGCCGCGCAGGATGAGGTCGCTGCTCATTTCACCTCGATCGTTCCGAGCTTATTGGTAAGGCTGTGCGCGGTCACCGGATTGCCGTCGCGGGTCACGTCCATGTGCGCACGATATCGCCGCCTCCTGGAATGGCCCAGCTCTCAAGCGGCTTTGAGCGCTGCTCGGCGCAGCAAATCGGCGAACACGGCCGCCATCTCAGCCTCCTTCGGTGCCCAGTCCTCCTGCGGCACGAGATCGACGTCGAGGTCGTCGAGAAACAGATCGTGCAGCTCGCTTCCCGCGATCATCCGGTGCGCCGCCTGCGCAATCGCGTGATTGTGGGTCCGATCGTTGCCGGGAATGATGCAGGTCGGCACCTTGATCGAGCTCAAATCTTTTTCGCTGACCCCGATGACGGGGAGCTCGGCACCTCGGCGGAATTGCTCCTCCCACCGCTCCATGGCCGCTATGAAGTCTTCGGGCTTCATGACCATCAGGGTTTCACGGTTTGACGGCCGTGCCGCAATGCGCTCCTTGAAGTGATCAAGCTCGCAGACCGCAGCCATGCCGCCCTGTCGGGCCGCGCGGATATATTGTCCGTAATAATTTTCGGTGAGGCGCTGGGCCGCGAATGCCCCGCCGGTGACGCGCCAGAGCAGCAGCGCGCGTACGGCTTGCGGATATTTCAGCGCGAACAGAAGGGAAAGCCGGCAGCCGGACGAGCCTCCGCCGAGCACCGCAGGCAATCCGTTGAGCTGCGAGAGCAGCTCGTAGAGGTCGTCGGCCCAGATCTCGTACTCCGACGTTTTCCCGCCGATGACGATGTCGGAGACGCCGCAATTTCTGCGGTCGTGAATGAGCACGCGGTAACCGGCGTCCGCCATGCGCTGCGCCAGCGATTTCACCATGTCGAGGGCGCGGCGGCCTCCGGGCGAAAGCGCAACCCACGGTCCATGCGAACCGAGCACCTCATAATTGAGATTGGCACCGCGGAGCTTGGCGACAGGCATGCTCGTTCTCCCGATTGTCGATCGCTGAGAGTAGCGCCGTATCCTGTGCCAGGATAGTCTGCGAGCCCATGCTGGAGCGTGTTGCACGGCCAGCGCCAATGTCGCCCGGGTCTCAAAAAACAGCTTGGTCGCACTGATGCGCTACGAGCTTTACTACTGGCCGACCATTCAGGGGCGTGGCGAATTCGTCCGGCTCGCTCTGGAAGAGGCCGGAGCCGATTATATCGACGTGGCTCGCCGGCCGGGCAAGCGCGGCGTTCCTGCAATGACCAGGCTGATGGACGACAAGCGGAGCAAGCGCCCGCCCTACGCGCCGCCGTTCGTCAAGGCGGGAAAGCTTGTCATCGCACAGACGGCAAACATCCTGCTGTATCTCGGGCCTCGGCTCGGGCTTGCGCCCCGCGACGAGGCGGGTCGCCTGTGGGCGCACCAATTGCAGCTCACCATCTCCGATCTGGTGGTCGAAATCCATGATACCCACCATCCCGTCACGACATATCTCTACTACGAGGAGCAACGGCCGGCCGCCAAGCGCCGCACTGCGGATTTTTGGCGCTATCGCGTGCCGAAAATCCTTGGCTATTTTGAGCGCGTGCTCGCAAGAAGCAGCGGCCCGCACGTGCTCGGCCGCAGGCTCTGCTATGTGGACCTTTCCTTGTTTCAGATCATCGAGGGATTACGCTACGCGTTTCCCAGGCGCATGAAGCGGTTCGAGAAGAAGGTGCCCGGCCTCGTCGCGCTGCACGATCGCGTCGCCAAGCGCCCCCGCATCGCGGCTTATCTCGCCTCGAAGCGGAGGCTCCCGTTCAGCCAGTGGGGGATCTATCGCTATTTCAAGGAGCTTGATTGATGAGCTGCCTGGCGCGCGCGCCGCTTGCGGCGGCGCTTCTCCCGGCATTTCACGCATTTGCAGCCGCGCGGCGTGATCACGTTGAGGAAATAATCGCGGCCATAGTCGTACGTGATCTCGTCGCCGGGGTGGATTATCTTGATGGCGCGCAGGATGATCTTCCCCTTGCTCCGGTGCGACTCGGCGTTTGGCCGGCAGGAATGGTTGGCATAACGCGCGATGTTCTTCCGGCTTGAGCCGTCGATCGTCCAGCGGCTGTTGATCTCGTAGAGATAACGGCTGCCACGGGCCTCGAGCTTCTCGGCCTGTTCATTCGCCAGCCGACGCCCCTTATATTCCGCTATGAAAGCACGCTTCTTGATCGGTTCGGTCGCGAACAAGCCAAGGCCGGTGCTTGATCGGCCGACCCGAAAGGGTTTCCTGCGAGGCATGAGCCCGTTAAACAGCGATTCTGAGCTGATCCTGATTGTTGATTTGCTCCGGCCTGGTTTCAAGCGAAAAGTTCTGCGCGGTCGAATGGGTCCACAGCGAGGTAAGCAAGTGGAATTGGGTTGAGCTACCTGGAGCATAAAAATGAACGTGCCCGTTGACATCACTCCGCCGTCGTATCGGCACACGCCGCTCTTTTCGCTCGGTAAGGACAGCAGCCCTTATCGCAAGCTCACCGGCAACGGCGCACGGCTGGAAAGGGTTGGTCGGGCGGAGATGCTGATCGTGGAACGCGAGGCCCTGCGCACGCTGGCAGAGGCGGCATTCACCGATATCAATCATCTGCTGCGGCCAGGCCACCTCAAGCAGCTGCGGTCCATCCTGGATGACCCCGAGGCGAGCGACAACGACAAGTTCGTGGCCTACGATTTCCTGAAGAACGCCAATATTGCGGCCGGGGGCGTGCTTCCAATGTGCCAGGATACCGGGACGGCCATCATCATGGGCAAGAAGGGACGGTTGGTCTTCACCGACGGCGACGATGAAGCAGCGCTCGCCGAGGGCACGCGCGACGCCTATCTGAAGCGCAATCTGCGCTATTCGCAGCTCGCGCCCATTTCGATGTTCGAAGAGAAGAATACCAAGTCGAACATGCCGGCGCAGGTGGAGATCTATGCCGAAGGGCGAGGGGAGAACGAGCAAGCCTACAAGTTCCTGTTCATCGCCAAGGGCGGTGGCTCGGCCAACAAGGCCTTCTTGTTCCAAGCGACGCCGTCGATCCTCACCCCTGACCGCATGATCGCGTTCCTGAAGGAGAAGGTGCTCACGCTCGGGACCGCCGCGTGCCCGCCGTACCATCTCGCGATCGTCATCGGAGGCACCTCGGCCGAGCTGACCATGAAGACAGTGAAGCTTGCGTCGTGCCGCTACCTGGACGACCTGCCCACCCATGGATCGGAGGACGGCCACGCGTTCCGCGATCTCGACATGGAGAAAGAAGTGCACAAGCTCACGCAATCGCTGGGAGTGGGTGCGCAGTTCGGCGGCAAGTATTTCTGTCACGACGTGCGCGTCATCCGGCTGCCCCGCCACGGCGCCTCGCTCCCGATCGGGCTCGGCGTTTCTTGCTCCGCCGATCGCCAGGCGCTCGGCAAGATCACGCCGGAGGGGGTCTATCTCGAGGACCTTGAGCATAATCCCGCGCAATACCTGCCCGACGTCGACGCTTCCAAGCTCGGCGGGGATGTGGTCGAGATCGACCTGCGCAAACCGATGCGACAAATCCTGGCGCAGCTGTCAAAACACCCGATCCGGACGCGTCTCTCCCTTACCGGACCGATGATCGTTGCCCGCGATCTTGCCCACGCCAGGCTGCGCGAGCGTCTGGAAAAAGGCGAGGGACTGCCGGACTATTTCAAGAACCATCCCATCTATTACGCCGGCCCGGCAAAGACGCCGCAGGGCTACGCTTCCGGCGCGTTCGGTCCGACCACCGCCGGCCGCATGGATTCGTTCGTCGCGGATTTCCAGGCTGCCGGGGGATCAATGGTGATGCTGGCCAAAGGCAATCGCTCCCCGGCCGTGCGCGAAGCCTGCCAGAAGCATGGCGGATTCTATCTGGCCTCGATCGGAGGGGCGGCTGCCAACCTGGCGGAGCACTGCATCAAGAAGGTGGAGACGGTTGAGTATCCCGAGCTCGGCATGGAGGCGATCTGGCGAATCGAGGTTGAGAACTTCCCTGCTTTCATCGTCGTTGACGACAAAGGCAACGACTTCTTCAAGGAGCTGAACCTGGGGTAAATGTTCGATCTCTCGACGGGTCCGACTCTTTTGTGCAAAACTCCGTCATGATTTTCATGGGGAGATGACGATGGCACTCATCAAGGCAACCGATATGGCTTACGGGCGGCTGCGTGCCCCCGACCTCGATATCATGGAAGAGTTTCTTACGCGGTTCGGGATGAGTCGCACAGAGCGTACACCGACCGCGCTCTACATGCGCGGCACTGATCCGAACCATCACATCCATGTCACCGAGAAAGGTGAGCCCAAATTCGTGGGCTTTGCCTATTACGCGGCAAGCGAGGATGACCTCAAGCGTGTCGCCAAAGCGCCGGGAGCATCCGGAATCGAGCACATCGACGAACCTGGTGGCGGGAAACGCGTACGACTGACCGAACCTAATGGCTATCAGATCGAGGTGGTGCATGGGATCGCTCCAGCGGCGCCTATTCCGCTCCACCGGCAGAAGCTCAATACCGGACAGGATCCGTTATTGCGGGCAGGCGAGCTGATGCGTTTGCCCAAGGGCCCCTCGCATGTGAAGCGCATCGGCCACGGCGTGCTGATGACCCCGAAATTTGGCGAGACCGTAGCCTGGTTCCGCGACGCTCTGGGGTTTGTCTGCTCGGACGATGTCTATGCTGGCGAGCAAACGAACCTGATCGGTTCGTTCAATCGGTGTGATCGCGGCGATAGCTATGTCGACCATCACGTGCTCTTCTGCCTCAACCATGAAAAGACCGGTCTCAACCATCTGTCCTTCGAGGTTCAGGATATCGACGATGTCGCGGTGGGCCATGACTACCTGGCCCAGTTCGGGAAGTACGAGCACATGTGGGGCATCGGCCGGCACGTGCTCGGTAGTCAGGTGTACGATTATTGGGCCGATCCCTGGGGACGCGTGCATGAGCATTGGGCGGACAGCGACCGTTTGAACCTCGCAAACGGTTCAAATCTCGTTCCCGCCGAAGAAGCCCTTACCTCGCAGTGGGGCGAGGCGCCGCCCGAGAAGTTCATCAATCACGCCAGTATCTGAAGGTCAAATGATGTACGATCCCAGCAACGCTGCACCCAACATGCTCTCCGCCGCGGGCGGCTCCGCAGCTGCAACGGCGATCAAACCGCGCGCACAGGGTCCGCTGGTCTGGCTCGATATGGACCAGCAGCAACTCGACGACGCCTACGATCAGATCGTGTATGCCCCCAATCGCGATCAGGTAGGCAAACGTCGGGTCGCAAACAGCAAGAACACGCGCGCCGTCCTCGGGATGCCGGAGCGGGTTGCGTATGGCCCGAGCGAGATCGAGAAGCTGGATATCTACCGCGCCTCACGGTCCAACGCGCCGGTCAACGTCTTTGTGCATGGCGGTGCCTGGCGCGCAAACCAGGGCGCCGATTACGCCTTCCTCGCCGAGCCTTTCGTCAATGCCGGGGCTCACTATGTGATCCTCGATTTCACCAACGTAGATGAGGCTGGCGGCAGCTTGTTTCCGATGGTCGAGCAGGTGCGACGCGCAGTCGCCTGGGTTTTTCGCAAAGCCCGCAGTTTTGGCGGCGATCCCACCCGGCTTTACCTCACGTCGCATTCTTCCGGATCCCATCTCGCGGGATGCGTTGTCACCCATGACTGGCGCAAGGAGAACCTGCCGCTGGATATCCTGAAGGGCGCAACCTTGAGCAGCGGGATGTATGACCTCAAGCCGGTGCGGCTGTCGAAGCGCTCGAAATACGTCAGGTTTACCGATGAGATGGAGGAAGCGCTCAGCTCGCAGCGTCACATCGAAAAGCTGCACACGCCCCTCATACTCGCTCATGGGACTTACGAGACGCCGGAATTTCAGCGGCAAACGCGCGACTTCTACGCGGCGGTGAAAGCCGCTGGCAAGCCGGTCGAGCTCATTGTGGGCGAGGGGTATAATCATTTCGAAATGCTGGAGACCCTCGGGAATCCCTATGGCCTGCTTGGTCGCGCTGTCTTCGCGCAAATGGGGCTGACGGGGCGCCAGGCGAGCTTGCGTTGAGCGCAAAGTTCAGCGTTTGGGAGCCATGTCTCAGAAAATTACGACCTCTTCCCGCGCATTGGTCGAAACCGCCGAGCGGGAGATCGAGAGCCTCTCAGCCGATGAGGCGATCGCACTGCATGGACGCGATGATATGGTCCTGGTCGATCTGCGGGACATTCGCGAGCTTCAGCGCGAGGGGCGCGTGCCAGGCGCCTTCCACTGCCCTCGCGGGATGCTCGAATTCTGGGTCGATCCGGAAAGCAAGTACCACGAGCCGGTTTTTGCCCAGGACAAGCGTTTCGTATTCTTCTGCGCCGCCGGGCAGCGCTCCGCGCTCGCAACGCAATGTGCGCAGCGGATGGGGCTAAGCCCGGTCGCGCACGTAAAGGGCGGCTTCACAGCGTGGAAGGCGGCCGGCGGGCCGGTCGAGATGCCGGCGGCGAAGCCGGCCCCCTAGTTTCGCATGGCCCTCAAGCTGATCATTGGCAACAAGAACTACTCCTCGTGGTCGTTTCGGCCGTGGTTGGCGATGAAAGTGGCCAAAATACCCTTCGAGGAGGAGGTGATCCCGCTGGATGCAAGCGACTTCAAGACGCGCCTTGGCGCCTTCTCGGGGAATGGGAAAGTGCCACTGCTCGTCGATGACAATGTGTACGTGTGGGAATCGCTTGCCATTCTCGAGTACCTGGCTGACAAATTTTCCGGTGCAAGACTATGGCCATATGAGCCCGCCGCGCGCGCCAGAGCTCGCGCTATTGCTGCCGAAATGCATGCCGGTTTTGGCCCGCTGCGACGGCATTTGCCCATGAACATGCGCCGCCCGGTGCGCCGCCGCGAACCCACTCCCGAAGCGCTTTCGGATGTCCGCCGCATCGAGGCGATCTGGAGCGATTGTCGCAGCCAGTTCGCCGGCAAGGGCATGTTCCTGTTCGGCGACTTCGGGGCCGCCGATGCCATGTATGGTCCGGTCGTGTCACGCTTCCGCACCTATGACATTGCCGTAAGCACGATATGCCGCGCCTATATGGACGCGGTCATGGCTCTGCCCGCCTGGGGCGAATGGCACGCGGGCGCACTTGCCGAGACCGGGGTGCTGGCGGAAGACGAGGTGGATTGGCCGATCGTCCTCCGCGCATGAAGGCAGGCAAGTGCCCCCTGTGTCAAAAAATATCACACCAGAGGGTTGATTCCGGCGCCGAGACGAAAGAAATACTCCTGTCCCGCAAGTACCGCATGCGCTCTGGTGCCGGTGGGAAGGCTATTTCCAAGTTCTCGACGATTGTCGCTTACTGCCTGGAGCTGTCATCATGCGATGTCGCGCTATCGCCCTGTATTCGGCTGTGCTTTCAATTCTCGCCGCGCTCTGCATCGCAGGACATGCGGAGGAGCCCAAAAACAATGTCAAAGGACTGTTTCTGCTGACAGACTATCCCGCGGTCACACTGCGTCCGGGAACGACGTCGTCGATCAATCTGAGGCTTCAGAACCTCGATCTTCCGCCGGAGCGGCTTGCGCTTTCGGTCTCCGGGGCGCCTTCGGGGTGGACGACAAGCCTGATCGGCGGCGGTCAGCCGGTTGCGGCGGCAATGCCTGGGACCAACGGCAGCGTGTCGCTCGAGCTGCGCGTCGAGGTCCCAAAGGATGCTCCGATAGGAACCACCAACCTCACCGTCAATGCGCAAGGCCCCACCACGAACGTCTCGCTACCGGTAGCAGTAACGCTCGCGACGGATCTGCCGGCGAAGCTTACGCTTAATCCTCAGTTGCCCGAATTGCGAGGGACATCGAAATCGAATTTCGAGTTTCAGTTGGGCATCAAGAACGAAAGCGGCAAGAAGATCACGGTCAGCCTCTCCGCGCAGGCGCCACAGAATTTCGATGCCACCTTTACCGAGCAGTACGGCAGCCAGGAGCTGAATGCTCTTCCGCTTGATGCGGGTCAATCGAAGGACGTGAAGCTCAAGGTACGGCCGCCAAACACGGTGGCGGCCGGCAAATACAAGGTGTCCGCAAAAGTTTCTGCCGAGGACGCATCGGCGACCACCGACCTGGTGCTGGACATCACGGGTCAACCAAAGATCGACATCACCGGGCGCGATGGCCGGCTCAATGCGAGCGCGTCGGCCGGCACCGAGACTTCCGTACCAGTGGTTCTCACCAATTCCGGTACTGCTGCCGCCGAGCAGATTGAATTGTCCGGGTCGGCGCCGAGCGGCTGGAAAATCAACTTTGAGCCCAAGGCCATCGATCGTATTGCGCCGAACGAGAGCAAGGACGCGCAGGCACTGATCACGCCGCCTGCGAAGGCAATCGCAGGAGATTACGTGACCACGGTTCGCGCCGCGGCGCGCGGTGAATCGGCCTCGCAAACCTTCCGTGTCGCGGTCGTAACCTCAACTCTCTGGGGTATTGTGGGAATCGCCCTGATCGGGATTGCGCTTCTGGTTCTGGTTGGCGCAGTGGCATGGTTCGGCCGGCGATGAACGACATCGTCATAGAAGCGAAAAACCTCACCAAGCGCTACAGGGGGATAGCCGTCGTCAAGGCGATCTCGTTCTCCGTGGCGCGCGGCGAGATTTTCGGGCTGCTTGGTCCGAACGGCGCCGGCAAGACGACGACCATTCTGATGATGCTGGGCCTGACCGAGATCTCGGATGGGACGGTGCGAGTGCTCGATCATAATCCGGTGCGCGAGCCGCTCGCCGTGAAGCGACGCGTTGGATATCTCCCCGATCAAGTCGGCTTTTACGACAATCTGAGTGCCAGCGATAATCTCCGTTATATTGCCCGACTGATCGGGCTGGATCGTGCCGAGCGGGAAGAGAAAATCGCCAGCTCACTTGCGCATGTCGGGCTCGCGGATGTGGCCGACAACCGCGTGGGAACATTCTCCCGGGGCATGCGCCAGCGCCTTGGGTTGGCCGAGATCCTGATGAAAGATGCCGAGGTCGCGATACTGGACGAACCCACCTCCGGCCTTGATCCGCAGGTCACCGTCGAGCTGCTCGACATCATTCGCGACCTCAAGCATCGCGGAGTGAGCGTGCTCTTGTCGTCGCATCTGCTGGAGCGCGTACAGAGTGTTTGCGATCGCGTCGCCCTGTTCAACGAGGGCAAGATCGCACTTCTCGGCACAGTACCTGAGCTCGGACGCCAGGTCCTGGGCGGCGGGTTTCGGGTCGAAGTCGAGGCGGAAGGGCAGGGGCTCGCCGAGCATCTGGCGCGGGTTCCGGGAGTGCGCAAGGTCGAGAGCGCGGGCCCAAGCCGGTGGCTACTCCTGGCGGAGCAAGATGTCCGGCCTGAAGCAGCCGCCGCCGTCGTTGCGGCTGGCGGACGGCTGCTGCGCCTCGCAGTTGCGGAGCCCAGTCTCGAAGCCATTTACCGGCAGTATTTCCATGAGCACCCGCACGAAGGAGAGCGCCATGCGGCGTGAAGGTTCGGCTTTGAACGGGGTCGGCGTAGTCACGCTCAAGGAGTTGGACGATAATCTCACCAGCGTGCGGATGCGCGTGCTTGAAGTGCTGATCGTTCTGTTTGCTATTGTGGCCGTCTATCTTGCGATTCAACAGGTGAGGGAGACGACCGCCGAAGATCCTTTTCTCCTGCTTCGGCTGTTCACTAGGGCCAGGGAAGGCATTCCGATTACGTTCGTCGCCTTTCTAAGCATTCTTGTTCCAGTGATGGCGATCGGGCTCGGTTTCGATGCCGTCAACAGTGAATACAACCAGCGGACGCTCTCGCGAATCCTCGCGCAGCCGATCTACCGCGACGCACTGCTGTTCGGAAAATTCATTGCCGGCCTGCTTACGATAACCTTCAGCCTGGTGGCGCTGTGGCTGCTCGTCATCGGCTTTGGGCTATATCTGCTCGGCGTGCCGCCCAGCCTGGAGGAGACGGCACGTGCTTTCATCTTCCTATTGGTGACGATTGCCTATGCCGGGGTATGGCTGGCGCTTGCGCTGCTGTTCTCCATCGTATTTCGCTCGCCTGCAACGGCTGCTCTCGTCACATTCGGGCTGTGGCTGCTGCTCACGTTCCTGTGGCCATCGGTGCTTGCGCAGATGCTGGCCGCAATCATTGCCCCCCCGGATCCAGGCTATACCGCGCTTGGCCTTCCCACCCCGGAAACGACGGAGTGGGGGCAGATACTTTCCCGCCTGTCGCCCAGCACGCTCTTTGGCGAGATCGCTTTTGTGCTGCTCAATCCGGATGATGTGAGTGCGCGTTCCTTGGGTGCGATCTATCTCGTCCAGTTGCAGGGTGCTGCGCGGGGAGCGTTGCCGCTCGGCCAGAGCTTGATCATCGCCTGGCCGGACATGGTGGGATTGGTAGCGGGCACGATCGTGCTTTTCACGATCGGCTACATGGTATTTCAGCGGCAGGAGGTGCGAGCTTAGCCCGTGTTCCGGCTCTGCGCTGGAGCGTGGGCAAAATCGCTCTCAGCAGGAGCAGGCGTACACAGCATCAATGGTGATCCCCGTTCGAAGCCGGGGACAGGTTTTGCCAAAGCGGAAAGCCGAACGCGTGGGCAGCGCAGACAAGTTTACGCAGTCTGCGCAAGCTTGACTGCGGCGCGCGCGAGATCCCCGGTCGCGGCCGGGGACAGGTTTTGCATGCGCGGAATGTTTGCAGGGCGCGCCTTTGCCCACCCTACGAAGATCAACCAGCGATCTTCTTCCAGCCCTCCCGGGCCAGAGCGGTGACGGCGTCCACACGTTTTGTCACGACATCCCAATTCACCATTTGCTTGCCGTCCGAGCTACCGGTGGTGTCTCCAATGTAGGCGACACCAACCGTGATGGCGCATCCTAGGATGATCCCCAAGATCAGTCGCATCTCGCGCTTCTCCCGCACGCTTCCCTGCATCCACGAGTAGGCTTGGAACGCGGCGCGATTGTGTTTGCAGGGTTGGGACCAGCCGGGAGGCTCAGTTCAGGGCACACGCGCAGAAAGGCCACCGCCTAGACCTTTTGCCGCATCCGCTGTCGCATGCCCGCCATGACCTCCGTGAAGCCCACCTTTTACTCAAACATCTTCGCACAAACATATGAAAATAAAGAAAAATAATTCATCCCTTCACCCGGCGACTATTCCCTGACAAAAATAAGGAAATTTTGCGACGGCGAGCGGTTTTGCGGTATATTGGTGGCGATCGGTGGGGTAACTGCTCTGCAACGGAGCAGGTTCGTCTCGTTCGTGTCCCAGGAGAACCGCGTTGAAAGAAGAACATAAGTTTCGGCTTGGCCAATCAGTCTACTTCGCGTCCCGCCCCGTCGGCCACATGATCCGCAATAGCACCTACGAGGTCGTAAGACTCCTGCCCAGCGACGGCAGCGACTATCAATATCGAATCAAAAATCGCAGCGAAGCGTTTGAGCGGGTGGTCAGGGAAAGCCAGCTCGAATACACGCAATAGCCGGCATCAGAGCAGAGGAGGCGGGGGTAAGTTCCCGGCCTCCTTGCCGTTCATAGCTGTACCGCTGAATTCCCAAAGCGCACTTGACCGTGTCGTGCTCTATGCGGCCGCAGACGCATGCCCAACATTGGCACACAAAAGGTCGCCAAATCGCGACAATCTGATTGTTAACGCTATGGGCGCATGTGGGGCGGGAGTGCGCAGCCCTCCCATCCTCCTCTGGTGCGTGCGCAAGCGGCGTGTGTAGCTGATGTTCGAGTTCGCGAAGAAACTCACTGGCATCGATCTGAGCGGCGCGGTTGCGTTGCCGCCGTGGATGCTTGCAGTGATGCTTGGAGTGCTGGCCGTGGGTTTGGCCTTTGTCGCCATGCGCGGCATGCGCAGCGTCTCGATCATTTTTATCCTCGTTGTCTGCGTGATTGCGGGCACTGCAGTCTGGGTGCTCGATCGTCTCGCCGCCCGCGATCTTGCTGGGGAACGACGTGCACTCGATGAGCGCGCCTTTGCATTAAAGCTGCAGGCACTTATGCCCGGATCGGCACTGGCTTGTGTCGAGGCCATTGCTCTGGTGATTCAGGACGCCTGCGAGAAGACATTGTTCGCCGGCCCGGAAACAGCCGCCGCCGCTGTGGCCTATGTTACTGCGCAGCTTGAGCTCTTGAGCGACGCCAGAAAGCATATGCAAGCCAGCGGGTTGGGCTATTCGGACAACATCATGGCAGTTCGTACGGCAATCGAGCGCGATCAGTTCGGCATAGTGGCACACGTCTTTGCCACCCGCCGAGCTTGCCGGCCGGACCAATGTGACCTCTTCGTGTTGCTACAGGATAACGGCCGGGTGCGGGCCAATCTGGAGGAGCGTCCTTTTGAGGCCTACGTCGCTCTGCACTCGCCGGAGTGGGCGGCTCACAGCAATCGATCCGGGGCCGGCGTGGCGGGGTTGGGTTCCCCGGCGGGCACCGCAATGGGGGCAGTCAGGCCGGGGGCCAAGCTGTTCTTGCCATCCTCTTCCTCCATCCCGTCCGTCAGCATCATGACGCCTGAAAGCGCGGCAAGCCAACAGCCGAACGAAACTACCGCCTCTGCCGAGACACCCGGCCGCCCACGCAAGCCGCAAGAGCGCGCCCCGCAACCGCGGCAGTCGCCGGCCGTGGATAGCCAGGGACAGCCACACTCCGGCCCATTGCAGCTTGCGCCTCCAGCGCAGTAAATCTGTCGCGCATCTGTGGCGGCAGTCCGCGTTGCGGTGACGCTGCCCCTTTTTCCAGCGACATCCGTGGCTCTCAATCTCATCAAGCTTTGTGTCGGCTGTGATTCGGTCCAGGAGCTGGAGCTTTGGATTGAAAAACGTCTCAAGGACCGGCTCAAGCGGGGCCTGTCGCGCGAGCACATGCACCGCACTCGCATGGTACCCAAGCGGACGGATGAGCTGCGCGATGGCGGCTCGCTTTATTGGGTGATCCGAGGAGAGGTTCTCTGCCGGCAGCGGCTCATAGATGTCCGTCCTTTCGTGGATAAGGGCGGGATCCGCCGGTGCTACCTGGTGCTCCAGCCCAAGCTTGTGCTGGTCGAGCCCAGGCTGTGGCGCGCGTTTCAGGGATGGCGGTATCTGCCGAGCGAGGATTGTCCGCGCGACCTCGATCGTGTTGCGCCGGGGGCCAAGCACATGCCGGAGGCGCTCCGTCGCGAGTTACGGGATCTCGGGCTGTTGTGACTGAACGCCTACTCGCCGCACCGCGTGGCCAATGTGCTAGATGGAGAGCGTGTCACCAGACACTCGATTGACGCGGGAGCCAGCAATGCCTCGAACTCGATTGACAATCGCACTCGCCGCGGCTGCCCTCAGCGGATTCGCCGCGGGTCCGACGAGTGCGCAGGACGTGGTGAAGATCGGCATGTCTTTCTCGATGACCGGAGCGGGCTTCAATGCTGCCGGAAGGCAGGCATCTGCCGGAGCACGGCTCTATATGCAGCAGCACGGGGATATGGTCGCGGGCAAAAAGCTGGAGGTGATTCTCCGCGATGATGCCGGGGTTGCGGATAACGCGCGCCGCATCGTCCAGGAGATGATCGTCAACGACAAGGTCAACATTCTCGCTGGCGGGATCACGCCGACCGTCCTCGGCTATGGGCAGTTCGCCACTCAGGCAAAGATCGCGACGGTTGTGATGATTTCGGGCGCATCGGTAACCACGACGGTCTCGCCGTATTACGTTCGCACCAGCTTCATCCTCTCGCAATCGTCCTGGATCATGGGGGAGTGGGCGGCAAAGAACGGCAGCAAGCGGGTCGTCACGCTCGTCAACGAGTGGGCGCCGGGCACCGAGGCGGAAACAGCATTCAAGCAGCGCTTCACCGAGCTCGGTGGGCAAATCATCGAATCGATCCGCATTCCGCTGGCGAATCCCGATTTTGCCCCGTTTCTGCAGCGCGTTCGCGATCTCAACCCGGATACGGCGTTCCTGTATTTTCCCGGGACCCAGGCGGGTATTTCGCCAAGCAGTTTGCCGAGCGCGGGCTTGCGGCCTCGGGCATCAAGATCATCGGCCCGGGAGACCTCACAGACGATGACGTCCTCAACACGATGGGTGACCAGATGCTCGGCATAGTCACCTCGCACGATTACTCGGCAGCGCATGATTCTTCTCTGAACAAAAAGTACGTGGAGGAGTTCAAAAAGGCGAACGGTTTTCGTCCGGACTTTGTGTCTGTCGGGGGCTACGACGGGATGCACCTGATTTATGAAACGCTCAAAAAGACCGGCGGCAAAACTGATGGGGACACTCTGATTGCGGCAATGAAAGGCATGAAGTGGGAAAGCCCCCGCGGCATGATGGCGATCGACCCGGAGACCCGCGACATTATCCAGGACATATACATCAGCAAAGTCGAGAAAGTGAATGGGGAACTCTGGAACATCGAGTTCGACAAGTTCGCCGACGTGAAGGATCCCTTGAAGGTAAAGAAGTAGCGAGATCAATACGTCCGGACATTGCAGGAAACACGTGGAATAGGTGAACGAGGCGGAAACACGTATCCGAACCACGAGGGCAGCAGCATCAACCGCCTCCTAACATCGCTCACCGGCGACGAACTTAAATTCAACAATACAGCGGGAACAATTGGCGGTGCGGCCGCACACATCACTGCGACCCGAGCAGCGCCAGCATCAACCTGTAGCGTTCACATGCGCGCGTCACCTCGGGTGTTTAAGCCCCGCGATGTATCTCTTGTGGCGCAACAACTAGTGATCGCCGCTTCTGGCGCTTCGCCACAACTCGTCGCGAATGACCCAAAGTGGAAGTGCCTGGACGCGCTCACTCGATCACCTCGTCGGCGCGGCCGAGTAGCGTGATCGGAAAGGTGAGGCCGAGCGCCTTGGCGGTCTTGACGTTGATCACCAGTTCGAACTTGGTCGGCTGCACGACTGGAAGATCGGCGGGCTTGGCGCCCTTGAGAATTCGGCCGGCGTAAATTCCCAACTGGCGATACGCATCGCGGAGGCTGCTCCCGTAGCTCATCAGCCCGCCTTCCACGGCGAACTCGCGCCATTCGTAGATTGCCGGGATCGCATGACGTGCCGCCAGCGCAACAAGCCGGTTGCGTTGGGTGAAGAAGAAAGGATCGGCGTCGACGAGAAGCGCGCCGGCCCGCTGTTGGACGATGGTACCAAAGGCAGCGTCGAAGTCTGCTTCGGTGCCGGCTCTTACCACAAGAAGTTTTCGCCCGAGCACGACCGCCGCCTCTTGCACGTTTCTCACATCGGTCTCGGCACTCGGATTAGTCGGGTTTACAAGCATGGCGATCACGGCGGGTTTGAGAACCAGCTCCTGTAGCAGCTCCAGCTTCTTCGGCTCTAGCACGGAGTTGAAATGGTGCCAGCCCGTGGCATTGCCGCCCGGTCGATTGAGACTGGCGACCAGACCAGCCGTGACCGGGTCGAAGTTGCTTGAGAATACAATTGGAATCGTGGCGGTCGCCCCCTTGGCCGCCGTTGCCGCTAGGCCGCCGCCGCCGCCCGCCACGATGACGTCCACCTGCCGGCGGACAAGCTCGTCAGCCAGCGCCGGCAATCGATCGTATTGGCTCTCTGCCCAGCGATATTCGAATGCCACATTTTGGCCCTCGATATATCCGTTCTCGCTTAAGCCTAGGCGGAACGCGGTCAAACTGTGCGCGTACGAAGTCGAGTCGGGGCTCTCGCTCGTGAGAAACCCGATTACCGGCATTGTCGACTGTTGCGCGCGCGCGGCGAGCGGCCACGCCACAGCCGCACCGCTGAGGAGCGTGATGAAGTCGCGCCGCCTTAAATGATCGAGCTGCATATGCCCTGCCAGTTCGAGGCCCCGTTGCATCCTACCCAAAATGGCGTATCGCGGTCAGGGGGTCTGTGATCGAGTTCGGAGTGCCCGAGAGACCCCACGGAATGCAGGGTTGTGGCCCACACCAGCACAGCCCACATGCAGCCGTTGCTTGACGCGCGATCGCGGTTTGACCCGAACCGGTCATTAGGGGGCATTCACTGGATTCAGAATTTCCGCAGGTTTTGTGGGCTGCCAGCGCTTGCGGTGGCGCTGGTCAATACCGGCGTGGAAGAGGGGCCGCCGAAGACCGTGGCCTCTCGCAGTCCTGCGCAAACCAGTCAATCCATTCGAACGCGCGCGTAGACCTCGGCTAGAGGCAAATTAATGCCTAGCGCTTCGATCCGGACGACCGCATCCTCGCCCTCCAGCACGTCCGGCCGGTAAGGGAAGCCCGCAGGCCCGCGTGTCCAGACCCACGCTTTGATCTGGTCCTGAGCGAATGCAAGATAGATCGCAAGGCTTGGCAGCTGCAGATATTCAGTGGATTTGTCGCCAAGATCGACTTGCTCCGAGGATGGTGAAAGCACTTCGGCTATGAGCACCGGTGCAGTCGCCGTCAAATCCTTGGGCGCCTCGCCGGCCCTGTCTACGATGATATCGGGGAATCGGATGGACTCCGACTGAAGCTCAACGCCGAATTCCGGCAACACTGCCCACCTTTGAGGATCGATGCGGGCATCCAGAGCCTTGAAAAGATTTGCGGTAATCTGCCAGTGCGCTCGTGGGCCGCCGGTCATCATGATGACGCGTCCCCGATCAAGCTCATAGCGTTCCTCGCGGCCCTGCACCCAGTCTAGAAACGCGACTTTGTCCATGCCCAGGGGCAACTGAATATTCATGGGCGCCTCCTGCGCGCCGTTATAGCATTCGGAAGGATATGGGAAAAACGGGGCGAGCCCACAAGCGAGGCGGCATCACCGGCCGTGCCGTCACCTGCGCGCTGCATTTTCTTTCGACCTGGGGCATGGTAGTCAGCCTCACTCATCACACCGCGACATTGTCAATCAACCTGGTCGTGCCGAGACGTGCCGCGACCAGCAGGCGAACCGGGCCGTCCTCCACCGAACTGATCCGCGACAGCGTCTCGGCGTGGCGCGCTTCCAGGTAATCCAGAACGAAGCCTGCGCGCTCGATCTCGGCCCCGCCTTCGTCCAACACACGGGCAGGCGAGGCGCCGCCTGCAATCTCGGCTGCGCATCGCTTGAGGATCCGGTAGAGGGTCGGTGCAGTAGCGCGCTCGCTCACCGACAAATACGCATTGCGCGAGGACAGGGCGAGGCCGTCGTTCTCGCGCACGGTGGCGACGGCGAGTATCCTTGTTGGCAGATCGAGATCCCTCGCCATCCGGCTGACTACCTTGAGCTGCTGATAATCCTTTTCGCCGAAGGTCGCGTAATCAGGCATGCATTGGACCAGCAACTTGGCGCAGACCGTCGCGACTCCGCTAAAAAAACGAGGACGAAACTTGTCTTCGAGACCGGCAGCCGCAGGGCCCTCCGGGACGACGCGGGTCGAAAAGCTTGTCGGATACATGACCTGCGTCGATGGTGCCCAGACCAGATCGACCGGCAAATTCCGAAGCGTGGCCAAGTCTGCAGTGAAGGTCCGCGGATACTTATCCAGGTCCTCTTCCGGCGCAAATTGCTCGGGATTTACAAAGATGGAGACGGCCACACGGCGAGCACGGCGTTTGGCGGCGCGCACAAGCGCAACATGCCCGGCGTGGAGCGCGCCCATGGTCGGGACCAGTGCAATCGGCTCGCCGGCGGCTCTCCATTGCGCCACGGCGCGACGGAGCGCGGGCACCGTGTGCACAACGCGCAATCGCATCCCTGTTCTTCCCCGGCGGCCATTGCGGCCCGCGATTGATTCCGACCCCTGCCGCTCCAAGCCATTGCGTCGGCCCTTGGGCATGGCCACCTTTGCGTTCATAGGAGTATCGGAATCGTTTGATCGATGTCGAAGGATCGCAACGATAGCACCCCGGTGCCAAGTGGTGGCGCTCAGGCCCCGGCAGCGAATTCAACACGCCAAGAGATCGACGCCTTCCTCAACAGGGTGAAAGGGCTCGCTGCGGCGAAAGAATCCGGGCAGCGTGGCCGTCTCATCTTTGCCCTCGATGCTACCATGAGCCGGCAGCCGCTGTGGGACACCGCCTGTCAGCTGCAAGCTGACATGTTTCGCGAGGCCGCCTCCGTGGGAGGGCTTGAGATCCAGCTGGTATATTATCGCGGCCTTGGCGAGTGCCGAGCGTCGCCATGGGTTTCGGAGGCCGAACGTCTCGCCAGGCTGATGGAGCAAATCGATTGTCGGGGCGGTCACACCCAGATCGGCAAGATCATTGCGCATGCCAAGCGGCAGTCCCAAGGCACGAAGGTGCAGGCAGTGGTGTTTGTGGGCGATGCCATGGAGGAAAAGCTTGACGATCTTTGCCATGCCGCCGGCGAGCTTGGGCTCCTTGGGGTGCCCGCCTTCATGTTTCAGGAAGGCCATGATCCAGTTGCTGAGCAGGCCTTTCGCGAAATTGCGCGCCTTACGCGAGGCGCTTATTGCCGTTTCGATCCCGGCGCTGCGCACCAGCTTTCCGAGCTGCTGCGCGCCGTGGCGGCATATGCCGCCGGGGGCATGCGCGCTCTTGCCGAGCTCTCTGCTCGGCGCGAGGCCGGAGCCGCCAAGCTTCTTGCCCAGATGAGGCCCTGATGGCCTCGCTCATCTTCGGGGTACTGGTCCTCGCGTTGGCATTATGGGCGCTCAGCGCATTCACCAAGGTCAATCCGCACACTGCCGCCGCGGTGCTCAAGGCTGGGGGCGGCTTGGGAGCGTTGGCGATTGCCGGCTTGCTTGGCGCGCGCGGTCGCCTTGACGTTGCGATTCCCCTTGGTCTGACCGGGCTGGGCCTGCTGGGCTGGCTGCCCTGGAGCATGCCTGGTTTGGCAGCCCGTATGCATAAGCGCCCCGGTCAGGTTTCCCAGGTACGCTCGGCCTTCCTGGAAATGGAGCTCAACCATGACACTGGCGCGATGCATGGGCGCATTCTGGCCGGCCGGCATCAGGGCACGGCGCTCGATTCGATCGATGTTTCCACCCTGATCGGACTTTTGGGCGAGATCGATGAGGAGAGCCGCGCGCTACTGATGGCGTATCTGGACCGCCGGCAACCCCGCTGGCGTGAGCACACGCAGGACGACTCGGCAGCGGGGCCGGGCCGCTCGGGCTGGAGCAGCGGCAAAATGACGGAAGAGGAGGCCTATCAGATCCTTGGCGTGCAACCGGGGGCGAGCGCCGACGAGATTGGCCGTTCCCATCGGTCGCTGATGAAGAAATTGCATCCCGACCAAGGGGGGTCGACGTATCTCGCGGCCCGCGTCAATGAAGCCAAGGAAGTCCTTTTGCGCCGCCATCGCTAAACTCCGTTACTCGATGCATGTGGGGCGGCTCCTGCTAAACGCGGCTTCCTGTTTGTGACCGAGACTCAGTTCTTAAGTGTTACGCAATCGAAGTCGTTGCGCTTGAGATACTTGCAGGCGGCTTCAGCCTTGTCCTTATCCAAGCCGGCGAACCGGGCGCGATAGTAAGTAGTGCCACCTTTATCGATCGTTTCGGTGAACGGATCGGCGCCGGTAAGGATCTTCGACGCCTTGGTTTGCGCTGCCGAGAGCCGCTGCTTCGCCTCCTGTTCCCCATGGTAGGCGCCCACTTGGATGAGCCAGCCGCTGCGCATCTGCGGCTTGGGTGTTGGAGCGGGGGAGGCTTGGGGAGCGACCGTCCGTGCTGCTGCCGGCAGGGACTCCGCCGGTCCGCTCGGCGCGGCCGACGCAAGTGTAATCGTTGCCGCTGGACTCGATTCGGGCTTGGCCACCTCTGGCGCGGTGGATACCGGGACGGCAACGGGTCGCGGATCCTCAGCCGGTTTGATTGCCTCTGCCGGAGCAGGATGGAACGGCGCCGCCGACGTGCTAGATCCGCTATGGGTGCCCGCCCTGACGCTGAGCGTCTTCACCATCACGGGACGCAGGGGCTCTGTCGAACCGATGACCGGTTGCGGGGTCGGGCTTGGGGTGCCGGAAACACTCCCTCCAGTCGGTCCTTTGGTTTGACCCGCCGGCGGATTGAATCGCGCCGGCACACTTCCGGCGCTCGCCACTGCATATCGCGGCTCCGACTTCGGGTCTCGCTTTTGCTCAGGCTGTTCAACTTTGGCTTCGACCGGCGCAACGGGCGCGTCTGCCTTCACGGCTGCCTTGGGAGGAGCGCTGGGCTCGTTGGCAGCAATGGTGGTGGCCGGGGCTGCTTCCGCAATCATGGGCGCGGTCCGCTTCGTAGATGCCTGTGCGATTTTCTCGCTGATCAGCTCCCGCATTTTCGCATCGCGGCTGCTTGCACTGCTGCCGCCCATGACGACCGCGACGAGATAACGGTTTCCCCGGTGAACCGAAGTGACCAGATTGAACCCGGAGGCGCCAATATACCCCGTCTTGATACCGTCTACACCTTCGACCCGGCCCAACAGATGATTATGGTTCCCGATGGATTGGCCGCGGAATGTGAATGAGCGAATTGAAAAATATTTGTAATACCGCGGGAATCTTTCCTGAATGGCGCGTCCGAGCATCGCCTGATCGCGCGCCGTCGTTACCTGGTCATCGTCCGGGAGCCCGGAGGCGTTCTTATAGACGGTCTGCGTCATGCCAAGCGACTGCGCCTTTCGGGTCATGAGCTTGGCGAACCCATCCTCGTCCGCTGCGAGTGCTTCCGCGATCACGACGGCTGCATCGTTTGCCGAGCGAGTGACGATACCTTTGATCGCATCCTCGAGCTGCAGCGCGCTCCCGGGTTTGAGTCCAAGTTTTGTGGGCATCTGACCGGCCGCCTCGCGCGAGACCTTAAGCTGGCTGTCCAGCTTGAGCTTGCCGGCCTCCAGTTGTTCAAACAGCAAATAGAGCGTCATGATCTTGGTGAGGGATGCCGGGTGACGCCGGGCATCCGGATTGGTCTCGTGCAGCACCTTCCCGGAATTGGCGTCGACCACAATGTCCGAGTATGGCGCGGCCTGCGTTGGACTACTTGCGAAGGTCAACAGTGCCGCAACAGAACTGCACGCGACGACCAAGCGAAGCCCATGTCGGGCTCCGGATCCGACCCGCAGCATGATACTTTCCCCCGTCCTCGTCCCCTTGGTGCCCAGCCGAGCACCGACACCCCTGTCACCCCGAGGCTCACCGATTGGACGAGGCAAAAAAGGCGGTTTTCTGAAGTTTTCCGGCCTTTTTGGCGCTCTCCCCACTGCAACCCCGAGCAAGCCAGCCAGGATCTTTTTCCATTCTGCGAGAATGGATTAGCAACCAACCTAAATAGGGCCGCTTGCGAAACCGTAAACGGCAGCGGTTGTGCCTTATTTTGCACCGCAAAAATTATATTGACATTTTTGTGCACTGCAATATATTAAGGCTCGGCTCTCGGGTGGATGTCCGAGAACCACTTAGGTGAAAATCGGTTGCTGCCGGAAAGGAGATCTAGATGGTCAAGAATATCGAAGAGGTACAACAGTTCGGAAAGGAGAATGTGGACGCGGCGATGAGGTCGTTCGGGGCCTGCTCAAAGAGCATGCAGGCGATCGCGGTCGAGTTGGCCGACTACTCCAAGCGCGTTTTCGAGCAAGGTACCGCCGCGACGGAAAAGCTGATGGGTGTGAAATCGCTGGATAAAGCCTTCGAGGTACAGAGCGACTTCGTCAGGAACTCGTATGAGGGTTTCGTCGCCCAAGCCACCAAGCTGGGCGAACTCTACGCTGACCTCGCCAAGGAGGCTTACAAGCCCTTCGAGAACCAGTTCGGGAAAATTGCTTCAGTAGTGAAGTAAGCCTGCAAGTCAAGTGGAAGTAAGCCTGCTCGTTTTACGAGAAGCCCGGCGAAATGCCGGGCTTAGCTTTTGAGGCGTCATCAATCCGCTCCAGACGTGCCTGAGGAGCGGCGTCGAGTCGCGGCGCTCAGGGCATCCCGCGCTCCCCCGTTTGAATACGACCCCTAGGCCGATATCGGTCTCGAGGCGGCATGCCCGCGTACTCCTGTGCTGCTGCGCGCGACTGTTGGGAGCAATCCGCAACTTTTCGGCGGACCTGCCGCGAATTGCCCGCAATTGAGTCGCGAACTTGCGCGCTGGAGGGGCGCTCTGGCGAACCAGCTTTTCCGGGATTAACTCTAATCACCGGCTGAACTCGCCGGCAACACCGCCGTAGAGTGGGTGCCGCCCCTCTGTGATCCTGGGGCCGCCCGAGACTGTGCTATCGAACCTACCATGAGCCCAAGACCGACCGGAATACGTGCCAGAACCAAAGTCCGTACACGCAATGCACTGTGGGTGCCGCATTTGGGAGAGGAGGATACTGGCAAACGCCGGCCCGGAGCGCCTGGGACAGCGGTTATCACCAAGACCAAGCCGCAGACCAAGCGTCCCAGCCTCTATCGTGTGCTGCTATTGAACGATGATTATACCCCGATGGAGTTCGTGGTGCATGTGCTCGAGCGGTTCTTCAACAAGGATCCCGAGACCGCACACAGAATTATGATGCACGTGCATCAGCATGGGATCGGCGAGTGCGGCATTTATACTTACGAGGTGGCCGAGACCAAGGTGACGCAGGTGATGGACTTTTCCCGCAAACACCAGCATCCTCTCCAGTGCGTGATGGAAAAAAAATGACCGCGATAGAACGGGGGGAACACCCGCATACATTCAAGCGTTACCACGAGGCCTGACATGCCCACGTTCTCGCGCAATCTCGAACAGTCCTTGCACCGGGCGCTTGCGCTCGCAAACGAGCGGCATCACGAATATGCCACGCTCGAGCATTTGCTGCTGGCGTTGCTGGATGACCAGGACGCCGCCGCCGTGATGCGGGCATGCAATGTGGATCTGGACAAGCTCCGGCGCGGGCTTGCGGCCTATCTCGAGAGTGAGCTGGAGAACCTGGTCAGCGACGGCAACGAAGATTCAAAGCCGACGGCCGGGTTTCAGCGCGTGATCCAGCGGGCCGTCATCCATGTCCAGTCATCGGGACGCGAGGAGGTGACCGGTGCGAACGTGCTGGTGGCCATCTTCGCTGAGCGGGAGAGTCATGCGGCCTATTTCCTGCAAGAGCAGGATATGACGCGCTACGATGCGGTGAATTACATCAGTCACGGCATCGCCAAGCGGCCGGGCATGTCCGAGGCCCGACCGGTGCGCGGCTCCGACGATGAGACCGACACCAAGAGCGGCGATGATTCGAAGAAGAAAGGGGATGCACTCGACGCCTATTGCATCAACCTGAACAAGAAAGCGCGGGAAGGGAAGATCGATCCCCTGATCGGTCGCGACGCCGAGATCAGCCGCACCATACAAGTGCTCTGCCGCCGTCAGAAGAACAATCCGTTATTCGTCGGCGATGCAGGCGTGGGCAAGACCGCGATCGCGGAAGGCTTGGCGCGGCGAATCGTGCATGGCGAAGTTCCGGACGTGCTCAAGAACGCAACCGTGTTCTCGCTCGACATGGGAACCCTGCTCGCGGGGACCCGGTACCGGGGCGATTTCGAAGAGCGCCTCAAGCAGGTCATCAAGGAGCTCGAAGCCTACCCCGGCGCAATCATGTTCATCGACGAGATCCACACCGTCATCGGTGCGGGCGCCACATCGGGCGGGGCAATGGACGCGTCCAACCTGCTCAAGCCAGCGCTCGCCTCCGGCACTTTGCGCTGCATCGGATCCACGACATACAAAGAATATCGACAATATTTCGAAAAAGACCGCGCACTGGTCAGGCGATTTCAGAAGATCGACGTGAACGAGCCGACGGTCCCCGATGCAATCGAGATCCTCAAGGGGCTCAAGCCCTATTTTGAGGATTACCACAAGCTCAAATATACCAGCGAGGCGATCAAGGCCGCGGTCGAGTTGTCCGCCCGTTACATTCACGACCGCAAGCTTCCGGACAAAGCAATCGACGTGATCGACGAATCCGGGGCTGCGCAGATGCTTTTGCCGGAAAGCCGCCGCAAGAAGACGATCGGCCTGAAGGAGATTGAAACTACGATCGCGACGATGGCCCGCATTCCGCCCAAGACCGTCTCCAAGGACGATGCCGCGGTGCTCCAGCATCTCGATCAGACCCTCAAACAGGTGGTCTACGGGCAAGACCGGGCGATTGGCGCGCTCTCTGCGTCCATCAAGCTCGCTCGCGCCGGACTGCGCGAGCCTGAGAAGCCCATCGGCTGCTATCTGTTCTCAGGGCCCACCGGGGTCGGCAAGACCGAGGTGGCAAAGCAGCTTGCCACGGCATTAGGCGTGGAAATGATCCGCTTCGATATGTCCGAATACATGGAGCGGCATACGGTTTCGCGTCTGATTGGAGCTCCGCCCGGATACGTGGGGTTCGACCAGGGCGGTCTCCTCACCGACGGCGTGGACCAGCATCCGCACTGCGTCCTTCTCCTCGACGAGATCGAGAAGGCGCACCCGGACTTGTTCAACGTGCTGCTGCAGATCATGGATCATGGGAAGCTGACCGATCACAACGGCAAACAGGTGGACTTCCGCAACGTGATTCTGATCATGACAACCAATGCCGGGGCAGCAGACCTGGCGCGACAGGCTTATGGCTTCACCCGCATCAAGCGTGAAGGCGACGATCTCGAGGCAATCAACCGCATGTTCGCGCCAGAATTCCGCAACCGCCTCGATGCCATCATCACATTCGCGCATCTCACCCCCGAGATCATTGCCAAGGTTGTCGAGAAGTTCGTGCTGCAGTTGGAGGCGCAACTTGGCGACCGCGATGTCACGATCGAGCTTTCGGAGGATGCCAGCAAGTGGCTCGTCACGCATGGCTACGATGAGCAGATGGGTGCGCGGCCCATGGCCCGGCTCATTCAGGAGACGATCAAAAAACCGCTGGCTGATGAGGTGCTGTTCGGCAAGCTCAAGGCTGGCGGACACGTGCGGGTCGTCGCTGGCACGGACGAGGCAGGCGCAGAGAAGCTCACCTTTGAATATCTGGACGGACCGGTCACCCCGAAGCCGGAAAAGATTCCCGAGCGGACTGGGGCGAGGGCCAAACGGCGGCCGCCGCGTCGAAAACCGCCAGGCCCGCGCAGTGGCGACGGTACGCCGTCTCCGCGCGGCTCCGTGCCGAAGGTGCCGCTGGTTAAAGTATAGGTGAGCGTGAGGGGGCGGACGCAGCGACTGGTGTTGACGCTGCAGCGCGCATCCTCAGTAGGTATGTCGAAGCCCGCTCGGTCACCAGATATCGCGATCCGCTAGGCAACCCGCAATAACTGCGTGGCATCGGCTGTGGCAGTCTCCTTGTTCTCCTGTTTCCATTCCTGAGGGGGTCCGGTCGGCCTGGCGGCAGTCCTGCTGGTTGCATCTCTGGTTCTCAGGCGCGCCGTGGCAATGTGCTTTATCCCCGCTTTGCCAGTTCCGTATAGGTCCGGAACTATTTGACACGATCAGGCGGAAAGCGCCCGCATCAACTGTTTCGCCTGCTCTGCCAAGACCTCTGGCGCCTCTTTCACGCTGGCCGGGGGCTTCATCGCAACGCCCTGCCGGCGTGGAATAACGTGCACATGCAGATGGAAGACGACCTGCCCGCCGGCACTCTCATTGAACTGGTGAATGGTCACGCCATCGGCATGGAAAACGTCCACGCTTGCCTTGGCAATCTTCTGCACGACTCTGATGACGTGATCGAGATCATCGGGGGAGACATCCAGAATGTTGCGAGCCGGCGCCTTCGGCAGCACGAGGGCGTGGCCGGGGGCGCGCGGCATGATGTCGAGAAACGCAAATGTCTTGGCATCCTCGTAGATCTTGTGGCACGGCAGCTGGCCGCGCAGGATCTTCGCGAATATGTTGTCCGGATCATAGGCAGACATAACGCTCTCCGCTCAAAGTGTATCCAGGCGAGTGCGAGTCCAGGGATGTGCGCGCCCTCATTTACCCTTTTCGGAATGGTGCTATTTGCGCGAGCTCCTCTCCGGCGGCGGCTACATAAGCGCGCTCGCGCTGGAGGAAATCGTCGATGGCGCGTCGCAAACCGGGGTCCGCGATGTGATGCGCCGAATAGGTGACCTTGGGCAGGTAACCTCGCGATATCTTGTGCTCGCCCTGCGCTCCGGCTTCGACGCATGCGAGCTTGTGCGCGATGGCATATTCGATTGCCTGATAGTAGCAAAGCTCGAAGTGCAGAAACGGATGATACTCGATCGCGCCCCAATGGCGACCAAATAGAGTATCGGAACCGATGAAGTTGATGGCTCCGGCGATCCAACGACCGTTTCGCTTCGCCATCACCAGCAGGATGCGGTCCGCCATCTTCTGGCCCACGAGCGAATAGAATGCGCGTGTAAGGTAGGGACGCCCCCACTTGCGCGAGCCGGTCTCCATGTAGAACTTGAAGAAATGATCCCAGACGCTTTCGGTGAGGTCGGAGCCGGTTAGCCAGTGTACGGTTATGCCATTTGCCAGAGCCTCTTCGCGTTCGCGCCTTATGGTTTTCCGCTTGCGTGAGGAAAGCGCGTCGAGAAAGTTGCTGAAGCTCGCGTAGCCGGCATTTTCCCAATGGAACTGCTGATGCGTACGCTTGAGGTAGCCCCGGCCGCCCAGCAGGTCCCATTCAGGCTCAGTCGGAAAGGTGACGTGCACCGAGGAGGCGCTTGTGCGACGGCAGACATCGATCAATGCGTCGGCAAGGGCGCCGCGGATCGCTTCCGACTGGGGCCCGGGGCGAGCCAGGAGCCGGCGGCCGGTAGCCGGCGTGAAGGGGACCGCGACCTGCAGTTTGGGATAATACGCGCCCCCGGCGCGCTCATATGCCTCCGCCCAGCCGTGGTCGAATACGTATTCCCCGCGTGAATGGGATTTCATGTAGCAGGGGACCGCTCCCATTAACGTGCCCTCGTCATCGGTGACGAGAAGATGCATGGGTTGCCAGCCCGCCCGCGCGCGCACCGATTCGGAGGATTCGAGCGACGCCAGGAAGGAATGGGAGATGAACGGGTTGTACGCCGTCTCCAACTTCGGTGGATGCGCCTTTGACGTGCAGAGTTTGGACTCCGAAGAGCGATCCGCTACGAAGGACAGGCCAGGATTGGCGCAAGCATCCCAAGCATCCGCGGCGATGTCGCCGATCGAATTTGCTATCCGCAGGTTAAGCTGGATCGAAGACATCCACGGCTGCTCGACCAATTTCGTCCTTGGTCCGAACCCCTTCGAAATACTCTTTTCTGCGAGCATGCGTTCGTGCTCTGTCGCATACAAGCGCAGAGTAGCGAAGCGATACCGGCGACGCGATTGTCCGGTTTCGTGCGGTCATGCCACTTCGAAAATCCCATCGACTTCGACGGCCGCATCTCCCGGCAGCGCGGCAACACCCACCGTCGTTCGCGAATGGCGCCCTTTGTCACCGAATACCGCGACCATAAGATCAGAGGCACCATTCATCACTTTGGGACCTTCGAGGAACGATGGGTCGGAATTGATGAACCCACCAAGCCGGGCCACACGCACAACCTGGTCCAGATCACCAACTGCCGCCTTGACCTGCGCCAGCACATTGACCGCGCATGCGCGTGCTGCTTTCTGGCCATCTTCCACCGAAACGGCTCCTCCAAGCTTGCCTTTGGCGACGAGCTTGCCGGCTTCATCCAGGCAGACCTGCCCTGACACGAATAGCAGCGTGCCGACCCGAACGAAGGGGACATAATTTGCAACCGGACTTGCCGGCTTGGGAAGGGAGATGCCGAGTTCCGTGAGTTTGCGTTCAAACATTCCGGCCATACTGGACTTCCTCTCGAAGCGAGTTACCCGAGTCTCGATGAGCGAAGGTGTCTTCGCCCATCATGCCTTCGCATGCAAGCCGTGATGCAGGTTGCAGGCCCCCCACAAGAACCCTATGTTTGCGCCGCACGGGCGCCGACAAGACGAAAACCCCATGACAAATCTCGCCAGAGCTATGCCGGTTGCTGCGGCGGTCCTCGTTTTGGCCGTGCTGCTCGTCGCCACTCCATTGCGCTCCAGGGGAGCGCTGGCAGCCGAGTCGCAGGTCGAATTTGCGTCCCACCGCGCCGTGTATGAGCTCAAGCTCGCCCACTCACGAGGGAATTCGTCCACGATGGCGGCGCGCGGCCGGATTCTTTATGATTTTTCCGGCAATTCCTGCGATGGTTACGCGCTTCTGTTTCGCCAGGTCTCGGAACTGGACAATGGCGAGGGCAAGGTCACTCTAAGCGACCTGCGCTCGACCAGCTGGGAGGAGGGGACGGCAAACCGGTTGGTTTTCAAATCGCAGAACTACCTCAACGAGAATCTCCTCGACACAGTCGACGGCGAGGCTCGACGTGTGGGCGAGAAGGTTCAAGTCAGTTTGACCAAGCCGGAAGAGAGGAAGTTCGAGATCGAGCCTACCGTTGCGTTTCCTACCGATCACATGCGTCGTATCATCGCGGCCGCCCGCCAAGAAAAGAGCATCCTGGAGCTGCCCGTCTACGACGGCTCGGAAAAAGGCGATAAGGTGTTCAATACTCTCAGCGTGATCGGGCGGGCCATCGCTCCGAGTGAACGTGTTCCCACCGACGCAGCGGCTGGCAAGGTCGAGCTTGCACAAATGAAGCGCTGGCCCGTCACGGTGAGCTATTTCAATAGAGATGCCAAGACAGACCAACCGCCGGTATACGCTATCAAATTCGAGCTCTATGAGAATGGCATCTCGCGTGCACTGGTACTCGACTATAATGATTTTGCCATCTCAGGCGAGCTCACTTCCCTTGATCTCAGAGAAAGCAAGCCGTGCAGGTGAGGGGGGACGGCTGCAGATGAGCGGCGGATGCGCTACGTGTCGTCAGGTTCCTCGTCATCCGCGTTGAATGCAAGGCCTCGGATTACCGCACGCTCCCCGAACTTTTCGCGCAAGCGGTCCATTGCCTGCTCGGCCTCGGCCGTACGGCGATCGACCAAATCGGCCAGCTCCGCTCCCTCTGCGGGACCGAGCGATGACATCCCGATGCCGATGAGACGGAACATGGTTCCATCGGCCTGGATTGCGAGCAGGTCGCGTCCGACGCCAAAAATGCGTCCGGCCAACTGGGTGGGGTGAGCCAACGATTGCGCTCGCGTACGTAAGCGAAAGTCTGCAGTCTTGAGCTTGAGCGTCACGGTCGAGCCGGCAAGCGCGCTGCGCTTGAGACGTGAGGAGACTCTCTCGCAGAGTTGCCACAAGTGCAGCTCAAGAGGCCGGAAATCGGCAAGGTCGCGCTCGAACGTTGTCTCTGCCGATATGCTTTTTGTTTCGCGCTGCGCCTGCACGCAACGATCGTCGATGCCGTGCGCAAGGCGCGCCAGCCGCCTCCCTTCAGCTCCATACCGCCGAATCAATTCGCGCTCGCCCAGGCGCTGAAGATCGCCAATGGTGCGCACGCCATCACGGGCCAATCGCTGCTGCGCGATCTTTCCCACGCCGAAGATCCACGTGACCGATTTCGGTGCGAGGAACGCGCTCGCCTCCTCGCGCCCGAGCACGGCAAAGCCGCGTGGCTTGTCCAGATCGGAGGCGATCTTGGCGAGAAACTTATTGCATGACAGACCGATGGAGACGGTGATGCCGAGGTCGTTTTCAACCTCATGAGCAAAGCGTGCAAGTGCTTTGGCGGGGTTCGTGCCGTGCAGACGGGAGGTTCCTGAGAGGTCCATGAATGCCTCGTCGATGGATACCGGCTCGACGACTGGAGTGAGCTCGCTCATCAGCGCGCGCACCTCGCGACCAATGTGTGCGTACTCATCCATCCGCGGAGAAACTATCGTGGCGTGCGGACAGAGCCGCCGCGCCTCGAACATGGGCATGGCGGATTTGATCCCGAATGTCCGGGCCACATAGCAGGCGGTGAGCACCACACCGCGGGCGCCTCCGCCCACAATAACCGGTTTGTCCTTCAGCGAAGGATTGTCGCGCTTTTCAATGCTGGCATAAAAAGCATCGCAGTCGACGTGAGCGATTGCCAGGGTCTCAAGCTCAGAGTGGCGCAACAGGCGCGGTGAGCCGCAGCTGCTGCAGCGGCCTGATCCATCCGGAACGTCGCGCCGGCAATCGCGGCAAAAGCCCGGCATGTCTTGCGCCCTGGTTCCTTATCCACCCTCATGTTGTGTCCGTCACGGCGTGTCGTGCTCCCGCCCATAGCCATGGAGAGCATCACGCGCCGCGAGGACACGGTTTGGCTCGATGCCACTTCCCCTCGCGAATCCAACCAGTAGCTCCTCTTCGCCGCACAGGTGGTCGAGCACGCCCGCAAGGAAATCGGGCTCCCGGGCCGTTTCGCGCAGCGCTGAGAGCGCGATGCCCGAGACTTCCAGAAAGTGCTGCAGGCGACGAGAGTCCGCGGCGAGAAATCCAAACGCGGCGACCGCCAGCTCTGGTGCGGGTTCGAGCTGCTCCTCGTCGCGGGACCTTGGGTGCTTTGACCGGGCTCGAATCGGCATCCGGGTATGATGCACCAATTTGTTTCGGCCTCATCGGGAAGCCTGGTGGGAGCAGCAAGAAGGAAATCCGAGATGCGCCGGTAAATCAAGCCGTGTTGAAACCGAAAAAATGGAGTCGACGCCTGGGCGCAATGTCGATAGGTGATGTGCGCCTTAGGACCCACGGAGGCACGCATGCGCAGGTGGCATTTTTCCGTCGCAGGCATAAGCATTCTATTCGCGCTGGGGCTTGCGGTCTGGGAGGCCTATTTCTTCTGGTATGCGGGCTCCTTTCCGCAGCTCGAAGGCCGGCTTGGCTGGTTTACCGCCGACCGCCTAGGCTTCAACATGGCGTGGCTGGCCTCGATTTACTTGACCTATCAGCTCATCTCCATTCCCTTCAGCTTGCCGGTGACTGCCAATCGATTCGTGGGCGTCGTGGATGGAATGGCCTCGCTGGTTCCGCTGGCCGTCGTACTCATCGTCGCGTTCGGCAAGCCGCACCTTCTTAACACGCCGCAACGCTGGGAAGCGGCAGCGCTGCTCATCTTCGTAACCATGGTTGACCTCTTCGGCGGATACACATTCAATATCGCGCTCAGCCGCCGAATGATGGATGTCAGCCCGATGACGCCCGGTTAGTCTCCTGTCGCGCAGCCGGCGCGCCCGCACCGGGCCTCATGGCTCGCGGGCAGGGATGCCGTTTCTCTTAATCGCGCCCCCAAACCATAGTTGCAAAGCGCTGAATTCCCATCATTTTGGCCTATTTGCCGGCCACAATTAGGGCGGCTGATTCTTAGATTGCGTTTGCGTTTCCGTTTCCGTAACACATGATCCCTAATTTTCTCGACATGTCTCGCCACCGGGGCATGCCGCCGTCGCACATCGGTAATCGGCTCGGGAGATGGGGCGGCTGGAAGGGCGGGGATGTCGAAAACCGTAATGATCGTGGAAGACAACGAGCTCAACATGAAGCTCTTCCACGACCTGTTGGAGGCTCACGGCTACCGCACCGTGGGTACGCGCAATGGCATCGAGGCCCTCGATCTCGCGCGCAGGCATCAACCCGACTTGATCCTGATGGATATTCAATTGCCTGAGGTGTCGGGTCTGGAAGTGACGAAATGGCTCAAGGAAGATCCTGATCTCAAAGATATTCCGGTCGTTGCCGTTACTGCATTTGCAATGAAAGGCGATGAAGAGCGCATTCGGCAAGGTGGCTGCGAGGCCTATCTGTCCAAGCCCATTTCGGTCGGTAAGTTTATTGACACTATTCGGCACTTTCTGAGTTCGGCCGAGGAGGTGCGCGGATGACCGCTCGTGTTCTTGTCGTGGATGACATACCCGCTAATGTCAAACTGGATCCGGAAGAAGCGCTACACGGAACAACTGCGCGACAACGCGCAGATGTCGATCGAAATGGCGATTACGGATGCGCTCACCGGGCTTCACAATCGACGCTATATGGAAACCCACATCGGTACTCTCGTGGAGCAGGCTGTCGTCCCCTTTGCCATCCAGCGCGGTGCGCGTGCGGTCCAGGTGACGATTTCAATCGGGATCGCGGGGGTCACCGAAGGGGAAAGCGCTGCAAGCGCCACCAAGCGCGCCGATCAGCCCCTCTATCGTGCAAAGCGTGATGGCCGCAACCGCGTGGTCCCGGACGCTGCCTAGAGCCCGACGTCAACCCTAATCCTTTAGGTTGAACGAATTGCCTTCGTAATCCACAACGCAAATTGTTGATTTCCGAGACCGTTGCGGTATTTTGCCTAAGGCGCAAGACGGCCGCCGGATGCTCGCCGACGGGGATGACTTGCGCTATCCTTTTGATAACCCTACGGAATGCTCAGGTCCGCCGCATCTCCTGGGTCCCGTGGGGTTCGGCCGGTCGGGGGGCGGTACGAGTGGCCTCCTCATGATACCGCTACCGACCGGCCACCTCGTTCCGCACGGAAAGTCGCCTCGGCTATGTCTTGGGGCAGCAGGCGCGACGGAGGCCTGACAACCACGGGCGCTGTTCCGAAGGGCACGCGGGCTATTTGATTTTGCCTTCGCGGAATTCGACGTGCTTTTTGGCAACCGGATCGTATTTTTTCTTCACCAGCTTGTCAGTCATGGTGCGCGAATTCTTGCGGGTGACGTAGTAGAAGCCCGTATCCGCGCTGGAGACAAGCTTTACCTTGATGGTGGTGGCCTTCGCCATGGGAAACCTCAACCAGTTATTTTGGCGCGGAGGGTAGCCCGCGAGGGCTCAATGTCAAGGAATGGTGATGGGCGACGAATGGGCGACGGGGATCAGAGCATCTCGCGTATGAACCGCCCGAAGGGCATTCGGTAGAACGGCACTGGCAGGTCGTGGCGGAAGTCACCAGCCAGACGAAGCTCGAGCTCGTCCAGCATTACGCTTGTGACCGCCGGCAAATCGAGCTGCTTTGCGTCCGGCAACGACATCCAGACGAGTTCCACCAACTCGGCCTCCGGCCCGGTAACGCCTTCAATGCGATGGGCGATCGCGCTCGCGTCCAGCGAAAAGAACCGGGCATCGAAGCGGCGCGTTCGCCCTGGGGGCGTTATCGCACGACCAATGAAATACAAGCGTTGCAGGTCCGGCAGGATCTTGGCCTGGGCAAAGGCTTCCCAAGGTCCTTTCGGGATAGCTGGAGTTTCGGTTGCCGGAGTACCGAGCAGCAACCCGCTCTCCTCGAACGTTTCGCGGATTGCGGCAAGTGCAAGTGCATGCGCCTTGGCAGGGCTGGGGCGAGCCATCCGCTTCATCAGCCGGTCCTGCGCCGCGGGGTCAAGCGGCCTCGCAACCGGCATCAGTCTGTCGGCAGGATCAACGCGCCCGCCCGGAAAGACGAACTTTCCCGGCATGAACTTGTGGCTGGCGTGGCGCTTTCCAAGCAAGACTTTCGGCGTTGACCCGGAGCGGTCCACTAGAATGAGCGTTGCGGCATCCTTGGGACGCTCCGCAGCAGGAATGGGCTTTTGCGTTGGTTTGTCAGCCGTTCTCGATTCCGGGGCATCTACGGCAGGGATATCGGACGTCATTTGCTGCTGCGCTTGGCCCGGGCTTGGCCGCCTGCGGACCGATTACTCCTGTCGTAACGGGTCGCGCTACGGCGCACGCCGGCAGAACGGCCCTGCGTCAAAAGCTCGAATCGCAACGCACCCGCAACCGGAGCTGCCTCGACGAGTCGCACTGTCACCCGGTCACCGAGGCGATGAGTCTCTCCGGTGTGGTCGCCGATCAACGCATGGCGGTCTTCGTGATAGCGGAAATACTCTGTCCCCAGAGTGCGCGCAGGGATGAAGCCATCAGCGCCGGTCTCGTCCAGCTTCACGAACAACCCGGCCCGGGTGGCACCCGAGATGTGACCTTCGAAGGTTGCGCCGATCCGGTCAGCCAGAAAATGGGCGAGCAGGCGATCGAAAGTCTCGCGCTCCGCCTTCATGGCGCGCCGTTCCGCGGCCGATATCTGCGCGCCGATTTCGGCCAGCGCCGCGAGATCATGCGTTTCGGGTAGAGCTCCGTCCCCAAGCTTGAGAGCGCGAATGAGGCCGCGGTGTACGACGAGATCGGCATAGCGGCGGATCGGCGAGGTGAAATGGGCATAGCGGCGCAGATTAAGCCCGAAATGCCCATAGTTCTGCGCTGCGTATTCGGCCTGCGCCTGTGTCCGCAGAACGACTTCATTGACGAGCTTCTCAACGTCTCGACCTTTCACCCGCTGCAGGACGCGGTTGAATTGGGCAGCCCGCAACGCTCCGCCTTTCGGAAAGGAGAGATCAAGGCTCTGCAAAAACTCTCGCAGAGCATTTACGCGTTGCGGATCCGGGTCGTCATGGACGCGATAGATCAACGGTACGCGGCCTCGCTCGAGGGTCTCTGCGGCGGCAACATTGGCGAGGATCATGAACTCCTCGATCAGCCGGTGCGCGTCCAGACGCTCTGGCGTCACCACGCGGTCCACGGTGTTGTGCGCCGTCAGCACGATCTTGCGCTCGGGAAGATCGAGATCCAAAGGCGCGCGTTCATCACGTGCGTGCTTGAGCGCCCGATAGGCGGCGTAGAGCGGTTCAAGCGCCGATCCAAGCAGCGGGCCGGTGGTCTCGTCCGGCCAGCCGTCGATGGCTGCCTGCGCCTGCAGATAATTCAGACGCGCAACTGAGCGCATCAGCACGCGATGAAAACTATGGGAACGCTTACCCCCATCTGCGCCGACGACCATGCGAATGCCGAGCGCGGCGCGGTCCTTTCCCGGGCCGAGCGAGCAAAGATCATTCGAGATGCGCTCCGGCAGCATCGGGACGACCCGGTCCGGGAAATAAACCGAATTTCCACGCAACAGAGCTTCCCGATCCAGCTCGGATCCGGGGTGCACATAGTGAGCGACGTCAGCGATCGCGACCGTGATGATGAACCCCCCGGGGTTCTTGGGATCGCCATCGTGTGCAGCATGCACTGCGTCATCGTGATCCTTGGCATCCGCCGGATCGATTGTGACCAGCGGGAGGTCGCGCCAATCCTCCCGAGCCGCGAGCGGCGCGGGCCTGGCCGCCTCCGCCTCCGCCAGCGCCGCCGTCGGAAAAACGTGCGGAATGGAATGGGCATGGATCGCAATCAGGCTTATGGCTCGCTCGCCGGCAAGCGAGCCTAGTCTTTCCTTCACGCGGGCACCTGCCAAACCATAGCCGCTTCGACGCGGTGTTACTTCCGCTGCGACCAGCTCGCCGTCTGACGCTTCTCCCTCGGCTCCCGCCGGGATCAGCAACTCGTGGCCGAGCTGCTTCTTGTCGATCGGCTCCAGGCGGCCGCCGCCCATTGCGCTGGAGCGGAATATGCCAAGTACGCGTTGCTTCGCCCTGCCAATGAGCTTGATGACCCGCCCGTTGTAGCGAACGGCGTCCTTCTCGTCGTCGGTTTCTTCGACCCGCAACAAGGCGCGGTCGCCGACACCAGCCAGCTCGGCGGGACGCGCGCGTCGCGCTACGCGGATGCGGATCTTTGGAGCCGGCCCATGTTCTGCCTCGTCCCATTCCGTGGGGACCGCAATGAGCTCTCCATCGGCATCCCGTCCACTCACGTCTGCAACGACGACTTGGGGCAATACTCCCGGGCGATGCAGTCTCTTGCGCCGACGTTCGATGCGGCCCTCATCCGCAAGCTCCCGCAGCATGCGCTTGAGCGCGACACGGTCGGTGTTCTTCATGCTGAAGGCCCGCGCAATCTCGCGCGTGCCGATTTTGCCAGGCCGGCCGCTGATGAAGGCGACCAGCTCGTCTTTGGATGGAAGAGGGGGCTTCCTCGGCGAGGCCTTCATGGCGAGAGCGAAGAAAGCACTATCAGTAAAGTCATCCCAGCTCCGTACCTGCGGCCTAATGCCGGCGGTACCCTCGCTCGCGGCGATAAAGCCTCACGTCGCCTTTGCCCTGCGCGCCGGCTTGTTTTCATTCCGGGCGGCCGCACCGGTTTTTGCAGCAGACCGTTGCCCGGTCTTGGCTTTGCGCGCGGTGCTCCGAGGCTTGCCGGGCAATGTGCTCTCGGTTTTCCTCCCGCCGCCGCGGGTGCTCTTGGCCCGCAACAGATCCAGGGCCTGCTCGAGAGAAACCGTCTCCGGGGTCATGTCGGAGGTAAGCGTCGCATTTACTCCATCATGAGTCACATAAGGTCCATAGCGCCCGGTCTTCACCAAGACTGGACCGCCCTTCTCCGGATGTTGGCCCAGCTCGCGCCCCGACGGCCGGCCGAAGCGGGTCCTGCGCGGCCCCCGCGCACGTTTTTCCTCGATCAGCGCAACCCCCCGGTTCAGACCGACCGTCAGAACGTCGTCGACTGAGCCCAGCGTAGCAAAAGTCTTACCGTGCTGGATGTAGGGTCCGAAGCGGCCGATCCCCGCCATGATCGGTTCGCCGTCCTCGGGGTGCCTGCCAACCTCGCGCGGCAGCGATAGAAGGGAGAGCGCCTGATCAAGGTCGATGTCGTCGGGCGACGTGCCTTTGGGCAGGCTGGCGCGCTTAGGCTTGCCACCGTTCCCATTGCCGGTTTCGCCCAGTTGCAGGTAGGGGCCGAACCGGCCGGATCGCAGCGTCACTTCTTCCTTTGTGCGCGGATCTTCGCCGAGTTTTCTCATGCCCCCTTCGGGGCCTGAGCCGTTGGTCCGGGCGAGCTGGCGCGTATAGCGGCACTCGGGATAGTTCGTGCAGCCAATAAAGCCGCCGAATTTTCCGAGCTTGAGCGAGAGGCGGCCAGTATCGCAGCTTGGACATTTGCGCGGATCGCCGCCGTCCTCGCGTGGGGGAAACAGGTGCGGCGCCAGCATCTCATCGAGCGCATCGATGACCGCAGAGACCCGAAGCTCCTTGATATCCCCGACAGCGGCCGTGAACTCACGCCAGAAGTCGCGCAGGAGGTCGCGCCAGGCCATCTCGTTGTTCGAAATGCGATCGAGCTGCTCCTCCAAGTCGGCGGTGAAGTCATATTCCACATAACGGGAAAAGAAGCTTTCAAGAAAGGCCGTCAAAACTCGTCCCTTGTCCTCAGGCACAAGCCGTTTCTTGTCAATGCGAACATATCCGCGATCTTTGAGGACTTGCAGAATGGACGCATAAGTCGAAGGCCGCCCGATCCCGAGTTCCTCCATGCGCTTGACCAAGGAGGCTTCCGAGTAGCGCGGCGGGGGCTCGGTGAAGTGTTGGCTCGCGTCGATCTTGCGCTTGGCAAGCTTTTCGCCGGCGTGCATTTCAGGCAGGCGCCGGTTCTCCTCATCGTCGAGGTCGTCGTCCCGGCCCTCCTGATAGAGGGTCAAGAAGCCGTCGAACTTCACCACCGTGCCGGTAGCGCGCAGATCAATGACGCGCGCTCCCGCGCGGGCGACGATATCGGCAGTCGTGCGCTCGAGCTCCGCCGATTCCATCTGGCTTGCCACCGTGCGCAGCCAAATCAGCTCGTAAAGCTTGGCTTGATCGGCATCGAGATAAGATTTCACGGCACGGGGGTGGCGGCCCACGTCCGTGGGTCTTATCGCCTCGTGCGCCTCCTGGGCATTTTTTGCCCGAGCTTGGTACTTGCGCGGCGAGGACGGAACGTAGCTGGCCCCGTAATCGGCACCGATCAGGCGACGGACATCGGAGATGGCCTCGTCAGCGATCTCCACACCGTCCGTGCGCATATAGGTGATAAGGCCAACGCTTTCTCCGTCGATATCAACCCCCTCATAGAGACGTTGCGCGGTGCGCATCGTCTGAGCCGGTGCCAAGCCGAGTTTGCGACTTGCCTCCTGCTGAAGAGTGGAGGTGGTGAACGGCGGGGGTGGGTTGCGCTTGGCCGGCTTGGCCTCGACGGCTGCGACGGCAAAAGCCGCGGCTTCCAACGCTTGCTTGAACGCTTCGGCTTCTTGCCCGGACCCGATGTCGAGCCGCTGAATCTTCTGCCCATCGGCTCCCACCAGCCGTGCTTCGAACGTATCGCCGCGCGGGGTAGCCAGGGTGGCGACCAGCGACCAGTATTCCCGCGGGACGAATTTCTCGATGTCCAACTCGCGGTCGCAGACCAGCCGCAGCGCCACGGATTGAACGCGACCCGCCGAACGTGCGCCGGGCAGCTTGCGCCATAGCACCGGTGAAAGAGTGAACCCGACGAGATAGTCGAGCGCGCGGCGGGCGAGATAGGCGTCAACGAGAGCGTCATCGATGCGGCGCGGGTGCTTCATGGCATCGAGCACGGCCTGCTTGGTGATCGCATTGAAAACGACGCGCTCTACCTCCTGCTTCTTGAGGGCGTTCTTCTGCTTAAGCACCTCCAGCACATGCCAGGAGATGGCTTCTCCCTCACGATCAGGGTCAGTCGCCAGAATGAGCTTCTTTGCCCCTTTCACCGCCTTGGCGATATCATCGAGACGTTTGCGGGACTTGTCGTCCACTTCCCAAACCATGCGAAAATTGTGCTCGGGATCGACCGAGCCAGTCTTGGCCGGAAGATCCCTGACGTGGCCAAAAGAGGCCAGGACTTCGTAACCGGAGCCAAGGTATTTGTTGATCGTCTTGGCCTTCGCCGGCGATTCGACAACGACAATATTCATCTATTTCCAAAGGGTTAGAGGCGAGAAAACCATGGCCTCAAGGCGGAACGGGCCGCGTTTGTCGCGGCCGTAGATGGGAATGTCAACCCTGCGTGTCAAACGGCGGCCCTGGGTGCACTGCTGGACCGGTCGCCCACAAGCGCACGAATGGCCCCGGTAAGGAGAGCAACCCTAAAAATATTAACTCATAGTTATACACGCAAAACGTGTCACCCAGGGCTGTCCATAAATGCTGAGGGCGCCTGGTGGCGCCCTCAGCCTCAAGCCGTGCTGGCAAGTGTCACTATCGCGACACGATCCAGGCGCGCCGCATGCCGGGATAATACGCGTAGGCGCCGTAGGCCCGCGCAACAGCAACGCGGTAGCCCACCGTAGAATATGGGACCTGGGCGATGCGCCTGACTCGAAACTTCGTTGCCAGCCGAAATTCCTGGGACGGCAAGATGGCTTCAGAGCAGCGAGACAAGACCTGCGCCGTGGCGCTCGATCCGGCCAGCGAGCTCAAGCTCGAGCAAGACCGTTCGTACTATGCCGGCCGAACAGCCCGACAACCGAATGAGGTCATCCACGGCGGTCGGCGTCGGGCCGAGCAAGTCAACGATGCGCGACCGCTCTCCGGTATCCGGCTCGCCGCGCCGTGCGTCAGCGCCTTGCGGCTCCTCAGCTGGCAGCTCCATGGGGTGTCCTAGGATCGGACGCAACACCGAGATCACATCGTCTGCTTCCGTGACGAGGGTCGCCCCTTGTTTGAGCAGGTGGTTGCTGCCTTCAGCGCGCGGATCGAGGGGAGAGCCGGGTACTGCGAAGACCTCACGGCCTTGCTCGAGCGCAAGCCGAGCGGTGATCAGAGAGCCCGAACGCTTTGCCGCCTCCACCACCACGATGCCGGCTGCGAGCCCGGAAATGAGCCGGTTGCGACGGGGAAAATCGTGGGCGCGCGGCTGCCATCCGAGCGGCATCTCGGAGAGGAGGAGCCCTTGCGCGAGAATGGCATTGGCCAGGGTCGCGTGCTCAGGCGGATAGATCTGGTCATGTCCTCCCGCCAGGACAGCGATGGTTCCGGAACCGAGACTCCCCCGGTGTGCGGCGGCATCGATGCCGCGCGCCAAACCTGAGACGGTGATGAAGCCGGCCTGGCCAAGGTCGCGCGCGAGACGCTCGGCAAAGCGCACCCCCGCGGCGGAGGCATTGCGCGCTCCGACGATCGCTATCATGGGCAGCCCCATAGCGGTGATGTTGCCCCGCACCGCGAGGAGCGGCGGCGCGCTGTCAATCATTCGCAGGCGTTCTGGATAAGTTGCTTCCCCCATGGCGATAAGGCTCAACCCCAGCGCCTTCATTGCGGCCAGCTCGCGCTTGGCATCTTCGCGCGAATAGATGCGCGAAGGAGCGGGCGCTCCGCCGTGCCGCGCCAGCTCGGGCAGCGCATCGAGCGCGCTGCGCGCGCTGCCGTATCGATTCAGGAGCGCTCGGAACGTACGCGGGCCGACATGCTCGCTGCGAATGAGGCACAGCCAATCGAGCCGTTGCTCGTCGTTCAATGTGGGTGCCTCGGTGTCCTCGCGGCTCACGTCATCCCTTCTCGACGGGTGCCCCCAACCTGTCCGCAGTTCTTCCTGCGCATCTGGCAGTATCGGAATGCGTATCTGAAATGAGCACTACGTCTTCCCGATTTTGGTCTCCGTTCCCTGCAGCAGTCTCCCAATGTTCGCGCGGTGCATGATCCAGGTCATCACTGTGAGAAGCGCAAACAGCACCGCTTCGGGAAAGTGGCCGAGGCTCCAGAGCAGCACGGGAGTAACGGCGCTTGCGATAAGAGCCGCGAGCGAGGAATACCGCGTAAGGGCCGCGACAACGAGCCAGACTACACCAAATCCAACTGCCGCCGGCCAAGCCAACGCAAGGAGAACGCCGATATAGGTGGCGACACCCTTGCCGCCCCGGAACCCAAGCCAGACCGGAAAAACATGACCAAGGAAGGCGCCAGCCCCAGCGATAAGCGCAACGTCGCGCCCCCACAGGTGATTGCTCGCGAGCACTGCCACCGTGCCTTTGAGAGCGTCAGCAACCAGGGTTGCCGCGGCGAGACCCTTGCGCCCCGTTCGCAATACGTTGGTGGCGCCGATGTTGCCGGAGCCGATGGAGCGAATGTCCTCGGTGCCGGCGAGCCGGGTCAGCAGCAGACCAAACGGAATTGAGCCGCAGAGATAGCCAAGGACCAATGCAGCAGCATAAGACAGCGCCACGGGTCAGCCGCCTCGTGCCCGGGCCTTGGCTCGTTCTGGTCCGGGCTGCGGGGCGAAGTGCTTGCGCAAATGGAAACTCGCGTTCTCAGCTTCCGACGCTGATGAAAATGCAAGAAAATCCCGGAAATTTTCTCCATTGATTCTAAGAAACGAAGCCATATCGGGCGTGAACCATTTATTCTTCTTGCTGGCAATCACAAAATCTTCAACGTCGGTTTCGCAGTACGCGCATCTCAATTTCTGCGTGGGCGGCGAGCTAAGCTTTATCAACTGAAACTTGTTGCGTACGTACGGTCTTTCACACGGATCATGCACGATGCAATTCGGGTTGATACATTGCAGTCCTTCGTTTCTAGGCTGGTCGTAAGCCGGGACGCGCGCGCCCTCGAACCCGCCTTCGAACTTGTGCAGTGATTTCCCCTTACGAAGTCCCAGCAGCAGAGAGATCAGCGCCATCCGGATTGGCACGCCGTATGCTGCTTGCTGAAAATAGATTGCACGACTGTCCGAGTCCACGGACACGTCCAACTCGCCTACACGAGGCAGCGGGTGCAGGACGCTGGCGTGAGAGAATTCGGGCTGCTTCAGGAATTCGGCATCTACTGTTGGATAGGCCTGATCCTTGTTGCTCCAGCGCTCCTTTTGAAATCGCGTGACATAGACGGCGCCAATGGTCGGCTTGCCTCCGACGATCTTGAACTCAGGTTCGGCAAACAGCGCCGGTTGATGGGGTTCGTCTGGCGTGCGGTAAAGTGCCCCGATTGGTCCATTGGGATCGATTGTGCACCTGAACTCTTCGCGCAGGCGTTTGTCCACGTGAGCAGGCAGGTCCATTCCGGGCGCTGGCCGGGGCGCTATGTGCGCACCGAACCTCGCCAGCGCATAAACGAAGGAGTGTACGGTGCGGCTTCCTTTCAGATCGCCGGCAATCGCCACGCTCAAGTTGCGCAAAGTCTTCTTCTTGGTCTTGAGAGTGAACAGATCGCAGAGAGTCTGGGTGGGGTGCTCGTGACTGCCGTCGCCTCCGTTTATCACGGGAACCGTGGAATAGTCCGCTGCGAGACGGGCGGCACCGTCTTTGGGGTGGCGTATCACGATGATGTCGGCATAATTGGAGATGACCCTGACGGAATCCGCCAGGCTCTCGCCTTTGGCGGCCGAGCTTGTATTCGGATCGGCGCTGGTAATGTTCTCTCCGCCCAGACGAAGCATTGCGCTTTCAAACGACAAGCGGGTTCGTGTGCTGGGTTCATAAAAGAGGGTGGCGAGAATGGATTTGGCACCCAACGTCGTGCTGCGGCCGATGCGGTAAGGAAGCGACTTGTCTGCAAGCTCATCGAGATAGGCTTGCGCTACTTCGAAAATTTGCTCGATCTCTTTATTCGTAAGATCGTTGATGGAGACGACGTGACGGATGATCGGCTTTTTGGCTGGACGAGCTGTTGTCATGCAGCTGCTCTTGAGCGCTGGCATTGGTATCGGCAGTAGAAGACGGTCGCACAGGTTCGAGCGGACGTGTGCGACAGCTCGTTCGAAGGTTGAAATTCAACGGCATCTGTAGGGCGGAGGACATGGAACCGATCCTCGCGCGCAATTCCCTCGATTCGCCGCAGCCGTTTCTGGCCGGCGAGAACGTAGGCGTTTGGAGGGATGTTCATTAAAGTGTCACCTATAAGGGCAGTTTTTCCTGCGGACAAGGGTCGCGCGCGGCCACTCCACAGCGGCAAGGGGGCATCTTCGGCCTTGGCGACCTGCGCGGGATGCACCGTCCGCGGCGACGTGCGATGAGGGTAATGGATGGGCGCGATGCCAAGACCCTGCGATCCTGAGGATGTCCTCAACCAGTCGCCGCCGTATGTCGATGTGGATCTCTACGGCAGCGACCAACCCCTGCGGGATGCGGTGGCCGCAAATGGGGGCGGAGAGCACAGAACGGTGCTGGCGGAGTTCGGCTGCCGTTGGGGCACAGCCGAAATGTTCGATCTGGCGCGCGAAGCCAATGAGAATCCGCCCAAGCTCCGGCGCTTTGACCCCAGGGGATTTCGGCTCGACATCGTCGAGTTCCATCCGGCCTATCATCATTTTATGGCCCAAAGCATTTCCGCCGGGTTGCATGCTTCGACCTGGCGCAGCGATGCGGGACACCCGGCAGCAGCGCCAGCGCAGGTCCTCCGTGCGGCTCGCTTCTACATGGCCGCGCAGATCGAAACCGGACACTTGTGCCCCATCACCATGACGCGGGCGGCCCTCGCCGCGCTCGCAGTCGAGCCGGGACTAGCGACCAGTCTTAGCTCTGCAATTCTTTCGCGCGAGTACGATCGGCGCTTTATGCCGTGGTGGAAGAAAACGGGCATCACCCTTGGAATGGGAATGACGGAAAAACAGGGCGGCACGGATGTCCGCACGAATACCACCCGTGCCCAGCGCGAGGGCGATGCTTACGCGATTACTGGCGACAAGTGGTTCATGTCGGCGCCCATGTGCGATGCCTTCCTGGTGCTTGCGCAAGCCCCGGGTGGGCTGACCTGCTTTCTCATGCCGCGATTTCGGCCCGACGGTGCTGTCAATGCGTTTCGGTTCGTGCGCCTGAAGGATAAGCTCGGCAATCGCTCGAACGCCTCCTCGGAGGTAGAGTTCGCAGGAGCCTTTGCTTGGCGTGTCGGCGAGGAGGGCAGGGGCGTGCGCACCATCATCAACATGGTGCAGCTCACGCGCTTGGATTGCGCCATCGCATCGGCCGCGATCATGCGCATGGCGTTTGCGCAGGCCCTCCACCACGCGCGTCATCGCAGCGTTTTTCAGAAGCTTCTCGTGGAGCACCCCTTAATGCGCGCGGTGCTCGCCGATATGGCGATCGAGGTCGAGGGGGCGACCGCGCTCGCCATGCGGCTGGCCCGTTCATTCGATCTCGCCGCCGGCGATGCGCAGGAGGCAGCACGGGCGCGCTTGCTCACGCCAGCCGTAAAATATTGGGTGTGCAAGACCGCTCCTGCCCTCGTTTATGAAGCCATGGAATGCCTCGGCGGCAACGGCTACGTCGAGGAAAACCCGCTGCCGCGGCTTTATCGCGAGGCGCCCGTCAATGCCATCTGGGAGGGTTCCGGCAATGTCATGTGCCTCGACGTGCTGCGTGCGCTGGCGAGCGAGCCCGCCCTCATGTCTGCGGTGCTCGATGCGCTAGGGAGGGAAACGCAGGGCCTCCCGGGAGCGAGCGCCGCCGCAATGTTCATTCAGGAGGCATTTTCCGGGAAAGAGCCTGAGGCAAGGGCGCGCCTTGCCGTCGGCCAGCTTGCTTTGCTGGCTGCCGCGGCTGCCTTGCGCGAATGTGCGCCGGCGATTGCAGAAATATTCGCGCGCACACGGCTGCATGAGCCCCATGCAGGCATGCTGGGAACGAGCAAGCTCGGGTCCGATGAAGCCCGGGACCTGCTCGACCGGGCATTGCCCGTCGGCTGAACCGAGGCAAAGCGTTTTGCATCCCGATGAAATGCTCATGAAGTACTCATGAGTCCTGCTTGTGCGCGGCAAGCACATCGTTATGATCCATGGCTTGCGCGGAAGGGGAATCAGCGTCCCCACCGAATGCAGGTCGAGTTGAAGTTAAAGAAGCTTCCAATCCGGACCGGTCCTTGGAGGTGCATTCTCTTGCCGTCGGGACCAAGGAGAATCCATATGAGCAACGGTTTGCAGAAGATGTTGAGCACGGGCGCACTCATCGCGGCGATGGGTATGATTGGCATCGCTGCGGCATCCGCCCAGACTGTCCGGGTTGGGCCCGGTAGCGTTGGTGCGCAGCAGGGCTACATCGACCCATACGCCGCCTACGCCTACAGTCCCGGGCTTCGTGTCGAACCTTCCTGGGAGTTCTCCAGCGGCTTTGACTCGAAAAGCGGGTCCGGGCGCTATCGGGAGCTGCGCGTCAAGCCGGGTGCGCCCGTCGATTCCTGTTTCCTGAGCCGGCTTGTGCCGGATCGCTGCTGATGAGCTGATCATCCCTACACGGTGCCACGGGCCAAGCGGTCCAGTGCTCCCTGCAGGATGAATACGGCCGCGTGTTGATCGATCGCCTTGGCCCGTCGAGAGCGGCTCACGTCGGCGGCTATGAGTGCGCGCTCGACGGCGGCAGTGGACAGCCGCTCGTCCCAGAGCGCGATCGGAAGCTCGGTCACGCGGGCGAGGTTCTTGGCAAATGCGCGGGTAGACTGCGCACGGGGGCCTTCACTGCCATCCATATTGAGTGGCAGGCCGAGCACGAATCCCGCAGCTTTGCGTTCAGCTGCGAGCGCGAGGAGACGCGCCACATCGCTGGTGAAATTCGTTCTTCTGATTGTTTCCACCCCGGTCGCAACGCGTCGCGCCGGATCGCTTGTGGCAACACCGATGGTCTTCGTACCGAGATCGAGGCCGAGCAGGGCACCGCGCGCAGGCAAATGGGCCGCCACTTCGGCGAGCGGACGGATCAACGCAGGCATCCCAGCGCGCTAGCATGCCGGTGTCCCGGCGCCAACGCGGGTTACAGGAGAGCGAAATGCGGACGATGCTGGTTACAATGCTCATTATGCTGACTGCTGCAGCCGCATCACGCGGCGCTAATGCTGCGGAAATCAAGGTTCTGACCGCAGGCGCATTCAAGCAGGTGCTCGTGGCCTTGCTGCCTGATTTCGAGAAGCAGACCGGCGACCAGGTAAGGGTCGATAACGACACGGTCGGTGCGCTCGCCAAGCGCATCGAGGCCGGCGAGAATTTCGACCTCGCCATACTCACCCCGGCGGCCATCAATACCCTGGCCGACAAGGGCAGGCTTGCTGCCGGGAGCCGCAAGGATCTCGCGCGAGTCGGCATCGGGGTGGTTGTGAAAGAGGGTGCCGCGAAGCCCGACATCAGCACCGATGAGGCGTTCAAGAAAGCACTGCTGGCCGCGCAGTCGATCGCCTATATCGATCCGGCCGCCGGAGGATCGAGCGGAATCTACGTGGCACGCATGCTCGAGAAGCTGGGCATTGCCGCCGACATGAAAGGCAAGAGCAGACTCATTCCGGGCGGCGCGGTAGCCGAAAATATCGCCAAGGGCGAGGCAGAGCTCGGCATTCATCAGATCAGTGAAATTCTTCCGGTGAAGGGCGTCACACTGGTAGGTCCGTTGCCGACGGATCTTCAGAACTACACGGTTTACGCTGCTGCAGTCTCGGCGACTGCAAAGGAGCCCGCTGGCGCGAAGGCTCTGGTTGAGATGCTCAGCGGGCCTGCGGCGGCCGATGTGCTCAAGGCCAAGGGCATGGAAGCTCCATGATCTCGGTCGGCGCGCTGTTCTTTGACGTCTTCGGCACGCTCGTCGATTGGCGCGCCGGAGTAGCGCGCGAAGCCGAGCGCATTCTCCAGCCGCTCGGCCACGGACTCGATTGGCTCGCCTTTGCCGATGCGTGGCGGGACGAGTATCAGCCTGCGATGGAGGAGGTGCGCGCCGGACAGATCCCGTTCTGCAAGCTCGACCTGCTGCACCGGCGCAATCTCGACCGCATTCTGCCGCGCTTTGGCATCTCGGGCCTGGGCGAGGACGCAGCGCGCGAGCTCAATCTCGGCTGGCATCGCCTCGACGCATGGCCTGACGCGCCGCGCGGCCTGGCGCGCCTCAAGCGTCGGTTCGTGCTTGCCCCGGTATCGAACGGCAACATCTCGCTGATGGTCGACCTGGCGCGTCGGAACAGTTTCCCTTGGGACGCGGTGCTCGGCGCAGAGACCGCGGGCGATTACAAGCCAAAACCGCGTGTATATCTCTCCGCCTGCGAGGCTCTCGATCTGCCCCCGGGATCCTGCATGATGGTTGCCGCCCATACCACTGATTTGCTCGCTGCGGCCAAAGTCGGGCTGCGCACGGCGCACATCGCGCGGCCCAATGAGCGCGGCCCCGGAAAAGGCGAAGCCAAACCGCACGCGCCGGTGGATGTCGCTGCTGCCGATCTGGAGGATCTGGCCGTTCGGCTCGGCGCGTGAGCGTAGACTGATAACTTTATAGGCTTTCTTTGAGGTTCCCAGCATCGCTATAGTCCACGCGGGGTGAGAGGACTTGCCCATTGTTATCTGGTCCCGAGCCTGTGCCGGCAGAGTTGGCACCGACCCAACCAGCAATGATCAAATCGACGTCGCGCGAGTTCGGGGTCTCCAGCGACGCGCGCGGGCACGATTTGCGCCTCGATCGCATCAGCCATCGCTTTGGGGATTTCCTGGCCCTCAATGATGTGCAGCTTGACGTTGCAGCGGGAGAGCTCATGGCACTGCTGGGACCTTCAGGATGCGGCAAATCTACCTTGTTGCGCATCGTTTCCGGCTTCATCCGCCAAACCCAGGGGCATGTCCTGTTCGACAACGAGTGCGTCGATCACTTGCCACCCAATCGCCGTGGTGTCGGTATCGTTTTCCAAAGCTATGCGCTGTTTCCGCACATGACCGTTCGCCAGAACGCAGCCTATGGGCTCGAGGCTCATCACTGGCCGCGCGATCGGATTTCCCCCCGTGTTGAAGAGATGCTCGATCTCGTACATATGCGGGAATACGCGGAACGGCTGCCGCGCCAGCTTTCGGGCGGGCAGCAGCAGCGCGTCGCGCTTGCGCGCTGCCTTGCGGTCGATCCCAAAATCCTGATGCTGGACGAGCCGTTCGGCGCGCTCGACAAGAATTTGCGTCTCGACATGCAGATCGAGGTGAAGCGGCTTCAGCGTGATTACGGTATCACGACCATTCTGGTGACCCACGACCAGGAGGAGGCGCTCTCCATGGCCGACCGGATCGCGGTAATGCATCGCGGACGCATCGAGCAGATGGCGTCGGCGACCGAGATCTACGATCGGCCGGCGACACTGTTCGTCAACCAATTCGTCGGAACGACCAATGTGTTGTCCGGCAGAATCGTGGCCACTGACGGCGCAGGTACCGAGGTGGCGCTGGCCGCCGGGGTGCTGCGAACACCACCTTCACACCTGATGAAGGGGGCGGACGTCATCGTATCGGTTCGTCCGGAACACTTCCGGGTGCAGGACGAAGGCGAATCGGGACAGCTTTCAGGAATAGTCAAGGTCGTGATGCCGCTCGGCCCGCAGGTGATCTACGACGTGGAAATACCCGGCGGCACTGGGGTGAAAATCAGCCAGCCGCGTGATGCTTCCAGCGTTCAGCTCCAGAGCGGAAGCATCGTTCACTTTGCACCGATCTCTCCGGCTGCGTGCCATATCTTTCCTGTGCAATCCGAGCCCCAAGGAGTCGTCCAATGAACATCCCGCTCAGCCGCCGTCATTTGCTGGGCACCGGCGCAACGTTCGGCGCCGCCGCGCTCATTCCCGTATCCTTGCCCGTATCCTTGCGCGCGCAGGGCAAGACGCTTGTCGCCGCAACCTTTCCCGGCACCTGGAACGAAGCACATCGCGAATTCCTCGCGCCCGCCTTCAGCAAGCGCACCGGGGCCTCCGTCACGCAATCGATCCTCCTTGGGAACGACCAGCTTTCGCGGCTGATGGCGGCAAAAGGCGGCAAACCGCCGTTCGATGTGGCCCTGTTCGACTCCCCGCAAGTTCTCGATGCTGCGAAGCAGGGCCTGATCGTGGAATATCCGGCCGCCAAGTCGCCGAACTACAAGGATCTGTTGCCGGAGTTCCAGGGCAAGTGGGGCCCGCGCATTACCATGCAGATCGTCGGGATCGGCTACAACCCGCAGAAGATCAAGACTCCGCCGAAGAGCTGGGATGTGTTGTGGGATCCGCAATACAAGGGGCGGGTCGGGCTCACGGCTCTGAACAGCCAGCTCGGCATTGCCTTTCTCGCCGAGATCAACCGCTTGCGCGGCGGGAACGAGGAGAACTTCGAGCCGGCATTCAAGGCGTTGCGGGAAATGCTGCCGAATGTAGGGGCAATCGGCGCAAATCTTGGCGCCTATGCAACGTTATGGCAGCAGGAGCAGATCGACATTGCGCCTTATAATTTCAATTTCGTGCAGACCCTCAAGGGAAAGGATGTCCCGGTCGAGCTCTCGATCCCGGGCACTGGCGCGGTCGGCTGGTTCACCAGCATGCACGTTGTCGCCAATGCTGCCGAGCCCGACCTTGCCGTCGAGTACATCGATACGCATCTCGATCCGGCCGTGCAGAGGGCGATGGCGAGGCCGCCATATGATGTCATCCCGACCAACAGCAACGTAGCGCTCGAGGGCGCAATCACCTCGATCGCCCGGACTCATGCGGAGCTTGCAAAGATCCGCTCCTTCGACTGGGAAAAGCTCAACCCACAGCGCAGCGCCCTGATCGAACGGTTCAACCGCGAGATCAAGCTGTGACCTGATCGGTCGCGCCACGTGCGGGACAGCGATCTCAGGCTCGTCCTGCCTCTCGGGGCGATATTTGCGGTCTGTTTCGCTGCTCCGCTGGCGGTGCTCATTGCGCTATCGTTTGCCAGCGACACAACGATGCGCGGGCTGACCCTCGATCATTACGTCAGGTTTTTCACCGATCCCTTCAATTATTCGATTCTTTGGAACACGCTCCTGCTGGGCGTGAAGGCAACTCTGCTCTGCCTTCTGTTTGCCTACCCAATTGCCTGGATCGCGAATCGGGCGCGAGCGCGCTGGCAGGCGGTCCTTCTATTTCTCGTGATCCTGCCCATCATGACGAGCGTGGTGGTGCGGACTTTCTCCTGGATCGTCATTCTCGGACGCCAGGGATTGCTCAATCAGGTCGCCATGGGACTTGGGCTTACCGCCGAACCGCTCAGGCTGCTGTTTACCGAGGTCGGCGTGGTCATGGTGCTGGCACAGGTGCAGATGCCCTTGATGGTGCTCCCAATTCTGACCGTCATGTCGAAGACCGATCCCAATCTGGCCGATGCTTCGCGCGCGTTGGGGGCAGGCGAGTGGCGCACCCTCTGGCGCGTGACGCTGCCCTTGTCCCTGCCTGGCGTGATCGCCGGCTGCATTCTCACCTATTCCGCGAGCGTAACCGCATTTGTCACGCAAACCCTGATTGGCGGCGCCCGTCTGGTCTACATGCCGCTTCATATTTATCAGCAGGCAATCGGAGCGAACAATTGGCCGTTTGCGGCCGCGATCTCGATCATCTTCATGGTGGCGGTGCTCTGCGTCGTCGCCCTGCTCAATCTGCTCATCCGGATGACCCCGGCCAATGCCGAGCGCTAGCACTCCGATCGACTGGGAGAGCCTGTCGCTGCGGTTCACGTTCGCGGCCATCACGGCCGTGGCGATCGTGTTCCTGGTCGGCCCAAGTCTCATCGTCATTCTCACCTCGCTGACAGCGTCGCAGTCGCTCAGATTTCCTCCCGACGGGCTCTCGCTGCGCTGGTACGCCGCGCTGTTGAAGGCCGACCAGATGCAACAGGCGGCGTGGACGAGCCTCGTGGTTGCCGGGTGGACTACTTTCCTGTGCGCCACTCTCGGCACTCCTGCCGCCCTTGCGATTTTCCGCTCTCATCGGCTGTGGGCGCGCTTGTTCGACCTGCTGTTCATGTCGCCGCTGCTGCTTCCGGCGCTCGCGTTCGGCTTCGCCGCGCTCGTCTTCATCTATCAGCTTGGCTTGCGGCCGAGCATTCCATTCTTGATCCTCGGCCATGTCATTGTGTGCGTGCCATTTGTTCTGCGAACGACTCTTGCAGCGCTGAGCCAGCTCGATCACGCTTTGCTCGATGCCTCGGCAAGTCTCGGCGCCAGTGGCTGGATGACCTTCCGCCGGGTAACCCTGCCGCTGATCGGGCGAGGAGTCGGGGCCGGGAGCTTTCTCGCCTTCATGGCGTCGTTCGATAATGTTCCGGTCTCCTTGTTTCTTGCCGACGAACGCACGGAAGTGCTGCCGATTCATCTGTGGCAGCAGATCGAGACCAATCTCGACGTGCGCACCGCGGCGGTATCGGGGGTAATCGTGGTAATCACTCTGCTGCTGATGCTGGTTGCGGAACGCTTCGCAGGGCTCACCAGCCAGATGCGGTGAGCGCAACCTGCCCAGGCTCTGGATTCATGAGAGCTGATGGGTCTAATGCCGTCGCAAAAGTCAGGAGGATTTCATGCTCGAGCTCTATCACAGCATCAATTCAGTCTGTGCACAGAAGGTTCGTATTGCGTTAGCCGAGAAAGGGCTGCAGGCGACCGAGCACCTGATGACGCTCCGCGGTGACCAGTTCGATCCTGCCTATATGAAGCTCAATCCGAACGCCGTGGTGCCGTGGAGTCCTCGGTCGAACAGCAGATCATGAAGCGCATGACCGAG
>Ga0209331_1000017_pt1 | contig 49460 bp, 45 predicted proteins | sample JacPinW_OM3H0_M3_FD_187971 | JGI IMG/M metagenome (GOLD analysis project Ga0209331, IMG submission 187971) | Forest soil microbial communities from Algoma, Ontario, Canada - Jack Pine, Ontario site 1_JW_OM3H0_M3 (SPAdes) (version 2) | ecosystem: Environmental > Terrestrial > Soil > Boreal...
ACGGACGCGGCGAAGGACGTGAACGGCCAGATCTTCCACGCCGAGAAATCGCACTATCACACCTACCACTATGGCGAGGTCGCGCGCTCGCTCTACAAATACGAGAACAACGGCGAGTTCACAGTCGACGAATTGATCAAGCTCATTCCAGCTTCCCTGATGGCTGGAATCCCGAACGTCGCTCCAGCGGAGGAGCCTCGGGAAATGGGATTGTAACGCGCTAGTCTAGAGCGGCAAGTTGCGCCCGCCACACGTTAACTGATGCCGTGTGCCCGAGCTGGGCCATCGGCGCCGATCCCAGTTATTCAATGGTCTCATGGTAGGTCCGCAGCACCTTCGATACCGGGCATAATGCTGAGCCCAAACGATCGCTGCTCGGTGCCAAAAACGGACCCATGCACCGCAGCAAATGCATCCTTATTCGATGACCTCGTCGGCGATGGCGAGCAGGTTGTCCGGGATGGTGAGACCGAGCGCCTTGGCGGTTTTTAGGTTGATCACCAACTGGAATTGGGTCGGCCGTTGGATTAATGCGGTGCTTGCGTGCTGTCTGCAACGCCTGCCCTGTGTTGTTTTCTCTGCGGCGCATGCCGCGTCCTCCGCTTCACTCTTCCAAAAGCGCCGAGGCTTCGCTCATCCTTATGGCACCACCTTATGCTCGAACCTCGCCGCCGCCTGCGGGATCGGTGGCGTCGCTATCGCGCTGTTCCACCGCGGCCGTCTGTGACTGGAGGCAAGATCGAGCTGCTTGGCCCCTTAGCCGTGTTGGTGGAACTCCTGTTCACTCCGTAGGCCATCATGACCGCTGCGACTGCGATGGCGATGAAGGCACCTGCCATGCCGCCTCTGTGTCCCGGCTCAGGTGCCGGCGACTTGTAGGAGGGCTCCGAGTTCCGCAGTCGTGCGTTGTAGTCGTCCAGTGAGTCACGGTAGGTGTACGCCATCGTCGCCCTCCATCAGCTTCTTTACGACAATGCCGTGACGTTGTCGGTGTTCCGACGTGCGGTCGAGATGCTTGTTATGCGCGGGGCACTGGTCCTCCACGATCACCACGCCAAACGGCAATCACCAGCACCGCCAAGAGTGCAGCGAGCACCATGACGATCAGCGTGTACTCTGGAGGCCGTCGTGGTCCCGAGGGGCGAGCATGCCTTGCTTGGAGGTGGCCGTAGGGGCACCAGTGGTGCACCAAAGATGGGCCGCAATTTCAGCGCACCTCATAAGTTGCGGAAACCTCCTCCGATCGATGGGAGAGCATCGGAGAACGCGTAGAGGAATGGCCCGGCGGCCACGTAGACGGCACCGTCCGGTCCGATCGCGGGCGAGGAGAAACCGGCACCATCGAGGGGGAAAAACGCGACGTCCTGTAGGTCAAGTGTCAACGTCTGTAATCCCGCGGTGGTCGCGACATGGACGTGATTGCCCGAGACCGCCGGGAACGCGACGCTCCCTCGGTTGAGGTTCCGCTCTTTCCACACACTGCCATTCGGGTCCACCGCAAACAGCTGGCCGAACCTATTAACGAAGTACATCTGACGACCTCCGCCGGCCACGGTTGCGGGGGCTAATAGTGACGTGCCCTGCAGATACTTCGTGAATGTGTCGGGATCGATGAATGTCGCCCCAAGGTGAGTCACGCCGGCCGCGAGGCCGTTCGCGAAGGCGGCTGTCAATGCCGGTACAGGAGCCTGGAGCGGGAACAGGGTCGGATCCCCGGTTAACCGGCCCCACTCGTCTGCTCCCGGCGGGGGGGCCTCAGAGTCCCAACCGACCTCGTAGAGTCCCTCGTTCCCCGACGCGATGATCGTCCATGGCTCCGTCGCGGGAAGCGCCCCGAATACGACGGGCGTGTCGCCGCACGGAGAAGCGCGGGCCGGCAGATCCGGTGGCCCCGAGGGCTCCGTAAGGACTGCCGAGCCGGTCCCTCCGCTTCCATGCGCGTCGATGAAGGCGTTTTGCACCTCGTAATCCACCCAACGCAACTGCGGTTCAGGCTCAGGCCCGTGGGGAGTTTTTGCAATCGTGCTTTCACCGGCGAACATCAGTCGTGACACAAATTGTTGAGTGTGCCCCTCCGGGCCGAGGCTCGGGTCAGGCACAATGAGCGTGTATCGAACGATGAATATGATCCGAGTACGTTCGTAAACTGGGTTGTCGAGGGGCGGCCCGGACGCTCTCCGTCCAGAAGGCCTCCGAGCGACGCTTCGCCCGCTGGTAATCTCGAGGCCGATTCCGCCAGCGGACTGTGGCGGCGACAGGATCCGCGGTGCTCCATTCACTACGCCCTGCACTTGACCAAAAGAATCCTCCAGGAATGGGAGCAATAGCGTCCAACGTATCGCCCCCTCTGGGGTCACCGAGGCAAGGTAGCTTGGCAGTCCCCTGACGCCGACTGGATGACGGTGATCGCAGACGATGGCCTGAGGCGTGCAGAGACAGTAGATTGTGCCATCATCGGCCACCGCGGGGGTCCGTATGGCGTAGGTGTCATAATAGGGTACGGGCGAAACCAGAATCTGGATCGCCCATTTGATCTGACCAGCCGGCTGATAATCGGGATGCAGGGCAACAAGCCGGCCATTCGTCGTACCGATGTAGATAGTTCCGTCCGGTCCAAGCACAGGGCTGCTGGTACCTGTGGGTCCCGGCAGGTTCGCTGCCCAACCCGGAGCACTGGCCGACGTAGTGTTAACGAGACGATAGCCGCTTCCTGCGGCGTTAGCGCCGAATTGATTCCATACATTCAATGGAACAAACATGTTGTCCTCTTCGTGCACCCGGCCGCGCGCCAGCTCTGCGGCTTCATCTATCCTGCGACTCCTAGCCAGCTGGACGTGTGTTGCTTCGGGCGTGCGGACGGTTCTCTTCTGTACGAGAGAAAAGCATTTCTGGTGATATCGATCACAGGCGCACTCTACCGACGCGCCGCACATTCCCCTTACAACGGGGTGTGAGCGTGTGGGGTCCGCTCTGATTCCCTCGCAAAAGGCATTTGGCCCTTCGGGAGCTAGGAGCGAAGTCATCACGCGCCATGGCCGGCCGGTGGCCCAGATGTCGGCAGTGGCTCAGCCTAAACGGCCGCTCCGCCCGCTCGCTTCATTTCGAGCCAAAATGCCGCGGTTACGCAAGCCGAGCGCGATTCTGCTGCGCGAGCTACGTGATGCTGACCGCTGACGCGCGGTGCGGTGTCGGATCTCTACCGTGCCAAGTGGTCCGATACGGTTCACGGGGAGTGGATCACGGCTGTTCTTGAAAACCGGCCTGATTTGACGCGCGCCCGGCTCGAGAGAACACGCGATCTCATGAATATGCACGCGCGCGATGCGCTGGTGACGGGTTTCGAGCCGCTCATCGATGTCTACTGGAAACTTGATCGAGGAATGACCTCTCGCTACTGTAAATGGATGAACTTGACCGTTGAAATTCCCGATGACGTGGCCCAGCGCCTCGCGGCCGCGGGGGGTGATCTGTCACACCGCGCGCTCGAAGCGCTCGCGCTCGAAGAATTCAAACTCGGTCATCTGACCCACCCTGACCTGCGACGACTGCTGGGCTTCAACACGCATTACGAACTTGACGGCTTTTTGAAAGCGCATGGCATATTCGAGCCCTACACCCTGGATGATCTGGAGCGTGAACGCCGCGATTTGGAACGGCTCGGATTTTGAAAATGCATGCGGCTCGTCGTTGCCGATACTGGACCAATTAATTACTTGCTCCTGGTCGATGCGATCGAGCTGCTGCCGAAGGGCGTGCCGCCCGGGAAGAGGGGCGCAGGGCATCGAGCGAGTGCTGAATCTCGCGCTGCACCACCTACACTATATGGAAACTTGATCGGGGAATAACTTTTCGCTAGTGTAAATGGATGAACTTGACCGTTGAAATTCCCGATGACGTGGCCCAGCGCCTCGCGGCTGCGGGGGGTGATTTGTCACGCCGCGCGCTCGAAGCGCTCGCGCTCGAAGAATACAAGCGCGGCCGATTGAACAAGCCTGAGCTACGCCGGCTGCTCGGTTTCGAGACGCGTGCCGAGCTCGATGAATTCTTCAAAGCCCATGAGGTCTTCGGGTCCTACACACCCGCCGATCTGGAGCGAGACAGACAAGATCTGCGCCGTCTAGGATTTTGAATCGCGTGCAGGTCGACGTCGTCGCGGACACCGGCCCGCTGAATTACCTGGTGCAGATCAATGCGGTCGATTTACTGCCGAAGCTGTTCGGCCGGATTATTGTGCCCGCCGCGGTGCACGATGAGCTTCGACATCCACGCACGCCAGTGGCTGTGCGCAACTGGATCACACAAGTCCGGGATTGGCTTGAAATTAGGCCAAATCCCGGTCGGAAGAGTAACATTGCCATGCCGGCATCTCTGGACGACGGCGAGCGCGCGGCGATTGCGCTCGCTGCCGACATCGATGCCCATTTGATTCTTCTGGACGATCGCGACGGGGTCTCCTTTGCGCGCGCGCAGGGCTTCGCGGTGACCGGCACGTTGGGCGTGCTCGACCTCGCTGCGCTGCGCGGCGCGGACTGATAAATCTCGTCGAGGCCTTCACGCGTTTGAAGGCTACGACCTTCCATTATCGCCAGGGCTTGCTCGACGCTCTGCTTGCGCAACAGCCTGAGGCCGAGAAATAGGCCTGCCGCAGTTCAGAGCGAGTCGTGACGATCGAACGGCAATGGCGCCCGACGGCGCATACAGGCGGCTCATCGATCATGCTCATGTGGGCGGCGACGATCTGCCAGCGCCCATCGAGACGAACCAATGTCTGTATCTGGCGGCCGATCTTCCCGACGCGCTGGCGCGGTAAAAGAGCGTGGAGGCAACCGCAAAATCCGATCCAAAGGTCGTGATCACAGTGCGTGCAAGGCTCCGCTCCAAGCCGATCGAGGAGCGCGGGGTGTCAGGTCAGGCTGCCCTGGGATGAACCCGTGCCTTGATCTTGGCGCCGACCTGATCGCGCGCCGTTTCCAGGTCATAGGTGGTCCGCATGCCCATTCAGAATTCGCCGCTGGTTCCGAAATAGCGGGCGAGCCTGAGCGCCGTGTCGGGCGTGATCGCGCGCTTGCCGTTGACGATCTCGCTGATCCGAATCTGCGGGACGCCGATCGCCTTGGCAACCGCATATTGCGAGAGATGAAGCGGCTTCAAAAAGTCCTCACGCAGGACTTCATCGGGATGCGCCGGAGGAAAGTCGGCCATCGTTCAATTCTCCTCAGTGATAGTCGACAATCTCGACTTCGTGCGCGTCACCATCGCGCCAGCGGCAGCAGATCCGCCACTGGTCGTTGATGCGGATGCCGTGCTGTCCTTTTCGGTCGCCGGCCAGGCGCTCCAGACGATTGCCAGGCGGAGCCGTCATTGAGGGGAAGATCAGATCCCAGCGGTGGTGCACCTGATACCTCTCGGGACGTCAGCGCGCCTGCGCCGACGGTGAGGGCGGCGGTGTCACCGACGCCGGTTTGTGCGCCGGGGCTGCGGTCGGCCGCGGCGGAGTGGCCAAGAGCTTGTGCAGAATTTCCTGCTCGTCTGCCTGCAGCTTGGCGATATCGCCCCCCATCTGCCGCTGACCGGCCTCGAGGTGGGCCGTGAGCTGGTCGACACTCTGGCGTACCGCTGCCAGACCGAACGCAAGCTGTTGCACATCGGATGAAGCAGCCCCTGCCGGCGCGGGGGCGATCGGCACAACAGGTGCGGTTTGCGGCGCCAACCAGCCAAGCTGCGGCGATGAGTTAGCTATCATCGCTCGGGCTGCATCACCATATGCCTGCCAGGCCAAAGTGGTGCCAACACCCACGGAGAAAACGATCAACAAACGGGCAAGCCCGCGCAAGGCTCGCCTGGCGAGCGACGGCCGCATGATGGTCGCCTCGAGTGATGACTGGTTCACCCCGTCGCCCGTCGGCCCAGTGGCTCTCAGGTCCCTAGGGAACTCAGATTGTGGCGGTGTAAGCTTGGCATCCATCGGAGCACCTCCCTGTCTTCTGCGCCCGGTTGCGCACGGCTCGTCCTCGCATCCAAATTCCGCCTCAAGCGCGTCCAACGACGGCAGGAGCGCGGGCGATTCGACCTGTTCTGTCTGCACTGTTGCGATCCCCTACTGGAATTCGAAGTTGCTGCGGCCAATGGTGGGTGCCTGGTTTGACGCCATCGCGGCCGTATTGAAAAGAGAACGACGAATACGCCGAGTTCTGTCACCACCGTGATATTTAGGTCACAATAAATGGTAATTTGGTCTGGTGTCGTGCGCGCGACGGTAGCGCTCTGCCGTGTCTGTGCGTTTCAAGGCGACAGGTCAGGCGGCAGCATCATTAGGTCGTGCGTATCGGCGGATACGCATCGCCTTCGCATACGCTCCGTTCAATGCCTTTGCTTGTTCTTCTGCGAGCTGCAGCAACTCGGGGGCAAGTCCTCCTAATCGATCAGGATGGCATTGCTTTATTTTGTGCCGGTATTTGCGCACAATTTCGTCTTTGCTTGCACTCGGTGCGACGCCGAGCACGATCCACCAATCCGACTGAAACTGTGTGGCCGCCCGGTTATGCTCTCGTCGTCGTTTTCGTTGCGCCTCGCGTTCTTTCTCTGCTTGCCGCCGCCTCTGCTCCGCTTCTCTTCGTTGTTGTTCCGCTTGGCGTAAACGTTCGGCCTGCTCGCTTTGTTGTCTCTGCGTCTCGCGCTCTTTCTCTTCCTGGTATCGACGCTGTTCGGCTTCCCTCAATTGTTCTTGCGCTTGGCGTAGAGCGGCCTGCAGTGATTTCTGCGCCTCGCGCTCGTCCTCTTCCTCACGTTGACGCCGTTCAGCTTCTCTTAGTTCCTCCGCTTCCCGCACGTATCGGGCTTGCTGTTGTCTCTCCGCCTCGCGCTGCAGTTCTTCGCCTTGCCGCCGTATCGCCGTGGTACTTTCCCTCTGTATTCTCCTATCCTCGCTCCAACTTAAACTCCCAAGCACCAACGCCGTCAGATTTATCGCCACCCACGGTGCAAGCCAAATGGACGCAACGAGCGCGAACCCTAGGCCAGCGATATCGATGAGAACGAAAGCTGACACGATGGTCTGGCCGCCCAAACGGCGCAGTGTGCGTCGGAGCACGCCAGATTTAGTACTTGTCTCCGGGGCATACTGTCGCGCGCCCGACGGTGCGAAAGACCAGCACTGCTGATGGTTGACTTGCATTTGTCCCCCACGATCCAAAGGAATCTAAGCCCCGCCAATGGGCAAGATTAGGACAGTCAAGGGGCGAGAACGTGAGAGGGCCACTGCTGCGGAGCGAGCCGTCGTAACCCCGCAGAGACAGAAATTGCTCAGAAAATCAATGTCTGGGCGGCCTCACCACCGCGTGGTATGGGGGCATCATGTGCATTCGATGCGCAGCAGGTGCAGCTTACGCGCCAACTGCGACCACCCTTCCGTCGCACTCCTGGACGACGAAGTTGAGAAAGGAAGGGTAGGGGCGACGCGCGGCCAGCTTTGGTCGTCAGGCGGCGGCCACGCATGACTAGCGCTGAATCTGTTTCCACACATCTGCTGCTTATCTTGGGTGATATTCCCACACTGAGACCCGGGACCTACTTCGATTAGGCCATACGCATCAGGCTCTTGGACGGCGTTCCGGTAGTCAGCCCATCGCGTATGCGCCGTTGCAATATCGCGCTGCTGCCGGGTCTTGGTGCTGCAAGCGAGCAGCACGACTGTGTCGTCCCTACCCACCGTCCGTTGCCATCAGATTGGCGTCACGACTGAGCCGCCATTTTCCGTCGGGCTCTCTGCACAGAATGGTCAGCGTGTAGCCTGAGCGCCGCACGGGCTCGCCGTCGGGCCGGGTCATCGTGACCGTAACATAGCTCCGCAGATAGGCCCAGTCGCCCAGCACCTTGACCTCGCGGATGTCGCTTGTCCCTTGCATACGCACGTTCTCCATTCCTTGGGATAATGCGGCAAATGCTCGCTTGCCGAACGGTTCGCGACCAGGAACCATGAAGAGTGCATCATCGGTCATCAGGCGCAGCACAGTTTCCAGATCGCCACTCTGGCTTGCTGTCATCCAGGCTGTGATCAGATCACGAATGGCGCGTTCGTCGGAGGTCATGGACACGAGCCTCTATGGTTAGAGTTGTAGGAGATCGGAATAGGGGAGGCGGATCGTGGAGCGAAGGGCATGAGTTGATGCCTAGCATGTCACAGTGGGAAGTCGTCTGACCTGACCCACTCTCGCGTTTGGCAGAGATCAATTTGAAGGCTCGAATTTAGGAGGAGGTGCGCAGTGCGTCAGACCTGCGCATCGCCAGCCGCGCAGATGCCGGCCACGGCAAATTGCGCCGCGCTGCGTCCCGCGAGTCGGCCGAATGTTGCTCCCGACATGAGCCCCGTTCCGTTGGGCGAAATCGACGGTCTCGAGATTCGCCTGCGCCAGTGACGGCAGCACGGCGATGAGATCATCCATGCCCGCAAATGCGAAGCGGAAAGCCCCCGCCGGTGAAATACGAATTGCCGCCGCCCTCTTCGAAAGGCGCAGCTTCAAGCATTGAACGCGCGCTCCATTGTCGTGCGCCGAGATTGCGGCACACAGGGCCGCATTGCCGGCCCCGATGACGAGCACGTCGGGTTCCCGGTCCGGGAATTCGGCGGAACTCATGGTCCCCTTTGCAATGACGCAACGCGCAGGCGAGGCCACACCTAAACAGCGCAATCGGCGCTGTACAGAGCCTGTTGCGATGAAGTAACCCCTCAGCAGGCACGCGCCCCAATCCCTTCGCTTCAGCGCAGTGGGTCCGGCACGGGTGCGGCAATCAAGACTGGTATCATGCTCGCGCGTATGTCGGGACAAACGACCGGAACATTCATTGCTGCGTTCGTGGCGGCGCAAGTCATTGCGAGTGCGATCAGCGTCGTGGGCGCGCAGGTCTATCCGGCCCGTCCGGTCACTATCGTGGTGCCGTTTGCGGCGGGTGGCGGCAATGACATCCTGGCGCGCCTGCTCGCGCAGCACATGGGATCGGCGCTTGGCCAGCCGTTCGTCATCGAGAACCGCGCCGGTGCCGGCGGCACGATCGGGGCGAGGGCGGTCGCAAAGGCCACACCTGACGGCTACACGCTGATGGTAGGTCATTCCGGCGTATTCGCCATTGCCCCGGCGCTCTACGCGGAGCCCGGCTACGACCCGCGACGGGATTTTGCACCGATCGGGCTCATCGCCTCGTACCAGCAGATTCTCGTGGTGCATCCGTCGATGCCAGTGCACAGCGTGACAGAGCTGATCGCGCTTGCCAGGAAGGAGCCGGGCAAGATCACCTATGCGACGGCGGGCGTCGGCTCCGGTTCCCATGTCTCGACCGAGCTGCTCGCTGGGATGGAGGACCTCAAGCTGGCCCACATCCCATACCGCGGCACCGGCGCCATGCAGGGCGACCTCATGGCCGGCCACGTCCAGATGGCGATCACTACCTTACCCTCCGTTTTCGGGCAGCTGCGCAGCGGCCTCTTGCGTCCGATAGCGGTGACGGGCGAGACGCGGTCCTCGATTTTTCCGGAGCTGCCGACCATCGTCGCGTCCGGCGTGCCGGGCTACACGGCTGTGATCCATTACGGCATGGTCGCGCCGGCAGGAACAGACCGGGCCATCGTTGACCGGCTCAATTCCAAGCTGCGCGCCGCCTTGAACCACGACGACGTGCGGGCCCGAATTGCTGAAGAGGGCGGGGAGGCGCTCCCGGGCACGCCGGATCAGCAGGCCAACGACATGGAGCAGGAAGAGGCGAAATGGGGTGCCCTGGTCCGGCGCTTGGGCATCAGGTCGGAATGAAGCTTCAGGACCTCGTGCAGGATTTGCAGAGCGTGAGCGCAAGCAGCGATCCGCGTTTCGACGCGATCGAGCTCGCCGGCATCAGCGCCGATAGCCGCTCGATCAAACCAGGCGATCTGTTTGTCGCGGTGTCGGGCCTCAAGGACGATGGCCTGCACTTTGTGGGCCAGGCGATCGCCTCCGGCGCAGCCGCGGTGATGGCGGAGCGCGCGCCAGCGCACTTGCTTCCGCCGGCAGTGGCGTTCATCAAGGTCAACAGCGTGCGGCGGGCTCTGGCGCTCGCCGCGGCGCGCTTCTTTCCGCGTCAGCCGGAGGTGACCGCCGCGGTCACTGGTACGAGCGGGAAGACCTCGGTGGCCGCCTTCACGCGCCAGGTCTGGTCCGCGCTCGGCAAGACGGCCGCAAGCATCGGGACGGTCGGTCTGGTCGCACCTAAGCGGGAAATCTACGGCTCGCTCACCACGCCCGACCCGATCGCGCTGCACCGAATGGTGGATGAGCTCACCCGTGAAGGCGTCAGCCATCTCGCGATCGAGGCCTCGTCCCACGGGCTCGATCAACGTCGCCTGGATGGGCTGCGGGTGACGGCGGGCGCATTCACCAATCTCAGTCGCGACCATCTCGATTATCATCCCACGCTGGAAGCGTATCTCAGCGCCAAGCTGCGACTGTTCAGCGAGCTGATCGAGCCGGGAGGGTCGGCGGTCGTTTGCGCCGACAATGAGCATTCCACAGCTGTCATCGCGGCGGCGAAGCGGCGCGGCCTGCGGCTCTTTGAAGTCGGGAGGCAAGGGGGGGACATTCGTCTGCGCGACCTTGCGATCGATGGTTTTGCCCAGATGGTAAAGCTCTCGCATGCGGGGATCGACCACACGGTCCGGCTGCCGCTCCCTGGCTATTTTCAGGTCGAGAACGCGCTCGTTGCAGCGGGGCTGGCGATCGCGACCGGAAGCGAGCCCGCCGCGGTGTTCCCCGCGCTCGCTCACCTCAAGGGCGCCAAGGGGCGGCTTGAGCTCGTGGGCGAGAGACGCGGCGCACCCATTTTCGTCGATTATGCCCACAAGCCCGATGCGCTCGCGAAGGCCCTCGAGGCTTTGCGACCCTATGCGGGCAACCGGCTTACGGTCGTGTTTGGTTGCGGCGGCGATCGCGACGCGGGCAAGCGCCCCATGATGGGCAAGACTGCCGCGCAGCTTGCGGACGCCGTCGTCGTCACCGATGATAATCCCCGCAGCGAAGACCCCGCCGCCATTCGCAGCGCAATTCTCGAGGGGGCACCTGGCGCGCAGGAGATCCCGGACCGCCGCGAGGCGATCAGCGCTTGCATCGCCAGGCTCGGTCCCGGGGACGTGCTGCTGATCGCCGGCAAGGGCCATGAAACCGGCCAAATCATCGGCAAACAGGTGCTGCCATTCAGCGACCACGAGGCGGTGGCCGCCGCACTCGAGGGGAACGCTCGGTAATGTCGCGTGTACGATCTTTTGGCCCGAGTCGCGCCGTCTTGCGCAGGGCCTCGTTGATGCGGCGCTGCTACCCGCGCCCGCAACCGGTCATCTCTGGCCCCCTTGCATGAGCGTCCCGCTCCTCTGGACCACCGACGCTATGGTCGCGGCGATGGGCGCTGGCCGCGCCGGCGCGTTGCCGGCCGGTGTCCCGGGCCTCTCCATTGACAGCCGCACCGTTGCGCCGGGGGAAGCGTTCTTCGCCATCACGGGGGAGAACCGCGACGGTCATGATTTCGTGGAAGCAGCACTTGAGGTCGGCGCGGCTCTTGCGGTTGTGGACGCGGGGAAGCAGCAACGCTTTCCTGCGGGCGCTCCCCTTCTTCTCGTCTCTGACGTGCTGGAAGCTTTGCGGGATCTCGCGCGTGCCGCGCGTGCGCGCTCGCAAGCAAAGATCGTTGCGGTCACGGGGTCGGTCGGAAAGACCGGCACGAAAGAGGCGCTGCACCTTGCGCTGAGCAAACAAGGTCAAACCCACGCCTCGGCGGCTTCCTACAACAACCATTGGGGCGTGCCGCTTTCGCTCGCTCGCTGTTCCGCGAGCGCAGTCTATTCGGTTTTCGAGCTCGGCATGAACCATGCCGGCGAGATCGCGCCGCTCGCGCGGCTCGTACGACCGCATGTGGCGATTATCACCGCGGTCGAGCCGGTGCATCTTGAGTTTTTCCATTCCGTTGCCGCAATTGCCGATGCCAAGGCCGAGATCTTTCTCGGGCTCGAGCGCGGCGGAGCCGCCGTCCTCAATCGCGACAATGCTCAATACGACCGACTTGCAGCGAGCGCCGGTCGCGCCGGCGTCGAGCGAATTGTCTCGTTCGGCGAGGATCCCAAAGCTGATGCGCGGCTTACCGCGTGCACGCTACTGGCCGAGGGCTCCCTCGTGGACGCACAAATCCTCGGGGCCAATTTGCGCTATCGCCTCGGCGCACCCGGGCGTCACCTCGTGCTCAATTCGCTGGCCGTGCTGGCTGCGGCCGCGCTGCTCGGCGCCGACGTGAGGCTTGCCGCCCAGGCGCTGGCTGAGCTTAATGCGGGACCCGGACGTGGAGCGCGCCTGAGGCTCCTCGCGCCCGGAGGCGAGATCCTGCTGATTGACGAAAGCTATAACGCCAATCCGGCATCCATGCGCGCGGCACTCGCCGTGCTTGGCCAGACCAAGCGGTCCAGTCACGGGCGGCGCATCGCGGTGCTCGGCGACATGCTGGAGCTGGGGCCGAGCGGGCGCGATCTGCACCGCAGCCTCGCCGAGAGCATCGAGCAAAACGATATCGACCTCGTGTTCTGCTGCGGTCCGCTGATGCGATCCCTGTGGGAGGCGCTTTCCCTGCAGCGGCGGGGCGGATACGCGCCGACCTCGACGCAGCTCGAAGCCCACGTGCTTGCTGCCGCGAGGCCCGGTGACAGCGTGATGGTGAAGGGATCGCTGGGCTCCCGCATGGCGGGAATCGTCAAAGCACTCGAAAGACATCATCGGCGCGAACCCGCTGCTGCTTTGGGTTTGCAGGCCTGAGCGTGAGTGGCTGACCAATGCTCTATTGGCTTTCCGCATTCTCGGACGTGATCGGTCCTCTCAATGTCCTGCGCTACATCACGTTCCGCACGGGCGGAGCCATGATCACGGCGCTCGTTTTCGTCTTTCTGTTTGGTCCCGCCATCATCGATCACTTGCGGCTCAAGCAAGGCAAGGGCCAGCCGATCCGAACCGACGGCCCGCAATCTCACCTTGTCACCAAAAAAGGCACTCCCACCATGGGTGGCCTGATGATGCTGTTCGGCATCGTGGCTTCGACCCTGCTGTGGGCCAACCCGGCGAACCGGTATGTGCTGATCGTCCTTGGGGTGACGATCACGTTCGGTGCCATCGGTTTCTACGACGATTATCTCAAGGTGACCAAGCAGACCCACGCCGGCGTTTCTGGAAAACTCCGCTTCGGCCTCGAGGTGCTGGTCGGGGTACTTGCGTGTTACTTCATCGCCTCGATAGGGCGCCAAGCGTTCGCAACATCGCTCACCGTTCCCTTCTTCAAGGAGCTAGTCATTCCGCTCGGCTGGTTCTTCTTTATTTTCGGCAGTTTCATCATTGTCGGTGCCGGGAATGCCGTGAACCTCACGGACGGGCTCGACGGACTGGCGACCGTGCCCGTGATCATCGTTGCGCTCAGCTTCGGGTTCATTTCCTATCTCGTCGGCAATTCGTTTTTCGCCGACTACCTCAACGTTCATTACGTTGCCGGAGCTGGCGAGCTTGCCGTCCTTTGCGGTGCCGTGATCGGCGCCGGGCTGGGATTCCTCTGGTTCAACGCGCCCCCGGCTTCGATCTTCATGGGCGATACCGGCTCGCTCGCGCTCGGCGGCATGATCGGCGCCATCGCGGTCGCCACCAAGCACGAGATCGTGCTTGCGGTCGTCGGCGGGCTCTTCGTCCTGGAAGCCATCTCGGTGATCGTACAGGTGCTCTCGTACAAGCTCACGGGTAAGCGCGTGTTCCGCATGGCGCCCATCCATCATCACTTCGAGCAGCTCGGCTGGACGGAGCCGCAGATCGTGATCCGGTTCTGGATCATCTCCGTGGTGCTGGCGCTTGCCGGGCTTTCCACCCTCAAGCTGCGGTGAGCTGCGGGTTGAAGCGACAAGTCCAGTGATCCGCGTCACTACCTTTGCCGGCACAAGAGTTGCCGTGTTCGGACTCGGAGGCTCCGGGCTGGCAAGCGCGAGCGCGCTTCTTGCCGGCGGCGCTGACGTGATCGGGTGGGATGATGACGCCGATGTCGTCGCCAAAGCGACCAGCGCCGGCGTCCCCACCGCGGACCTGCACGATACAGATTGGTCGCGTGTTGCCGCGCTGGTGCTCGCCCCCGGCGTGCCGCTTACCCATCCAGCGCCGCACTGGTCCGCGTGTCTTGCCCGTGCGGCAGGGGTCGAGGTGATTGGCGACGTCGAGCTGTTCTGTCGCGAGCGGCGGCGCGAGACCTCCGAGGCTCCTTTCGTCGCCATCACCGGAACCAACGGCAAATCAACCACCACGGCCCTTGTGGCCCACCTCCTCCGCTGTGCCGGTTGTGATGCCCAGGTCGGCGGCAACATCGGGACGGCCATCCTCTCGCTCGAGCCGCCGGGGCCGGCGCGCATCCACGTGATCGAGGCCTCTTCCTACCAGATCGACCTCGCGCCCACGCTCGATCCATCGGTCGGCGTTCTCATCAACCTGAGCGCGGACCACCTCGACCGGCACGGCACGATGGGCGCTTATGCGGCGGTGAAGGAGCGGCTCGTCGCCGGCGTCCAGGACGATGGGACCGCCATCATCGGCGTCGATGACGCATGGTGCGCTGCGGCTGCCGACCGTATCGCGTCTGCGGGCAAGCGGGTGGTGCGGGTCTCCGCGCGCCATCCGCTACGAGACGGTGTTTATGCGGAGAAGGAGAAAATAACGCAGGCCGCAGGTGGAAGCCGGACTCCCGTTGCTTGCCTGGCGGGCATCGGATCTCTTCGTGGAGTGCACAACGCGCAGAATGCAGCCTGCGCTGCGGCTGCCGCCCTGGCGCTCGGGCTCACAGCGGCCTCGATCGAAAAAGGCCTGAACTCGTTTCCCGGGCTTGCGCACAGGATGGAGCAGGTCGGGCGCAAGGGCCGGGTGCTGTTTGTCAATGATTCGAAGGCGACGAACGCCGATTCGGCTGCCCAGGCGCTCGCCTGTTTTTCAGGCATTTACTGGATTGCGGGCGGCAAGCCGAAGTCCGGCGGGATAGCCTCGCTTGCCCCGTTCTTTCCGCGCATGTGCAAGGCCTATCTCATCGGCGAAGCAGCGGCCGATTTTGCCGGACAGATCGGGGGGAAGGTGCCCTATGTTATCGCAGGCACGCTCGACCGCGCGGTCGATCTGGCCGCGCACGATGCGGAAGCGTCGAATGCGGAGGAGCCCGTCGTGCTGCTCTCGCCCGCCTGCGCCTCCTTCGACCAGTACCGCAACTTCGAAGTGCGGGGCGACGCCTTCCGCGCGCTCGTTCAGGCAATTCCGGGCGTCACCGGGGTGTACTGACCGGCGAGTCAGCAGAGCGGCAGTTCAGACTAAGAAGCGTTCTGGGTCTTTCTGCTTGAAGGTGAGGCCGTGGCCCGGCCGGGTGGGGTCGGTTCGGACCATGCCTTCGCGCGGCAGCGGCGCACCGTCGAACACGAGGTGTTCGATGCGACGCGGTTTGCCTGGGCGATCATCGTGTTAACGCCCTGTCAACCTCGCGCGGGCACGACTGGGGCAAGGGGGAGTGGATGGTCTCGCGGCTCGAGCGTACGCACTTTGCCCAGTGGTGGTGGACCGTGGACCGGCCGCTGCTGGTTGCGGTGCTCGCGCTCATGCTCGCGGGCATCGTGCTGTCACTCGCGGCGAGCCCGCCAGTCGCTTCGCGGCTCGGGCTTGATCCCTTTTACTTCGTGGGCCGGCACATCCTGTACGTCGTGCCGGCGATCATCGTTCTCCTCGCAACATCGTTTCTGCCGCCGCGCCATGTCCGGCGTCTCGCGCTCGCCGTCTTCCTCCTCAGCATTGCGCTTGTCGCGGCCACCCTGCAGTTCGGCCCCGAGGTCAAGGGCGCGCGGCGCTGGATCGTGCTGCTCGGCGTCAACCTTCAACCCTCAGAATTCCTCAAACCCTCCCTTGTCATTCTGATCGCGTGGCTGTTCGGCGAATCTGCGCGCCGGCCGGAAATGCCGGCGAACACGCTCGCGCTCCTCCTCCTCGCGGCTGCTCTTGCAGGCTTGGTGCTGCAGCCGGATTTCGGGCAGACCATGCTGATCGCGCTCGTCTGGGGAGCGCTTTTCTTTCTGGCGGGGATGCGCCTCATCTGGGTCGCAGGGCTCGGCGGGGCTGCCGCCGTCGGACTCGCTGCGGCCTATCTACTCGTTCCCTATGTCGCGCGGCGCATCGAGCGTTTCCTCGATCCCGCCTCCGGGGACAGTTTCAACATCGATCAGGCGCTGGAATCCTTCCAGAGGGGCGGCTGGTTTGGGCGCGGCCCGGGCGAAGGCACGGTCAAGCGCATCCTGCCCGAGAGCCACACGGATTTCGTGTTTGCGGTCGCTGCCGAGGAGTTCGGCATCGTGCTCTGTCTTCTGCTGCTGGCAACATTCGGGTTCATTGTCATGCGCGCGCTGCGCCATGCCATAGCCAATGACGATGCGTTCACTCGTTTTGCCGTGGCAGGCTTGGCCATCCTGCTGGGGCTGCAATCGGCGATCAACATGGCAGTCAATTTGCATCTCATGCCGGCCAAAGGCATGACCCTGCCGTTCATCTCGTATGGCGGATCATCCATGATCTCGCTTGCCTACGGCGTGGGAATGCTGTTGGCCTTGACGCGCGGGCGCCCGCGCGCGGTCCTGCTAGCCACTCTCCGCGAGCCAGCGCACGCGTAGTTTCCACTCGCGCGGGAGTGCTCGCCATGTTCTCCGATCACTCCGAGCAAATCAGTCACAGGCCAGTCGTGTTGCTCGCGGCCGGCGGAACCGGGGGCCATCTATTCCCCGCCGAAGCCCTGGCCGAGGTGCTTACGCGGCGAGGCATTACCATCGATCTCGCGACCGACCACCGCGCCGAGCGTTACGGCAGCAAATTTCCCGCGCGGCAAGTGCACATCATCGCAAGCGAAACTTTGCGCGGCCGCGATCCCCTTTCGCTGGGCCGCGCGGCGGGGCGACTCGGACTGGGACTCATCCAGGCCTTGCGCGTTCTCGGCCGGATCAAGCCGGCAGCTATCGTGGGGTTCGGCGGATATCCCACCATTCCGCCCGTCGCGGCAGGAACACTGCGCAACATTCCGACGGTCATTCACGAGCAGAATGCCGTGATCGGGCGTGCCAATAGGCTGCTTGCCGCGAGGGTGACAGCGATCGCCATCAGTTTTGCCGGCGTGCTGGATAGCGAGTCGAAGCTTGCCGCTAAAGCACGGCGCACCGGCAATCCTGTGCGTGCCGCAGTAATTGCCGCCGCGGCTGCGCCTTATCCGGGCCCCGACGCGGCCAACACGCTGCGGCTTCTCGTGTTCGGCGGCAGCCAGGGAGCGCGCATCATGGCGGACATCGTGCCGGCGGCGATACGGCGCCTCGATGCGCAATTGCTACGGCGGCTTGCGGTTGTGCAGCAGGCGCGTGACGAGGATCTCACGCGGGTGCAGCAAGCCTATACGGATGCCAATGTGGCGACCGAAGTCGCGCCGTTCTTTGCCGATCTCCCCGCCCGCATTGCCGCCGCCCATCTCGTCATTGCGCGCGCCGGCGCCTCGACCGTGGCGGAGCTGACCGCGATTGGTAGACCTGCAATCCTTGTGCCGCTTCCGCATGCGCTCGACCAGGACCAGTCCGCCAACGCTGGCGTCCTGGAACATGCAGGGGGAGCTATCCGCTTGGCGCAGGACGATTTCACGCCCGCGCGGCTGACCGGCGAGATTTCCGCGCTTGCCAGCGCTCCGCAAAAGCTCGTAGCAATGGCCGCGGCGGCGCGCTCGCAGGGGGTCCTTGATGCGGCCGAGCGGCTGGCGGATCTGGTAGGGGACGTCATGGCCCGGGGTGCATCATGAAGCTGCCGAGCACGATCGGTCCGATCCATTTCATCGGCATCGGCGGGATCGGCATGAGCGGGATCGCCGAGGTGCTGATCAATCTTGGCTACACCGTGCAGGGCTCGGACGCATCCGAGAGCGCGAATGTCAAACGCTTGCGCGAGAAGGGCGCAAGGATATCGGTGGGGCACACCGCCAATGGGCTCGGCGATGCCGCCGTGGTAGTCGTGTCCACGGCGATCAAGCGCGACAATCCGGAATTGATCGCTGCGCGAGCGAAGCGCCTGCCGGTCGTGCGGCGCGCGGAGATGCTGGCCGAGCTGATGCGGCTGAAAAGCTGCGTCGCCATTGGCGGCACGCACGGAAAGACAACCACCACCTCGCTCGTGGCGGCACTGGTCGATGCCGGTGGCTTCGATCCGACCGTTATCAACGGGGGCATCATCAACGCATATGGGACCAATGCGCGGCTGGGCGCGGGTGAGTGGATGGTGGTCGAAGCCGACGAATCCGACGGTACCTTTCTAAAGCTGCCTGCCGACGTTGCCATCGTCACCAATGTCGATCCGGAGCACCTCGATCATTTCAAGACCTTCGAGGCGGTGCAGGAAGCCTTTCACGCGTTTGTGGAAAACGTGCCGTTTTACGGCTTTGCCGTCATGTGCACGGATCATTCCGTGGTGCAGCTTCTGGTCGGGCAGATCACCGACCGGCGCATCATCACCTACGGCGAGAATCCGCAGGCCGACGTGCGTCTCGTAGGTCTTGATCATTCCGCGGGAGAATCGCGCTTCTCCGTCGTATTCCGCGATCGGGCCGGTGCGACGATGCATGAGATCGACGGCCTGCGGCTGCCCATGCCGGGGCGGCACAACGCGCTGAATGCCACCGCGGCGATTGCGGTCGCGCACGAGCTTGGCGTTGCCGACGATCGGATCCGCAAAGCCCTTGCAGAATTCGGCGGGGTGCGGCGGCGCTTCACCCGCACGGGCGCATGGAACGGCGTGCCCATCATCGACGATTACGGGCATCATCCGGTCGAGATCGCTGCGGTCCTGCGCGCGGCGCGCGAGACCAGTGCCGGCCAGGTGATCGCCGTCGTGCAGCCTCACCGTTACACCCGGCTCGCCTCGCTCTTCGAGCAGTTCTCGACCTGCTTCAACGACGCCGATACGGTCATCGTCGCCCATGTGTATGCCGCAGGCGAGGCGCCCATCCCGGGCATAGACCGGGACGGCCTGGTACAGGCCTTGCGCGCGCACGGCCACCGGCAAGTGGTTGCGCTTGATGGCCCACAGGATCTTGCCCGTCTGCTGGCGCGGCTCGCGATGCCGGGAGACATCGTCGTGTGCCTGGGCGCGGGCAGCATCACGCAGTGGGCCTATGCGCTTCCCGGCGAGCTTGCGGCGCTCGGTGCCGTTGCGTGATCCAGGAGCTGCGCGCACGGCTGCCACGGTTGCGTGGAAAGCTGCTCGCGAATCAATCCCTGGCGGAGCTCACCTGGTTTCGCGTGGGCGGTGCCGCGCAAATTCTTTTCGTCCCTGAGAATGACGAAGATCTTGCCTATTTCCTCGCCGGCTTGCCCGAGCCCATGCCCGTCACCGTCATCGGACTGGGCTCGAACCTCATCGTGCGCGACGCAGGTGTGCCGGGGGTCGTCATCCGGCTCGGTCGGGGGTTCGGCGAAATAACGCTCGAGAGCGACAGCCGCATGCGTGCCGGCGCGGCGGTACCGGACGTGAAGCTCAGCCGGGCGGCCCAGGAGGCGGCCATTTCAGGGCTTGCCTTCTTCCGAGGCATTCCGGGCGCAATCGGCGGCGCGTTGCGCATGAACGGGGGCGCCTACGGCAGGGAAACCAAGGATGTGGTCGTCGAAGTGCGGGGGATCGATCGCCGGGGCCGCAGCCACGTGCTTGCAAACAGCGAGATGAACTACAGCTATCGGCATTGCAGCATCTCCGAGGACGTCATCTTCACCGAGGCGCTGTTCCAGGGAGCTCGCGGCGATGCTGGGAGAATTGCCGCGGAGATGGACAAGATCACGGAGGCGCGCGAGGCGACCCAGCCCATCAAGAGCCGTACGGGCGGTTCGACGTTCAAGAATCCCCCTGGACAGAAGGCATGGCAGCTCATCGACGCAGCGGGTTGCCGCGGGCTCCGGCTCGGCAATGCTCAGGTCTCGGAGCTGCACTGTAACTTCCTGATCAATCTTGGCGGTGCCTCCGCGGCGGATATCGAGAATCTCGGCGAGACCGTGCGCAGGTGCGTGAAGGACAATTCCGGCGTCGAGCTGGAATGGGAGATCAAGCGCATCGGCCTGCGGCAAAACTAGCTTGTGGTCCTCACGCAAAGCAGCGTCGCAGCGCAGACATTCGGCAGCCCCGATTAACATTCATCGGGTCGTTAGCTGGTAAATGATTTTGTTAGCGTGTGCGCGTCTCCTGCGTCGGTGTGCTGGATCCATGAAATCGTGCTTCTCGGAGCTTGGTCCCTTTGCGCCAACAAGTGACGCCCCGCCGACTAATACCGAGCGCCAGATTAACGCGCCGTCGTATGCTAATGATTCCCGTGCTCCTGCGTTAACCAGGAGGATGGAATGACTATCGCCGAACTCATTTCCGAGCAGGTGCGAGCCTTGCCCGATTCGCTCGCGCGCGAGGTCCTCGATTTCATCGGTTATCTCCGCGAACATCGTGATCGCGAGGATGGCGCGATCTGAGAGATGCTCAAGCGAACGAGCTCACGCACATCTGGGATCACGCCGATGATCGAGTCTGGGATGATGTCTCAACTACAACCCAAGCTCACTGTGCGAGCCTAGACGAACGAGTTCCAGCGTGTCGCGATCCGGCTTGCGGTAAATGACAATCAAGTCAGGTCGGATATGGCAGTCTCGACAGTCACTCCATTGGCCAGCGAGGGGATGATCTCTGTTTCGCGGCGGTAGCGCCGCATCGGCGGCAAGCAGCGTCACGAGCGCGAGCAACTCGCGCTCGAGCTTCTCACGGTATTGTCGTGACTTGCCGGTTCTCTCGCGTTTGAAATCGCGCTTTACTGGTTGGTGTACTTAATCGTCCGCATTCAGACGATGTACGAGATTCTGCGGTCTGCCAACCGTAGTAAGCTCGCCCCGCCGTGCTGCTTCGATCGCTTTTACCGTTTTCTTGTTCGGGACGATCGGCTCAAAAGGCAACGCCTTCTCCGCCGCGACGCGTACCATCAACATTCGAAAAGCATCCGAGACGGTCAAGCCAATGGCGGCAAGGACGGCCTCCGCCTCCTTCTTGACCCGTTGATCGATACGAGCGCGCACCACAGTATTCGCAGCCACGGCAATCTCCTGGGCCACAAGGTAGCCCAGTACAGCGAAGATACAAGGGTTTGGCCTTGCAATCAGCGGAATGCTAGCGCCTCTGCGCGAGGCCCGGATGCGTGCCGCGTTCAGCAGATTACGGGCGCCTGTCCGCTTAGAACATCGCTTTAGGAGTAATCTGCCGTATCCATCCAAATTTCCCTCAATGATCGCCCGGGACCGAGCACGATGAGCAAGCATGTCGCCGTTCTGATGGGAGGCTGGTCGGCCGAGAGGGAAGTCTCGCTGCGGTCCGGCAAGTACTGCGCCGAGGCGCTGGAGCGGCTCGGGCATCGCGTAACCCAGATCGATGTGGGGCGCGACATTGCGACCGTGCTCGCTGGCCTCAAGCCCGATGTCGCACTCAACGCGCTTCATGGTCGGCCGGGCGAGGATGGGACCCTGCAAGGGATTCTCGAGGTTCTCGCCATTCCGTACACCCATTCAGGGGTGATGGCGTCTGCCGTCGCCATGCAGAAAGACCTGGCGAAGACCCTGTTCCGCGCAGCCAGCATCCCCGTGCCGGAAGGAATCATTGCATCGCGCTTCAGCGCGGCGAAATCTCACCTCCTGCCGCCGCCTTACGTAATCAAGCCGGTGGCGGAGGGATCGAGCGTCGGTGTCTTCATCGTCACCCCCGAGCACACCCATCCGCCCCAGGAGCTCACGCGCCATGACTGGGAGTATGGCGAGCAGGTGATGGTGGAGGCCTACATTGCCGGCAAGGAGTTGACCTGTGCCGTGATGGGGAGCGAAGCGCTCGGGGTGATCGAGATCCTCTCGGCAACCCAGTTCTACGATTACGAGGCCAAATATGCACCAGGTGGATCAAAACATGTTCTGCCCGCCGAAGTTTCATCGTTTGTTTACCAAGAGGTCCGCAGACTGGCATTGGCGGCGCATGGCGCGCTGGGGTGCCGGGGTGTGAGCCGTGCGGACTTCCGCTACGACGATCGCGTCGAAGGGGTAGGGGGACTTTTCTGCCTCGAGGTCAACACGCAACCCGGCATGACCGAAACGTCGCTGGTGCCCGAACTCGCGGCACACGCGGGGATCACGTTTGATGAGCTGGTGCGATGGATGATCGAGGACGCCTCGCTCAATCGCTGAAATGGAAGGCGCGCTGGGCTCTCCAGCGCCGAGCAGGTGCTTGCGGATCACGGATGTGCGCGGGGTTGCCGCGCGCGGCCGGTTTGCTTGCAAGCGCGATCTTCATGCTCGCCACACTTGCCTATGGCGTCGTAAGGGGCGATCACGTTCCTACAGTTGCCACCATTTGGCAGGACGCGCGCGATTGGGCCGCCAATTTCGCCGGAGCGCACATCGGCTCAGTCGCTCTCAGGGGACATCATCGCCTGACCCGCGAGGAGGTGCTTGCGATTGCAGGCATCACCGGACGGACATCGTTGCTTTTCCTCGATGTCGAGCACGCTCGCGAGCAGCTCAAGGAAAATCCATGGATTGCGGATGCCACTCTCCTGAAACTGTATCCACGCGAGCTGCAGATCAGCATCAAGGAACGCGCAGCTTTCGCGCTGTGGCAGAAAAACGGTGCAGTCAGGGTCATCGCTGATGATGGGACCGTGCTCGGGCCCTACGTGGCGCCTCGGCTTGTTGCGCTCCCGCTCGTCGTCGGCGACGGCGCCGACAAGAGGGCGAAGGAGCACCTTGACCTGCTCGATAGCCACCCCGCACTGCGCGATCTCGTACGTGCTTCCATCTTGGTCGGCGATCGTCGCTGGAACCTGCGACTGAAGAACGGGCTCGAAGTGCGACTGCCCGAAACCGGCACCGCGGCCGCGCTGGAGCGGCTGGTTGCGCTCGATCGGGAAAAAAATCTGCTCACGCGGGACATTGTCATTCTCGACCTGCGCCTTCCCGATCGCATCACTGTGCGGTTGACGGACGCCGCTGCGGCGGCCCGCATCGAGGCGCTCAAGGACAAGCCGAAAAAGAAGGCGAACGACGCATGAGCGGTCTCGCGTTCGGCATCACCCCGAAGATGAAGCCTCTCGCCCAGAAGCGCTCGGCCGTGGTCGCCGCGCTTGATATCGGCACCAGCAAAATCGCTTGTCTCATCGGGCGCCTCAAGCCGCGGTCCCCGGATGAGGTCCTGCGTTATCGCAGCCACTCCGTCGATATCATCGGATTCGGACATACCCTTGCGCGCGGCATCAAGGCTGGGACCGTTGTCGATATCGAGCAGGCAGAGGCAGCCATCCGCCAATGCGCTGATCTGGCCGAGCGCGCTGCCAAGGTGCAGCTCGACGCGGTCATTGTCGCGATCTCCTCGGGGCGGCCCGCAAGCGAGCTCATCTGCGCGACGATCGATATGCCGGGATCGAGCATCGGCGAGCGCGAGATCGCCCGGGTGCTCACGGCGGGCAGCCAGCATTCCGTGCGTACAGGTCGGGCCGTGCTGCACTCGCTGCCGCTCGGTTATGTGGTCGATAACTCGACGGGAGTAAGCGACCCTCGGGGCATGCTGGCGCATCGGTTCGGCATCGACATGCACGTCGTGAGCGCCGATGCATCGGTTGCGCGCAATCTCATGCTGACCGTGGAGCGCTGCCACCTTGACGTGGAGGCGATCGTCGCAACGCCTTACGTCTCCGGGCTCTCGGTGCTTGCCGATGACGAGGCCGATCTCGGGGCCGCGGTGATCGATATGGGCGCGGGCACCACCACCATCGCGGTCTTCGCTGGAGGCCAGTTCGTCCATGCGGACGGGTTTGCGCTCGGGGGGCGGCATGTGACCATGGATCTCGCGCGCGGCCTGCATGCGCGCGTTCCCGACGCCGAGCGCATCAAGACGCTCTATGGCAGCGTGCTCAGCGGCGGCTCTGATGAGCGCGACATGATCGCGGTGCCCCCTGTCGACCATGATGAGAATGAGCCGCCGCAATTCGTGTCGCGCGCTGCGCTGGTGCGCTTCATCAAGCCGCGGGTGGAAGAGATTTTCGAAATGGTGCGCGACCGGCTGAAGGCGTCTCCCTTCGCGGCGGAGCCGCGCGGGCGGGTCGTTCTTGCCGGAGGCGCTTCGCAACTCACGGGCCTGACGGGAGTGGCCGCGCAAGTTCTCGGCCGGCCCGTACGTATCGGCCGGCCCCTCGGGATCTCGAGACTCCCCGAGGAAGCAAAAGGACCTGCCTTTGCGGCGGCAGCCGGAATGATGGTTTACCCGCAAATGGCGCATCTCGAGCATTTCGAACCGCGGCGAACGCGGCACTCGCAAACAGGCGGCGGCTATATCGCAAGGGTCGGACGATGGCTTCGCGAGAGCTTCTGATGACTCGACGCCCCTCGGTCGGCGGCGGACCGACCCGGCCCGGCGGTGACTTCCGCGTATAAGAGGTAAGCATGAGCATCGACTTGAAGATTCCAGACATCCGTGAGCTCAAGCCACGGATCACCGTATTCGGAACCGGCGGCGCTGGCGGCAACGCGGTCAACAACATGATCGCGAGCGGGTTGCAAGGTGTCGATTTTGTCGTCGCTAACACCGACGCCCAGGCGCTCACGATGTCCAAGGCCGAGCGCATCGTCCAGATGGGCGTCGCCGTAACCGAGGGGCTTGGCGCGGGCTCTCAGCCCGAGGTGGGGCGCGCCGCCGCCGAGGAAGTACTCGACGAGATCCGGGATCATCTCCAGGGAGCGCACATGGTGTTTGTCACCGCGGGGATGGGTGGTGGCACAGGCACCGGCGCTGCGCCGGTGGTGGCGCGCTGCGCCAAGGAGGCCGGCATCCTCACTGTCGGCGTGGTCACGAAGCCGTTCCACTTCGAAGGCGTGCGCAGGATGCGGGTCGCCGAAGCTGGAATTACCGAGCTGCACAAGGTCGTCGACACGCTTCTCATCATTCCCAATCAAAACCTGTTCCGAGTGGCGAACGAGAAGACCACCTTCGCCGATGCCTTCGCCATGGCCGACCAGGTCCTTTATTCCGGGGTTGCCTGCATCACCGACCTCATGGTCAAGGAAGGGCTGATCAACCTCGACTTCGCCGATGTGCGCGCGGTGATGCGCGAGATGGGAAAGGCGATGATGGGCACGGGCGAGGCTTCCGGCGAGAAGCGCGCCCTATCCGCCGCCGAGGCAGCGATCTCCAATCCGCTGATCGATGATGCCTCGATGAAGGGGGCAAAGGGGCTCCTCATCTCCATCACCGGGGGCAAGGACCTCACGCTGTATGAGGTCGACGAAGCCGCAACCCGCATCCGCGAGGAAGTGGATCAGGACGCCAACATCATCGTGGGCGCGACCTTCGACGAGGCGCTCGACGGCGTGATTCGGGTATCGGTGGTCGCAACCGGGATCGATCAAGCGTCCTTGTCGCGATCGATCTCGGCTCCGGAAGCGCGCATTGCAGAGCTGACCCAGAAACTCCGGGCCGATCAGATGCGGGCTGAGCAGCAGCGGCCCATGGCGGATCGCGCAGAGCAGAAGGACGCTCGGGCGCTGTCCGGACCGGCAGCAGGGGGAAGCGCTGCGCAGCAGACGGCGGAGGCGATCGAGATGGCGGCCAAAGCTGCCGTCGCCCGCGCAGTTCTGCCCCTGGTCGAGGACGTAACCGTTCGCCCGATTCCTCCCAAGCCTTCTCTGTTCCCAGAACCGTCCCCGGCGATGGTCGAGGCGGCGGCTCCCAAGGCGTTCATTCCATCGGCTCCGGAGCGTCTGCCGAACCGGCCGCGCCGCATGCCGGAGTTCGACGAATTGCCGCGGCCCGCGCAGGCAGAGCTGCGCGCGCGGCGCGGTGAACGTTCGGACACAGAGCATCCGGAGAAGCGCAAAGGCGGCTTGCTGCGGCGGCTTGCGGCCGTGGGTCTCGGCCGGCGCGACGAGGAAGAAGAGGCCGACAAAGCCGCTTCGAACATTCGGCCGGTACGCCCACCCTCCCGACCGGCAGAGCGGGCCCAAGGCGGTGCCGGAATGGCCGCGCCTGCGGGGTTTACTGCACCTCGGCCGTCCATTCCGGCTGCTGCCAGCGCTCCCGTGGCCCCGGTGTCCGAGTACGCCAAGCGCCCAGCGCACCAGCCGCTCGATGCTCTTGGCCGGCAGGCCGCTACGCACCCTGAAGAGGACCAACTCGACATTCCGGCTTTCCTGCGCCGGCAGGCAAATTGACCCCATTCTGACCTTAGCCCGCATGAGTGTCAGTGAGATGCGGGCTCAATCGGTGCGGGATCCAAGAGAAGGTTTCGCGCATCCGGGCCCCGGGGGTCACAGCCATAGGGGTTAACCCAAAGCCTCTGGCGCAATGCGCCAGGGGCTTTTTTGGTTAATCCGCCGTTCGGATCGCGTTCGCGGTCGCTCAGAAACCAGCAGGCGCACAGGTCATTAGTGCCCCATCCGGGTTCCCGCGACTTCCTCAACAAATTGCGAATAAAAGACTTTTCGCGCCGCAGATTGCGGCTGGGTGATGGTAACAATCGGTAAAAAAGCGTGAATTGGAGTTCTCGTCGACCAACGGTAAGGTTGCACTGCACAGGGGTTCCAGACGAGGGGACAGCCACGAGCACGATCGAGGTGGTGCGCATGCCGCGCCGCGTCCAGTTTCGGGGCAGCGGCCGGAAGACGGGGGAAAGTGCATGAAAGCTGCTCGGCAGACTACGCTGCGCGATTACACTGTACTCTATGGTGTAGGCGTGCATTCCGGCCTGCCAGTAACGCTGACGATTCACCCGGCGGATGCGGGTACGGGGTTGCGCTTCATCCGCACCGGGATCAACGGCTGTGCGCATCGTGAAATCCCGGCCGAAATGGGGGCGGTGACTGCCACCGAATTCGCCACCGTCCTCGGTGACGAAACTGGGCCGCTCGTCTCAACAGCCGAGCACGTCTTGGCTGCACTGTCGGGGTTGGGCGTCGATAACGCCACGGTTGAGATTGACGGTCCGGAAGCCCCCATTATGGACGGCAGCGCTGCCCCCTTTGTGGCGGCCATAGATTGCGTTGGGCTTGAAACCCTCGATCAGCCGCGCCGTTACATCAGGGTTCTCAAACCCGTCCGGGTCGCTCTCGGTGACGCTTTCGGCGAGATTGTGCCCAATCCGCGGGGGTTTCGGGTAGAGGCGCAAGTCCAATTCGATCATCCGCTGATCGGGTGCCAAGAGCTCGCGCTCGACGTCAAGCCCGACACCTTCCGCCGAGAGCTGGCGCGGGCGCGCACGTTTGGTTTCATGCGCGATGTAACCACGTTGTGGAATTCCGGATATGCGCTGGGTGCCTCGCTCGAAAACACGCTCGTGGTCACGGAGAATCGTATTCTCAATCCGGAAGGTACGCGCTTCCGCGACGAATTCGTACGGCACAAAATGCTCGACGCGGTCGGCGACCTCGCTCTGTCGGGGGCACCCCTGCTCGCGACCTACCGATCGGTGCGCGGCGGTCACAAGCTCAACAACGCGGTGCTGAACGCGCTCATGTCCGACAGAAGCGCGTGGACCTGGACTGAAGCCCAGCCCTTCCGCCCGGCCCGTGGACATGCCGAGTTCGCCGGACGGGCAGCGGCAGTTTTCGGACCTGAGATCTCCTAGACCGACCACCCTCCTCCGTGGTGGCTCTGGGTCCGGGTGCGCTCACGCAAGAGCGCCCGCTGAACCCGCCCTCGACGCGGGACATAAGAACGGCCGGGTAGAGCGAGCCCTCCGCCACATTCCGGGCGGAATGTACACCTACTTTTTTCGGTCTTGGGCAGGGGTTTATGCGGGGTAAAACGCGGATGCGGCCGAGCCGCAATCCCGTTTTCAGGGGCTTCTTACCAGATCCATGCACGGGCGTCGCGTCAGCATCAAGATTCCCGGGGGCAAGGCGCGCGAACGGACGCCGTTCGCCGTCCTGCTCGTGCTGGCGACAATGCTCGGCGCCTGCAGCTTGTTCGACAAAGATGCCATGGCTCCCGACGAGCCCGCGGACAAGCTCTACAACGAGGGTCTCTATCTCCTCAATCAGAAAAAGGAGCCGAAAGAAGCGGCAAAGAAGTTCGAGGAGGTTGATCGGCAGCATCCCTATTCGGAATGGGCGCGGAAATCCTTGATCATGTCGGCCTATGCCTATTACGAGTCCGGTGCCTATGACGACTGCGTGAATTCAGCGCGACGGTACGTGACATTGCATCCCGGCAGCCCGGATGCCGCGTACGCGCAGTTCCTCATCGGGTCATCGTATTTTGATCAGATTCCAGAAATCTCCCGTGACCAGTCGCGCACCGAAAAGGCCGTCGAAAGTCTGGAGGAGGTCGTCCGAAAGTACCCCAACTCCGAATATGCGGTGGCTGCCAAACGCAAAATCGAGATGGCGCGCGATCAGTTGGCGGGCAAAGAGATGGAGGTCGGGCGCTGGGCACTCCAGCGGCGCGAGTACACCGGCGCAATCAATCGCTTCAAGGTCGTAGTCACCCGATATCAGAGGACGCGGCATGTCGAGGAGGCGCTCATGCGGCTGACCGAGGCCTACATGGCTTTGGGTATCGTGGATGAGGCGCAGACCTCGGCCGCAGTGCTGGGCCACAACTTTCCAGAAAGCCGCTGGTACAAGGATGCCTTTACCCTGATGCAATCGAGGGGCCTGCAGCCCACGGAGAACAAAGCATCCTGGATCAGCCAGGCATTCCGGTTGGGCTGAGATAAAGCCTTTCAATACGCAGATTGTGGGGCACCGCCCGTCCTCTTTTTGCGCGGCAGCCAAGGCGTGGATGGCTCGGACGGGCGCGAGCGCCATACCGAAGCGTCCACAGGCTTCATAACCAGGCTGTGCTTGCCGCCACACATCTTTATGTTGGTAACGGGATTCGCTTGCCCATTTGGGCGTCGCTTGCAATGAGAGGCCACGCATGCTGGCCCGGCTCTCCATTCGCGATATTGTACTGATCGACCGGCTTGACCTCGAGTTCACGCGCGGCCTCTCGGTGCTGACCGGGGAGACCGGTGCCGGGAAATCCATCCTGCTCGACGCTTTTGCGCTTGCGCTCGGGGGGCGGGGTGATGCCGCCCTCGTGCGGCACGGCATGGAGCAGGGCCAGGTTGTTGCAGCCTTCGAGCTACCCCCGGGCCATGCCGCGCGCGACCTCTTGGCGCGCAGCGCCATTGACGCGGAAGACGAGTTGATCCTGCGGCGGGTCCAGTTTGCCGACGGGCGCACGCGCGCGTTTGTGAACGGCCAACCCGTGAGCGCGCAGGCGCTACGCGTTTTTGGAGCGTCGCTGGTGGAGATCCATGGGCAGCACGAAGAGCGCGCCCTGGTGGATGTCGCCACTCATCGTCGGCTGCTTGATGCATTCGCCGGCATCGATCCTGATGCGGCGGTCGTGGAGCGGCTATGGGAGGAGAGGAGCGACCGCAACCAGGAGCTTGCGTCGCATCGCGACGAAGTCGAACGGGCCCGACGCGAGGCGGATTGGCTCCGCCACGCGGTCGAAGAGCTCACGTCGCTGGCGCCTCTTCCCGGCGAGGAAACGATCCTCGCGGACAAGCGCGCCCTGATGATGCAGGCGGAGAAGATTGCAGCGGATCTCGGGGACGCTCACGAGGCGGTCGCCGGGACGCGCTCCCCGGTAGCGATGTTGTCGGCGGCCATCCGCCGGCTCGAACGGCGCGCCGCGCACGCTCCGTCCCTGATCGACCCGGCGGTGAAGGCAATGGACACGGCATTGCGCGCGCTCGATGAGGCCCGCGCTCATCTCGAGGCTGCATTACACGCGGGGCATTATGATCCCCATGAGCTCGAAAGAATCGAGGAACGGCTGTTCACGCTGCGCGCTGCTGGACGCAAATACAATGTGCCGGTCGATGAGCTCAGCGCCGCCGCTGCGCGCCATGCAGAGGAGCTTCGCCTCATTGATGCAAGCGCTGAACGGCTTGCTGCGTTGGAGAGCGCGACCCGGGAGGCGGACGAGCGCTATCGCCAGGCGGCAAGCGCGCTGTCGATCGAGCGAAAGCGCGCGGCGGAAAAACTGGCCGCGGCCGTTAACCTCGAGCTCAAGCCGCTGCGCCTGGAACGAGCGCGGTTCTCGCTCGAGGTCGTAAGCGACCTGGAGGGGGCCGGTCTCCATGGTATTGATCGCATCGAGTTCTGGGTAAAAACCAACCCGGGCAGCAGGCCCGGTCCCTTGATGAAGGTTGCCTCCGGCGGGGAGCTTGCACGGTTCCTGTTGGCGTTAAAAGTCGTGCTGGCCGACCGTGGGTCGGCGCCCACGCTTGTCTTCGACGAGATCGACACCGGCGCGGGTGGCGCGGTGGCCGATGCAATCGGAGTACGCCTGGCGCGGCTCGCCGGGCAGGCGCAGGTGATCGCGGTGACGCATGCTCCGCAGGTGGCGGCGCGCGCCGACCGCCATTATCTGATCAGCAAGAGCGCAGTCGAAAAAGGCAAACGCGTCGCCACTCGCGTGAGCGAGCTGATTGCCGAAAGGCGCCGGGAGGAGATCGCGCGTATGCTCGCCGGCGCCGAGATCACGGCAGAGGCCCGGGCCGCTGCTGAGCGTTTGATCCAGGCCGCAAGCTGATCACATATTAGAGTGCCTGATACCAGCGCCATCCCGATCGACAAGCTGACGCCAGCGCAGGCCAAGGCTGAGCTGAAGCGGCTTGTAGTTGAGATAGGCGAGCACGACAAACGCTACTATCAGGAGGACGCGCCGACTGTTTCAGACGCTGTCTACGACGCGCTGCGACGGCGCAACGATGCCATCGAGCAGCGGTTTCCCGAGCTGATACGGGCCGACTCGCCCTCGCGCCGTATCGGCGCGCCTCCGGCGCAAAAATTCGCCAAGATCCGCCATGCCGTCCCGATGCTCTCGCTCGGAAACGCCTTTTCTGACGAGGAGGTGTCGGAGTTCGTGGAGCGCGTGCGCCGGTTTCTTCGACTGCCCCAGGATGAGAAAGTCGCTGTCGTCGCGGAGCCGAAGATCGACGGCCTCTCCTGCACGCTGCGCTACCAGGGCGGGCGGCTCGCGAGCGGCGCTACCCGCGGCGACGGTTTTGAAGGCGAAGACGTGACCGCCAACGTCGCTACCATCACGGATATTCCCAACCGGCTTGGCGGCATCGATGTCCCGGAGATTTGTGAGATCCGCGGCGAAGTGTACATGAGCCACGCCGATTTCGCTGCGCTCAATGAACGCCAGGGTAAACAGGGAAAGCAGACATTTGCCAACCCGCGCAACGCGGCGGCGGGCTCGCTGCGCCAGCTCGATGCTTCCATTACGGCTTCGCGGCCGCTTCGTTTTTTCGCCTACTCCTACGGCGAGATGTCGCGCGTGCCCGCGGACACCCAATCCGCCATGCTGAAGTGGTTCGAGCGGGTGGGCTTGAAGACCAATCTGCTCACGCGGGTCTGCCACGGCGTCGAGGAGCTTCTCGCTTTCCACCGGAACATGGAAAGCCGCCGCGCAACGCTCGGCTACGACATCGACGGCTTGGTCTATAAGGTCGATCGCCTCGATTGGCAGCGACGGCTCGGTTTCGTATCGCGCAATCCTCGCTGGGCCATCGCCCACAAATTTCCGGCTGAGAAGGCAACCACTATCGTCCAAACGATCGATATTCAGGTGGGCCGTACCGGCGCGCTCACCCCCATTGCCCGCCTGGAGCCTGTCACCGTGGGCGGGGTGGTGGTGTCGAACGCAACGCTGCACAACGAGGACGAGATCGAGCGTCTCGGGGTGCGCGTGGGCGATACGGTGACGATCCAGCGCGCCGGCGACGTCATACCGCAAGTGCTCGGTGTCGTGGAGGACAGGCCAAGAGGCGCGAGGCCCTACCGTTTTCCGAAGACGTGTCCGTGCCCGTTGAAGACGGCGGTGGTGCGCGAAGCGATCACCGGCGGCCAGGAGGGCGCGCGCTCGCACTGCACCGGGGAGTTCGCCTGTCCGTTTCAGCGCATCGAGCACCTGAAGCATTTCGTCTCGCGCCGCGCCTTCGATATCGAGGGATTGGGCGAAAAACAGATCGAGCTGTTTTATCAGCAGGGATGGGTGCGCGAGCCCGCGGATATTTTTACGCTCGAGCGGAGGAACGCAAAGATTTCGCTGGAGGAACACGAGGGCTTTGGCGAGGTGTCGGTGCGAAATCTGTTCAATGCCATCCGGCAACGAAGGCAGATTTCACTCGAGCGGTTCATCTATGCGCTCGGCATGCGGCACGTGGGCGAGACGACCGCGCGGGCGCTCGCGCGCGCCTATGGATCCTGGCAGGCATTTCACCGCGCTTCTCTCGCTGCCGCTGCTGGCGAAGTCGAGACCAGAGCGGAGATGGACAATATCGATCAGATCGGCGACACGGTCATTGACGCTATCGCAACATATTTCAGCGAGAGCCATAACCGCGGCATTGTTGAGCGGCTCACCGTGGAGATTGACGAAATCCTGCCCGCCGAGAGACCTGCTGGTGATTCGGCAGTTGCGGGCAAGACTGTCGTCTTCACCGGCTCGTTGGAAAAGATGACGCGCGACGAAGCGAAGGCCATGGCAGAGCGCCTGGGCGCGAAAGTCGCCGGCTCTGTTTCGAAAAACACCGATTACGTGGTGGCCGGCCCCGGCGCCGGCGCGAAACTCGCCAAGGCGAGAGACGCGGGGGTGGCCGTTCTGACTGAAGATGAATGGTTCGATCTGGTAGGGGAGCGACGGTGAAATGTTATTCGCATCTAAAATCGCGCTGTGTTCGTAGTTTGTAAGGACGGGTTTCAAACCCGCCCCTACATTATGTTCCCGGCAAATCGGCCGTTTCTCAGATATGGCCGGTCAGAGCCAGCACGATGATGATGAGCAGAATCAGTCCCAGGCCGCCGCCCGGTCCATAACCCCAGCTTCGGCTGTAGCCCCAGGTGGGCAGCGCGCCGATCAGTGCAAGTATCAGTATGATAATGAGGATGGTAGTAAGCATGGCGTCGCCTCGTTCCGATGCATTTTGCTGGGGAACAACGCGGAAGGGTGCACCAGGTTCCAGGTGCGCGTTGTTTATCTTGATCATCTCAACCGTATCATACTTGCAAATCAGAACACTGAGTTAATTTAGCGTGGCGCCGGGTGCCGCGTTATCAGCGTGAAAACCGCTCCTCCCGTGGCAATCCCGAAGACCAGCATCAGAAGCAGCATCGGCATTGCGGTCGAGGCCCCGGCAAGCACATGACCTGAAAGCTGCGCCCCGGCGGCTCCGATTAACATCTGGATGAAGCCGGTCATCCCTGAGGCGGTGCCGGCGACCTGGGGTCGTATGCTGACTGCGCCGGCAACGGCGGTAGGCAATAACAAGCCGTTGCCCACGCCGACGACGATTTGCGGAAGGAAGATCGTCGCCATTTCCCAGCCTGGAAGCGCAACATAGAGCGCCACACTGGCAAGACAGCCGATGATGGTCAGCGCAATTCCCCACCAGATCAGGACATCGATCCCGAAGCGTACCGTGAGTCGCGATACGAGAAAGTTGCCGGACATGAACCCGATCGAAGGCAGAAAGAACCAGGCGCCATATTCTGCCGACGTGCGGCCCAGCATGGTCACGGCGACGTACGGCGCGCCGCCGAGAAAGCTGAAGAACGGCGCCGAGCCGAATCCGGCACAGAGCGCGTAGCCGAAGAAAACCGGGTTTGCGGCGAGGGCCCGCAGATCGGACGCGAATTGGCTCCGACTGCCGTGCATGTCCGCTTTTGCGCGGGTCTCCGGCAATGCGATAACAGCCCAAACGAAAATGCCTCCCGCCAGGCACGCCGAGAAGATGAATATCGATTCCCAGCCGAACAGCGTGTCGAGAATGCCGCCGATCAGCGGGGCCGCCATGGGCATGAGCACCACGACCGAGGTAACCAGACCAATCATGGAGGCGGCGCGGTCGCGCTCGTAGAGATCCCGGATGATCGCACGCCCAATGACTTGGCCGGTGGACGCGCCGAGGGATTGCGTCACCCGCCACGCCACGAGGCTGGCGATTGTGCTGGCGAAAATGGCGAACGTGCTCGCGACACTTGCCAAGGCAAGGCCCGTGAGCACGACCGGCCGCCGGCCAAAACGATCCGACAACGGACCGAACAGCAGCTGCGCGACCGCGAGCCCGGTCAGATACAGCGATACCGTGAGCTGGACATTGCTGGGCTCGGTCGCGAATCGCGCCACCATGCTGGGAATTGCCGGTACCAGGATGTTGAGCGACAGCGAGCTCACGCCTGTCATCGCGATGAGCAATGTCAGCAATCGCCACGGCGTGCGGCGCTTGACGGGCCGATCCAGGTTTGCTGGTGCAGTGGCCAAGGCTGGTTGTCGGCTCAGGGATGATCGAGCGGACGGGTTGCCGCCGCAAGCCAGGCTGCCGTCCGCGTGTCCAGAAGCGGCGCTAGAGTTTGCATTACACGCGCATGATATCGATCGAGCCACATGCGTTCTTCGGGGTCGAGCATTTCGACCATTACGAGCCGCTGGTCGATTGGTAGCAGCGTGAGCGGCTCGAAGGCATTGAGCGGCTTTTCCGCGTCCGCGACCGCGGGCGCCTCCACGACCAGCTGCAGGTTCTCGATCCGGATGCCGTACGCGCCATCTTTGTAATAGCCGGGCTCGTTCGACAGGATCATGCCGCGCTTAAGAGCGGCGGCGCCGAGCTTGGAGATGCGCGCAGGACCCTCGTGCACGGACAGATAGCTGCCCACTCCGTGCCCGGTGCCATGATCGAAGTCGAGTCCGGCCTGCCACAGGTATTGCCGCGCAAATGAATCGAGTTGAGCGCCGGTCGTGCCGTCCGGAAACACCGCGCGCGCAATGGCGATGTGTCCCTTGAGCACGCGCGTAAATCGGGAGCGCATTTGCGCATTCGGCTCACCCACGGCAACGGTGCGCGTGACGTCGGTCGTGCCGTCCTCGTATTGGCCGCCGGAGTCAATGAGGAACAAGTCGCCTGGTGTAATGACCCGATTGGTCCTCGTGGTGACGCGATAATGCACGATGGCGCCGTCGGGACCCGCACCCGCAATAGTCGGAAACGATATGTCCTTGAGAGCGCCGGTATCGCGCCGAAAGCTTTCGAGCGCCGCGACCGCATCGATCTCGGTCAGCTGCCCGTTGACCGCTTCCTGATCGAACCAGCATAGGAAGCGCGCGACCGCAGCGCCGTCCCGGACATGCGCCGCGCGAGCGCCTGCCACCTCGACATCGTTTTTCACCGCCTTCATCAGCGCGATCGGATCGCTCCCCGGCGCAACGGCGCCGCCGCTGACCGTGATATTTCGCGCAAGTGCGTCCGCGGCAGTCGCCCGGTCGATGCGCACGGTCTTGTGTTGCTGACCAAGCGCGACCAGCGCTTGCTCGAAATCGACGGGTTCGTGCACGTCGGCAAGCATTTCGAGGTAAGCGCGCACCTCATTCGACAGCTTGCGAGCATCCACGTAGACCGACGGCCGGCCTTCTCTTGAAACTATCGCGAACGAGAGCGGCAAAGGCGTATGGGCAACATCGGCGCCGCGGATGTTGAACGTCCAGGCGACGGCGTGGGGATCGGAAATGACGAGGGCGTCGGCGCGCAATATGGCGAGCTCGGCGACAATCCGAGATAGTTTGTGCTCAGCGGGCTCGCCTGCAAACCGCGGGTCATGCACTGAAACGGGGCCGAGCGGCGGCGCCGGGCGATCCGTCCATATCGCGTCGATCGGATTGGCCTCGATGGCAACCAGGGTAGCTCCAGCCGCGGCGCAGGCCTTCCTGATGCGCTCGGCCCCGTCTACCGTATGCAGCCATGGATCGTAGCCCAGCCGATCGTTGCCGCAGAGGTTCTGCTCCAGCCATTTGTCCGGCGGGTTCTCCACCAGATGCTCTATGGCATATAAAGAAGTATCGACCTGCTGGCGGACCTGGAGCGTGTAGCGCCCGTCCACGAACAGCGCTACGCGTTCAAGCAGAACGACCGCCATGCCGCTCGACCCGGTGAACCCGGTCAGCCAAGCCAGCCGCTCCTCACACGCCGGCACATATTCGTTCTGGTGCCGGTCAGCACGCGGCACGATGAAGCCGGTAAGATCGCGGCGGGCGAGCTCGGTGCGCAACGCCTTGATGCGGAGGCCGCTTGCAGCGCACGCAGTCGCATCTTCGAACGATTGAAAACGAGCCTCGAACATGGCCGCAATCTAGTGGATCGATTCCGTGAAACCAATCGGATCGGGCGGGATCGAGCTTGACCCAGTATCGTGCTCTCTCGGGTTCGTTTGGCCAAAACGGCACCATCCGCTGCGGGCCATTCGCAAGTACAACTTATAGGAGCGCGGAATTGAGCCTCCCTGTAAACAACAGGAAATTTACAGGGATTTTTTCAGCCTTAAGTTGAACCAGCAGAATCACGCGGGGACGCGAACATCTTTCCTCGGTTTCCATCTGCCCCCGCAGCATCCTGGTGCAAGATCGCCGCCCCATAACAAGAACCTCAATACGTCGCCAAGAACAAAGCCCGGCGCAGTAATTTGCGCCGGGCTTTGAACACACTTCTGAAGGATAGCCTTTTCTATATGAGTCGCGTTACATAGTCCAGTAAAATTTCTCTTGAGAGATACGCGCACAACAGCGAGCGTGGTAGCCGCCTCAAGTTAGCGTCGAAGCTTGGGGCTACCTGGTGCGCGGCTCGGGCGCGCGACGATGAGCGTCGTCCAGCCTCCAAGCCGGATGCGCCGTAACAGAACGAAACCACGTGCGCTGTAGCTCGCAATCGCGGGCCCGGCTTGCGCATTGAGCAGCCCTGAGAGCACGACTGCCCCACCGGGTGCGATCAGTCTTCTAACGGGGGTAGCGAGCTGACGCAGTGGATCGAGGAGAATGTTGGCGAAGACCAGGGCAAAAGGGGAGCATTGGTGAAAACGTCCGGCGTAGACCCCAGCGGCCTTTAGAATTTCGACCTGCGCCGCAACCCCATTCACGCGCGCGTGCTCGCGCGCGATCGCAGCGGCGCGAGGATCGATGTCGGTCGCGAGCACCGGCAATCGCATGGCTTTGGCAGCAGCAATCGCGAGCACGCCGCTTCCCGTTCCGATGTCGAGCACGGCTGCTTTTTTTCCGCTGGGGCACTTGCGTGGAGCCGTGCTGTTTTCCGCACGCCTTCGCCTGTCCCGCTTCATGATGCAGTCGAGCGCGATGAGACAGCCGCGCGTGCTCGCGTGATGACCGGTGCCGAAGGCGAGCGTCGCCTCGATCTGCACCGCGATCCGGTTTCGGCCGATCCGTTCGCGGTCGTGCCTGCCATGCACGACGAAGCGACCCGCCATGACGGGCCGGAGCCCTTCGAGACTCTTGCGTACCCAGTCCGTTGGCGGGAACGTCTCGAAGATGAGTTCCGTAGCGAGCGCCTTTCCGCCGAGAGAGGCGATCAGCGCCCGGACGGCGCTTTCATCAGGTTCGACGCCGAAGTGCACCGCCACCGACCAGTGACCATCAACCTCCTCTGCAATTGCAACGGCTGCGACGTGCCCCGCCCAGCTCTCGGCCACGCCGTTCTGGATGCGAACGGCCGTTGCTGCGTCGGTTCTCACGCGCGCGACGACGGTCTCTGTTGGCGGCGATGGCTCCACCATGGTTGGTTTCCTTGTATCCGCAATTTTCGTAGATCTTTAGAGTGCAGTCGATCGAAACAAGGTCGTCATGGACCGTCGCGGGCGTGGTGCTGGTCATCATGGCACTCTCGTTTGGCGGGCCATGGATCACCATTGTTGCGCTCAAGGCCATTGCGGCGGAGATGGGCGGATTGCGCTCGATCCCGTCCCTGGCAAGCTCGCTTTCCTGGGTTGGCGTGGGCGCAGGCGGGATCGTGATGGGCACCGTTGCGGAAAAGGTGGGGGTGCGATGGACCACCATGTTCGGGTCGCTGATGATTCTCGCAGGTCTTGCGCTCTCGACATTCGGGGGAGCTTGGCAGCTCTATCTCGGCCAGGGGCTGCTCATGGGCGTTCTTGGCATCGGCAGCATGAATGCCCCGTTCTATGTGTATGTAAGCCGGTGGTTTGATCGCCACCGCGGCTCGGCGCTCGCGCTCATCTCGAGCGGCGCCTACATGGCCGGCGCGGTCTGGCCTCCGATCTTCGAGCGCATCATCTCGCATTTCGGCTGGCGGCAGACGATGTTGTCTTTCGGAGTGTTGGAGGTCGCCGTGGTGCTTCCGCTTGCGGCAATCTTCTTGCGCAGCGCACCCGAGATGCCGCTCCCGGCCGGCCGCCTTGCGACGTCGCATCGCGCCAAGCGTGTGCTGGGATGGCCGCCCAATCTGGTTTTTGCGCTGTTGGCCGTCGCGTCTGTATTCTGCTGCATGCCCATGGCCATGCCGCAGGCACATCTTCCCGCCCTTTGCAGCGATCTCGGAATCGCCGCTTCCCACGGGGCGGCGATGCTGTCAGTGCTCCTGGGCACGGCTTTCGTGAGCCGTCAGTTCTGGGGCTGGATTTCCGATCGCTTCGGTGGGCTCAACACCGTGCTGGTCGGCTCGGCGGTTCAGATGCTCGCGATCAGCGCATTCGTGGTGACGCAGGATGAGATCGGGTTGTTCACCGTGGCCGCAGCGTCAGGGTTCGGTTTTGCCGGCATCATTCCCGCCAACATCCTCGCGCTGCGCGAGCTGTTCCCGGCATCGGAAGCCTATTGGCGCATCCCAACGTTTCTTCTCTGCAGCGGCACCGGCATGGCCGTTGGGGCATGGCTCGCGGGCGTGCTCTACGATCATTTCGGATTCTATGCCCCTGCTTTTGGTGCGGCAGTAGCGGCAAATGCCGTCAATTTTGCGATCATCAGCGTTCTCGTGCTCCGCCAGAGAAGCCGGTTCGGGCCCTATGTCATTGCTTGACGATGCGGCACTCGGATCGGCGCTACGCGCCGTCCGAGCACAGGCTCCGCGAGCGGAGCGCCGCCATCAGCTTCAACGCGTCATTCCTTTGCCTTCAATTGCGACTCGTTCGCAGCAATAAACGCGCGAATTTCCGCCGCCATGTCCAGCAGCTTGAGCCACTGCTCTTTGTACAAGGTTATCGGGAAGCGCCCCATGCCGTAGACTGAGACTGCCCCCTTTTCGCTCACCTTCATGCGGATTCCGGAAGAAGCTCCTTTTTTAAGGGCCGCATTCTCCCTGCGGAGACGTTCGAGTTCAGCTTTCAGTTCCTCGTCGGACATCGTGTACGACCCTCCGTTCTCTTGACAACCCGGGAAGCAACCGTCCGTTCACGACCGGACCTCGCCGCTTTGCGTAGTGCCGCATTGATCCGCGATTGCCAACCCTTGCGCGGAGATTTCGGACCGATCGGCCCCGGCGCAGGGGATCACGACGCCCGCGCCAGTCACGCGCTGCAAGCGGCACGACTCTGAGAACGTCACCCAAATCAGGCGGGCCTGCGTCCCCCTCACCGATCTCCTCCCCTGTTCTGTCGGATGGATTCCTCCCGACAAACGCCGTACATTTGCATGCCGTGGTAGAGGGCTCCGACGACGAGCCCGATGAAAGCGAACCATCAGCGCTCCCTCATGCCGCAGACGCTGTTCGATAAGATCTGGGAGGCGCATCGGGTGGCGCGGCGCGCGGACGGGCGCGACCTCATCTATATCGACCGGCATGTGCTGCATGAGCTGCACGCGCCTCATGCCTTCGAGCAGCTCGCGCGCGAAGAGCGGCCGGTGCGCCGCCCGGACCTCACCTTCTCCATGCAGGACCATACGGTTGCGACCTTGCCCGGCCGCAACGACGACACCAATCCCGCAGGCGCGGCGTTCCTAAAGGCCATGCGCGAAGGCAGCCGCCGCCATGGCATCCGCCTGTTCGACATCACCGATCCCGAGCAAGGGATCTCGCATGTGGTCGCGCCCGAGCTCGGCATGGTGCTGCCCGGCGCAACCCATGCCGTGCCCGACAGCCATGCCAGCACCGTGGGCGGGGTTGGCGCGCTCGCCTTCGGGTGCGGAACGAGCGAGCTCGCGCACATCCTCGCCACCCAGACGATGGCGCTCAAGCGCCCGCAACGCATGCGGGTCTGCCTCGAAGGCCGACTCGCTCCTCACGTCGGCGCCAAGGACGTGGCGCTGCGCCTCATCGGCGAGCTCGGCGTTGCCGGCGCGCGTGGCCATGCCGTGGAATATGCTGGCACCGCCGTGCGTGCGATGCCGATCGAAGCGCGCATGACCTTGTGCAATCTCAACATCGAGATGGGCGGGCGCTCGGGCTTCGTCGCGCCGGACAAGAGCACGTTCTCCTGGCTTGCAGGCCGGCCATTCGCGCCGCAAGGCGTCCTGTGGGACCGCGCGCTCGCGCGCTGGCGCACGCTCAGGAGCGACGAAGGCGCGCAATTCGAGCGCGAATGCGTGCTCGATTGCAGCACGCTCGAGCCGCAGATCACCTGGGGCACCGATCCGAGCCAGGTGCTCGGCATCTCGGAGCGCGTGCCCCATCCGGGCAAATCCGACGCGGGCCGGCGCGCCGCCATGGAAAGCGCGCTTGCCTATATGGGGCTCGCGCCGGGGATGGCACTCGCCGGGCTGCCAGTGGACCGTGTGTTCATCGGGTCGTGCACCAACAGCCGGCTCCCCGACCTGCAGGCCGCGGCGCAAGTGGTGCGCGGGAGGCGCGTGGCGGACGGCGTGATCGCCATGATCGTGCCGGGCTCGACCACGGTGAAACGCGCCGCCGAGGCGGAAGGCCTCGACCGCATCTTCCGCGACGCCGGCTTCTTCTGGGGTGAATCCGGCTGCTCCATGTGCGCGGGCGGAAACGGCGATCGCGGCGCGCCGGGCGAGCGCTGCGTCTCGACCACCAACCGCAACTTCGAGCACCGCCAGGGACCGAAGGTGCGCACCCATCTCGTGAGCCCGGAGACGGCTGCCGCCACCGCGCTCATGGGCCGCATCACCGACGTGCGGCAGCTTGCGGCGGTCGCGGCCTGATGCCATCGCCAAAACATGCTAACGCTCATGACCAGACCAATCGGCCTAGGTTCAGCCGGGCTCCATGCCCCTCTTCTTGAACGCCGCCGCGGCTGCTGGCGCGGTGATGAACTTGACCAACGCCTTTGCCGCGTCAACCTCCTTCGCCCCAACCAGGATGCCGCTGGAGAAAACGGTCATTTGCTGGATGTCTGCCGGCAGCGGACCGACATAGTCCACGCCGGGGGCGGCTATCAGTTCGCTCACCTGCTGAAAGCCGACCTCGGCGTCGCCACTGGCGATGAGGGTTGCGACGAACACACCGGTTGGGGTCTGCTTGAGCTTCGACTTGATCTCGTCGGCGATGCCCATGCGCTGGAACATGCCGATGACATAGTTGCCGCTCGGTCCGGTGGAATAGCCGATTGACTTGGCAGCCAGGAGCGTCTTCTTCAGTGCTTCGGTCGTGCTGATGTCGGGCTTCGGCGCGCCGGCGCGCACGGCGACCGCCACGCCGGATTTGGCGAGATCAACGCGGCTGCCGGCCACGACCTTGCCGCCCTTGATATGCTCGTCGATCGACGCGCTGGACATGATAAGAAGGTCGTAGGTCTCGCCGGCCGCCAACCTCTTGTTCGCGTCGAGCGTTCCCGTGAAGATCGTCGTGACCTTGTGCCCGGACGCCTGTTCGAATTGCGGCACCAGCTCGCGATACGTCTGCTCGGTGGCCTGCGTGGAGAGAACCTTGATTTCGGCAGCGTTGCCGACGCCAGAAAATAGCAGCGCACTCGTTGCAGCGGTGATGATGCCGGATTTCATGATGGTCCTCCCGTGATGCAATTTATTGTTAGCAGTATGGCGGATTACCACGACTGACGACAGGTGCCGGGGTGCGTCGCGAGATCGGCACTCTGAGCCCTCCGGCACTCACGCTTCGTGTCAGACGCAGGTACAGCATGATGGGCGGCCTCTCGCGGGGCCAAAGCGGGGTGCTCGACAAAAAAGAGCGTGACTGCAAGACTGCCCCGCACCAGAAAAATGGAGGAAACCATGAATATCGATCGTCGTCAGTTGGCCTTCCCGGCTCTTGCCATTGGGCTCCTGGGCGTTGTCCCGGCCTTCGCGGCTTCGGCGGATGAAGATGCCGTCGCGAAGAGCGTCGATGCATTCCGCGCGGCTCAGTTAGCTGCCGACGCCAAAGCATTCGACGCGCTCTGCGCGGCGGAGCTCAGCTACAGCCACTCCGATGGCCGGGTCGAGGACAAGGCGACCTTCATTGTCAACGCTACCAATGGCAAATCGAAATTCTTGTCGCTTGCCTACCAGGATCCCACAATTCGTGTAGTCCGCACCGCAGCGATCGTGCGGTTCCACTGGGTGGGCGAAAGCCAGGCTGTTGCCGATGGCAAGAAAAGCGCCACCAATCTCCACATCCTGATGAACTGGCAAAAACAGGACGCGGACTGGAAACTTCTATCTCGCGCGGCAACCAAGCTCTGACCTCGTCCAACGGACCAGTCTGCGCGCGATAGGTATTTATCGTTACGGCGATCAAGGCCAAGAGCATGATACCCGGCTAGCGTTTGCCGGCTGGAATGCTGGCTCGATCTGTCAGGGTGTCAGGAGAGTTTGCGCACGATGAATATTCCTCGCCGCCGGTTTTTGAGTTTGGCAGGAGCTGGTGTCATTTTCCCTTCCATCGCGAAATTCGCGCGCGCGGAGTCGTATCCGACACGCCCAATACACTTCGTCGTCGGCTTTCCCGCCGGCGGTCCCAACGACATTCTCGCGCGTCTTATAGGGCAATGGCTTTCGGACCGGCTAGGTCAACCAGTCATCGTCGAGAATAAACCCGGCGCTTCTGGTAACGTTGCCACCGAGGCTGTCGTGCGTGCGCCGGCTGACGGTTATACGCTTCTGATGATTGGTCCGGCGAACGCGATAAATGCCTCCCTCCACGATGAGCTCAAATTCAATTTTTTGCGTGACATCGCGCCGGTCGCGGCGATCACACGCGAGCCGCTCGTCATGCTGATCCACCCATCGGTTCCGGCAAAAAGCGTTCCAGAATTTATCGCCTATGCGAAGGCGAACCCAGGCAAGATTACGATGGCATCGACCGGGAATGGAAGCTCACCTCACGTTTCCGGCCTACTGTTCACAATGATGACAGGCATCGACCTGGGTATCGCGCATTACGCCGGCGGCGGACCTGCGCTCAAAGGCCTGATTGAAGGGCAGGTGCAAATGATGTTCGAACCGATGTCGGCGTCGATTGCGCCCGTTAAGGCCGGCAAGCTGCGCCCGCTTGCAGTCACTACGGCGACGCGTTCTGCGGTGTTGCCGGAAACCCCTAGGTTGGGTGACTTTGTCCCCGGGTACGAGGCGAGCGCAGTGACGGGCGTTGGCGTTCCCACCGACACGCCGGCCGAAATAATCGATAGGCTCAACGGTGAGATCAATGCGGCCTTCCGCGATCCCACGATGAAGGCACGCCTTGGCGAGACCGGCGGCACCGGGCTTGCAGGCACGCCCGCCGATTTCGGGCGGTTGATGGCAGAGGAAACAGAAAAGTGGGCCAAGGTGATCAAGTATGCAGACGCGAAGCAGTGAATGGGTTGTAAGTCCGCCTCCTTCAACAACGGCTTAATCAATACCTTGGCGCCGCCCGGAAGCGCCATTGGCGAACACGTCTACCGTTGTGCTCTTGTTGATCGTGTAACCACCGCGCGCACCATGCTAGCGGGCGAATTGCCCCGGACCGCTCACGCTGACGTTAAGATCTTTGATCAGGCCATTCCCGATTGAATACACCCAGCCGTGGACAGATAGATTCTCCCCGCGGGCCCACCCGTCCAGCACGAACACATCCGAGGCGACGTTCTCGACCTGCCGCATTACGTTGAGCTCGCACAGACGGTCCAGGCGGCTGCGCTCATCCTGCAAAGCCTCGAGCTCTCGCCTGTGCGTTCGGGACAGCTCGCGAATTGGATGCAGCCAATGGTCAACGAGACCACGACGTCTTCCATCGACGGCGGCGCTGACCCCGCCACAGCCATAATGTCCAACTACCATGATATGCTGCACTTTGAGTACTTCGACAGCAAACTGTAGCACCGACAAATAGTTGGCATCCTGCGGCGAAGCGAGATTGGCCACATTGCGGTGTACGAACAACTCGCCGGGGTCGAGGCCAACAATCGTATTCGCCGGCACCCGGCTATCGGAGCAGCCGATCCAGAGATAGGGCGGCGCCTGTTGCCGTTCGAGGCGACGGAAGAAGTCAGGATCCTCCGCTGTCACCCGCGCTGCCCAGGTCCGATTCCTTTCCTTCAGGCCGTCGGGCCCCAGAATATTCATGCGTAATCCTGTTGGTGCTCCTTACGGGCATGCCCTCCATCCAAGCAGGGCCGCGCCAAGAGCAACACATGCCATGGCAGAAAGGATCGTCAAGCGGTCGAAGAAGCAGAGGAACGGCAAACTAAGCATTCTTGTGCATTCCTCGCGGGTCGGAAACTTCGGCCGGGATCGATCTCAACATTCATGTGAAACGCCCGACTTCATGGGAACCGCCAAGGTCTGCGTTGGGTCTTGGTCGTGTGAAAACGTCGTGGCGCGGAGAGCCGATAGTTTTGGGTTTTCACACAGCCTGGGTCATTTCCCGGCATTACCGCGCCGCAACAGCAATGGCCGGTTTTACCTCGATCAGCGGGCATCCGGAGAGATGCATGTTCATGCTTAGGACTGCGGACAAAGCGACCGGCGTCGTCGCGGCGATGCCGCGGAACCCCGACGGTCAGCCGCGGTCTTCTGTGCCGAGCGGGCCGAAGAGAAGGCTACGCTTTCATCACCGCGAGCACTCGCTCCGGCAATAATGGAGAATGCCTCACGCGTGCGCCTGTGAGTGCGGCAACGGCATTGCTGAGGGCTGGTCCGACCAATGGCGTCGCCATCTGTCCCACGCCTGTCGGGTGATTGTCAGTAGCGATGACCTCGACATGAATCTCTGGAACGTCGCGATTGCGCATAACCGTGTAGTCGTAGAAGTTTGATTCCTGCACCTCGCCATGCTTGATGGAGATTCGTTCCGTGAGCGACAGCCCGAGCCCATAGACCACGCTGCTCTCAGTCTGGGCGATGATGTTGTCGGGCTGCACCGCTATTCCTTGATCGATCGCCACCCAGAAATTGGACACGCGAATCTGTCCGGTTCTGCGGTCCACCGAGACCTCTGCTATCCCAGCGATGCTTGTTCCGGAATAATCGATATAGGCCAAGCCAAGGCCGCGATCGTCACGCTTGCGGTCCCATTTTGCCATTGCGGCCACGGACTCGACCACTTTACGAGCCCGCGGCGCGTTCTTAAGCAGTTCGAGCCGCCATGCCAGGGGGTCAATGCCCCGCTTGTACGCGATCTCGTCGATGAACACCTCCGTCGCAAATTTGTTGGCGACGAATCCGATGCCGCGCAGCGCGACGACTCTGATCCCGGTATCGATCGGAAAATGTTCAGCCAGCCGATTGGGAATCGCGTAGCTCGGAATATCGGCCCCGGCGATTGAGATCACATCACGCTGCTTCCAAGGTCCGTTGTACTTCAGCGGATCTTGGAACTTGCCGGCATTGTCAGTCGCATAGCGGTGATGCCAAGCAATCGGGCTTCCATCGGGATCGAAACCAGCCCGCAGAATGTGCACTGAGAGCGGCCGGAACCGACCGTTGTGAACGTCGTCCTCACGCGTCCACATGACCTTTACCGGTCGTTTCACTTCCTTGGACAGCAACACGGCATCCACGACGAATTCTTGATCGCGGTTGCCGCGCCGCCCGAAGCCGCCGCCCATCAGCATGTCATGGAGAACCACCTTATCGGTAGGAATACCGAGCGCCTTGGCCGTCGCATCGACCGCCATTGGCTGGCTTTGCGTGCCGCACCAGATTTCGGCGGTATCGCCGGCTGGCGATACCGAAGCCAGCGCATTCAATGGCTCCATCTGCGCGTGATAGGCGTAATCGCAGCGATACTCTCCTTCCATGAAGGTAGTCGCCTTGTCGAAGGACCCAGGCGCATCGCCGACTTTTTCTCCGATCTCCACGGGGTTGGCCACTGTACCGCGAGCGACCGCGGTGTAGGTCTCGAATGCTTCGTCGCTGTCAAAGCCCTGCGCCTTGCCGTCTCGTGACCAAGTGACGGTAAGTGCATTCTTGGCGGCAAATGCGGCCCAGGGTGTCTGCGCCACGACGCCGACCCCGAATGGGAATTTCACGACCTTGACCACGCCGGTGATTGCGCGCGACTTCGCGTCATCGACCTTCTCCGGACTGCTTCCCTCAATCGGCGCGCGGAGCACGGCCCCGTAGAGCATATCCGGCACCTGCACATCGATGCTGTAGCGTGCCGACCCATTGACCTTGCTCGGCAGCTCAGACCGCATCACATCCTTGCCGATGAGCCGGAATCGACTGGGTTGTTTGAGATGCTCAGGCGCAATTTCGGGCGCCTTCTCCGGCACCGAGGCAAAGCCCGCGATTTCGCCGTAGCCCATGCGCCGTCCCGACTTGAGATGAACGACCACGTTCGGTTCAGTAGTCAATTCCTCGACCGGCACGCTCCAGTGACGTGCGGCATTATCGAGCAGCACGCGTCGCACCTGCGCTCCGAACTGCCGAAGCACCTTGAAATACCCAGTAACTGTCGCGCTTCCAGCCGTATACATGGATCCGTAAAAACCGGGATTTCCGTAGATTGCTTCAATAGGTGGGGCCGGCACGATCCGAACTTTGCTCCAGTCCGCGTCCAGCTCTTCCGCGATGATCAACGGCAGTGATGTTGTGGACCCCTGGCCCATTTCGGTTGCCGGCGAGATAATCGCGACAGTGCCGTCGCTCGCGATGGTGACCCAAGGATTCATGACGGCGCCATTGCCGGTCGCCGCTTGAGCTACGCCGTTCCCGACAGGCGTTCCGGTCTCGAGCAATCCAAGAGAGAATCCGAACGTCAAGCCGGCGGCGCCGACCATGAACCCGCGTCGATTCATGACTTGCTGTGCGTTTCGATAGTCCTGCTGAAGAGCGGTCATGATCAAGCCTCTCTCGATGCGCGCTGGATCGCCCGCACAATGCGCGGGTAGGTCCCGCAGCGGCAGATGTTCGTGCTCATGTGTTCCACGATCTCATCGCGGGAGGGTTTCGGATTCTTCGCCAGCAGTGCTGCGGCACTCATGATCTGCCCGGACTGGCAATAGCCGCATTGTGGCACATTTTCCGCAAGCCACGCCTTTTGCACTGGATGCGACGAGTCGCCCGACAGGCCTTCGATGGTTTTCACCGAGCGACCGGATACCTCTGACAACTGGACCTGGCAGGAGAACGCACGCTCGCCGTCGATGTGGATCATGCAGGCGCCACAGAGACCCGCGCCACAACCGAACTTCGTCCCCGTGAGCTTTACCTGTTCGCGGATCACCCAAAGCAGTGGTGTTGCCGCCGGTGCATCAATCGTAACTGAGGTGCCGTTCACGCTGAATGTGACCGCCATAGCTATCCTCCCGCTGCCGTCTATGCTGGCCGCGCTCTAAATAAAAATAAGGGTAGCACCTGTGTGGCTTGCGCTCCATCCCCCATTTTTGAATTCTGCCAGCGCCAGTGAGTGGATACGACGTTAAGCGAACCAGGTTACGAAGACCTACGCGAGGTCTGCTCACACCTGGATCGGATCGAGAATGGAAGTGCCGCCTGTCTGCCGCAGCGGAATGGCAAGTTGACGAGAACGTATCCCGCTCCGGTCTTGGTGAAATTCCTGAATTTACCCGTTGAGGGAGACAACGCGCCCGCTCGTATCAAACTCGCGCGGTAGGCGTTGAGCCTGGTTCAGCCGAACAAAAAGACCGGTGATGTCCCTGTGAATGGATTCGATTTCAGAGAATTGCGCAAGAGCGATCGACACGCGGTCTTCCAGCTCGTGCCTCGCCTTGGTCAACTGTTGGATGCGCTCGGCGAGAGTGACGCCTTCATCCAACTCGAGCCGAGCAATTGTGGCAGCAACCCGGTTTCGAGTTTCCGTCAGACCCTTGAGGACTCCATTGATGCCCGTTTCCTTTTGCTCCAGAGGTAGGATGCGACGCTGAAGCGCCTCGAACTTCTCTTCAAGCTCCAGAAGAGTGGGCAGGGAGCGTTCGATATCTCCGCACCGAGTGTTCGTGCTTCCTATGAATTGCGACAGCTTTTGCAGACGACGCTCCAGGGTCTCCCCATCGCCGTTCTGCTCCATAACCGAGGTGCTTAGCTCCATCTCGTCCTGCGAGCTTTGAAGCTGCGAGATCGAGGCCTCGATCGAGCGTCTTTTAGCGATCACGTCACCTAGCTTGTGTTTCACTTCTTGCTGCTGTTGCCGGACCGCTTCGACGCAGCCGATGAGATCGCCGCTTTGATTGCGTTGTTGATGGAACTGGACCGCCTGCTCCGTGCTGGCGATCCGTGCCTGAAGGCCATTGAGGGCGCGTTCGGGATCGCTACGACCTAGGTATTCAGCGGCTCGTTCCAGGCCGTTCTGGTCTTGCTCGCCTTTAAGCACGTCCAGACGTATGGCCTGCAGGCGCGCCTCCAGGACCTCCGCAGCCTTGCGCCTTGCAATCAATCTGCAGTGCTGCACCAGAGCGAACAGCATCAGAGCAATCGGCGCGAGCCCGATGACTATCCATGAAGTCTGTTGCGAGACCGGGAGAGACCAGAACAGCGCCACAAGGGCTGCGGGCCGATATTGCAACGCAAGAAGCTCATGCGTTACGGCGAAAGCGAGAATGCCACCGGAAAGAAGGATAAATGCAGGCATACTTTGTCTTCCTTGTCATGATGCGGATCGGGTCCCGCTTTGGGTGCACATGTGGTGTGGGGCGCCCCCCTTCGGTTGGAGTGCTGATGCCGGTCATTTCCCGCTGGGCGCGGCGCCAATACACATGACATGGCGGTCGCAACGCTCAGTCCCTCGTCCGCATCACCGTTTGCGGCTGCCAGTGCCAGAACGGCAGTCGCAGCAGCGAGCATGCGCGAAAAGGCTACCTGTCGCGGAGCTGTGCGAGAGTTGTAAGAAACGACATCGGAAACCCCTCCAACGAGGGTCGATCGTGGTATATTAGTATCGCCTCCGAAGCTGGGGTTCATGCCGTGCCGCTCACGGCTGCAGGAAGCTGTGGATAATTTTGGCTGGACAGCTGCCGACGTCATCGCTCGGCGCGTTCTGTGCGTAAAGAAGCTCGTCGCCGCTCACCGAGCCAGAGAGCTGCAGTTCTTCGGCAATCGCCCCGCACTCACCCAAAGCAAAGCGTTTTCTGCTTTTCTGGCGCCGCGGCGCAACAGCAAATGAGTGGTCTACTGCAAGCGCCCGTTCGGAGGGCGTAAGCAAGTGTT
>Ga0209331_1000018_pt1 | contig 47237 bp, 37 predicted proteins | sample JacPinW_OM3H0_M3_FD_187971 | JGI IMG/M metagenome (GOLD analysis project Ga0209331, IMG submission 187971) | Forest soil microbial communities from Algoma, Ontario, Canada - Jack Pine, Ontario site 1_JW_OM3H0_M3 (SPAdes) (version 2) | ecosystem: Environmental > Terrestrial > Soil > Boreal...
ATGAGTCAGCTGAGATGGGTCAGGCTCGATACCAACGTGTCGCCGAACCAGGGTGCCACCGTCTCGAGCTCATCTATTCATCGGGGTGGCCCGCAAGTGCGCGCGGCCGCCGCCGAGGCGCGCCAGGCGCTGTTGACACTCGCCTCGAACAGGCTCGGCGTGCAGCCTGGGAGCCTCACGGTCTCCAAGGGCGTGGTGTCCATTGACGGTCATCCCGGCCGCGCCGTGACCTACGGCGAGCTTCTGGGCGACCAGCCGTTCAATGTGAAGTTCACCGGGGCAGCGCCGCAGAAGCCGATCAACCGCTACAGGCTCGTCGGCACGCGGGTGCCCCGCGTCGACATTCCCGAGAAGGCCGGCGGGAAATACGTGCACATGCAGCACGTGCGCGTACCCGACATGTTGCACGGCCGGATCGTGCGTCCACGCGGGCAACGCGCGTATGGCGCCGGCGCAAAACCCGCGGGCATCGACGAGGCTTCGATTGCGAAGATTCCGGGCGCCCGCGTGGTGCGCAAAGGCGACTTCGTCGGAGTGATCGCGCCCAACGAATGGGACGCGGTGAAGGCTGCGGAACAGCTCAAGATCACCTGGCATGAGCCACCCGCATTGCCTGCAAACTTGTTCGAGCACATGCGCGCTGCCAAGACCACGGACACTGTCATCGCGGACTGGGGGGATGCCGAGAAGGCCTTTGCGCAAGCGGCGCACGTGGCATCGGCAAGCTATCGCTGCCCGTATCAATCCCATGCGCCATTCGCTGCGAACTGCGCAATTGCCGATGTCGGAGCTGACGGCGCGCTGGTCCGCTCCTCGACCCAGGATATTTACAACACGCGTGCCATGCTCGCCGTCGTGCTCGGGTTGCCGGTCGAGAAGGTCCGGGTCCAATACTATGAGGGTTCGGGCACGTTCGGTCGCAGCTGCTATGACGATGCCGCGCAAGCCGCGGCGGTGATGTCGCAGGCTGTCGGCAAACCCGTACGCGTGCAGTTCATGCGCTGGGATGAGTTTGGCTGGGACGATTACGGCCCTGCCCACCTCGCCGACGTGCGCGCAGGGATCGATGCTGCGGGGAAACTCGTCGCCTACGAGTATCAGGGATGGCAGCATGGTTGGATGGTCAACGAGACCACCCACGAACTGGCGCTGCGCACGCCGCCCAAGGAGCAGACCAGCGGGCCCCCGTCCATTCCCGTCAACCGCATGAGCACCGGCTCGATGTATACGGTCGCGAACCGCCGTGTGGTGAGTCACGCCGTGCCCATGGTCGGGTATCTCAAGGGAGCGCCGCTGCGCTCGCCGCTCGATCTTTCGTTTGCGTTCGCCTCCGAGCAGACGATCGACGAGCTTGCCCATGCGGCCAAAATGGATCCGCTGGAGTTTCGCAGGCACAACATCGGCGACGCCCGCTGGCTCGGTGTGCTCAACGCCGCCGCTGACGCTGCCAAATGGACGCCGCGCGTCGCCGCCGCCTCCTCGCTCCCCAAGGCCGCGGTGGTCATCGGCCGCGGCATCGCGCTCGGCACCCATCACGTGTCGTATGGCGCCGCCGTTGCCGAGATCGAGGTGGACACCCGCACCGGCACCATCGTGGCAAAGCGTATCTGCGGGGCACTCGACGCGGGCCAGGTGGTCAATCCCGCACTGGTCGAGAACCAGATGGTGGGGCAGATGATCCAGGCGACAAGCCGCGTCCTGAAGGAGGAGGTGCGCTTCGATAAGAGCGGCGTGACCAGCCTCGACTGGGTCTCCTATCCCGTGCTGCGCTTTGCCGAGCATCCCGACGTGGTGCCCGTGGTCGTCCAGCGGCGCGATGAGCCTTCCACCGGCGCGGGTGAAGAGGTGATCGGAGCAACAGGTGCAGCAATTGCCAATGCGTTCTTCGACGCGACCGGCGTTCGCCTGCGCGAATATCCCATGACACCCGAGCGCGTCAAAGCCGCGCTCGCCGCCAGGACATAAAGGCGCGTCGAATCAGGGCTGCTTGGAGTCCATCAGCACGAACACGATGCGGCAGGGCTCCTTGCCGCGATTGACCCAGGCGTGATTAGTCGCCTGCTGGATGACCACGTCGCCTGCTTTGACATGCACGACCGCGTCGTCGAGCATCATATCGATCTCGCCCGCCATGATGATCGCGTAGTCGACGGTGCGCGTACGGTGCATCAGCGGATGCTTCGGCGGCAGGCCGCGCGCCGGCGCGTGCTCGCCGACCACCTTCATCATGAAATCCGGAGCCATGGCCGCTTCTTTGGCAGGATCGAGTGGCGGAAACTCGACCATCCGGATGACCGTGCCGTTGTCCGGCGGCGAGAGCCCCAGCGGCTTCGTTGCCGTGTCCTCTCTGAAAGAGAAACCGGGCGGCAGCGAATCCGTCATCCACAGGTTCGCGGCCGGATTCCCCGATCCGCCAGGCTTGAGAGTCAAGCTGCTGTCGAACAACACGATGGCCTTGTTGTCTTTATCGACGCCGGTGACGACGCGCCGTATTTCGGCTGTGCTGCCCGGCGTTAATGTGAGCACAAGTGCAGGTAACGACCAGAACAGTCCACGGATCATGTTTTCCTCCCACCTTACTCTTCGCGAGCGACTCGCCTCTCCCTGCAGAGAACCGGAGTACCGATCGCTCGGTTCGAAGACTGGCAATATTCACAGCGCGCGACAAGCTCCGGGAACAAGGTCGGCTCGGTGGATTAGCCGTGTCGAATACGCGATAATTGGCCCAGTTGTGATGCAGGACTCAAAGCCGCCATCATGAACCGCCGTTCGGTCGTCTTTTACCTTGGAGTGTTCGGCGCAATAGGCGCGCTCGCGACTGCGAACGCGGCCGACGCATCGGCACGAAGCTTCGTTGCATCGATCTACAATGCCTACAAGGGCCGCGGCGGCAATGGCATCGCGCTCGATACCGACGCAGCGCTCCGGCGTTATTTCGAGCCCGGCTTGGTGGCACTCATCAGCAAGGACCGCAAGGAAGCCGCCGATCAGGGCGAGGCTCCCACGCTCACCGGCGACCCGTTCGTCGATGCGGCGGATTGGAATATCACTGCATTCGACTTCGCGCTTGCAGAGACTGCGCCGGACAAGGCAACCGCAACCGTGAAGTTCGACAACGACGAGAAGCCGACCGTGATCGTGCTCGAGCTCGTGAAGCTCAAAGAAGGCTGGCGCATTGCGGACATCGCCTGGCAGCGCGAGGGCGAGACGGAAACCCTGCGCGGCCTCTTTGTTCAACACTGAGAATATCGCTATCGAGTCCGTTGTCAGGTGCAATGGCAGTTGGGTGATTGGGCAGGTACACAGTGCCCAATGCATGATATCGGCCAGGCCTTCCTCGCAGCCCTTGCTCTCATTGGCAGCCTCGATCGGGAGCTGATCGAGATCGTAGCGCTGTCATTGCGCGTAAGCTTGTCCGCCACGGTCATAGCCGTGTGCATCGGCGCACCGACGGGCGGGCTCATCGCGGTGAGCAGGTTTCCGGGGCGGCAAGCCGCCGTGGTGCTTGCGAACGCGCTGCTCGGCTTGCCGCCGGTGGTGGTGGGGCTTGTCATATATGTCGCCCTGTCGCGCTCGGGTCCGCTTGGCTTTGCCGGTCTGCTGTTTACTCCCGCGGCCATGATCGTGGCGCAGACCGTTCTCGCCACACCGATCGTCATCGCGCTCGTGCACCGCGCGATCCTCGTGCTGTGGTCGGAATACGGCGACGTGCTCGAGGTTGACGGCGCATCCAAAGCCCGCTCGCTGCGGGAGCTGTTCATCATTGGACGCGGCGCTCTGCTCACGGCCTTTCTCGCGGCTTTCGGCCGGGCCATTGCGGAGGTCGGCGCCATTATCATCGTCGGCGGCAACATCCGCGGCTACACCCGCACCATGACCACGGCCATTGCGCTGGAGACCAGCAAAGGCGATCTCCCTCTGGCGCTCGGCCTCGGAATGATCCTGATCACGCTCACCGTGATCGTGAGCGCGGTGGCTTTTCTGCTGACCGGCTCCCTGCGCAGCAAATGAAAACTCGCCCTTGATCCCGTGCAAGCGTCGCTTCATCTTGGCCGCGACCAAGAGTAGCGTTCGAGTGTCGCACGCGAGATGAACATGGCCGTCGCTGCCGCGCACAGTTTGCATGAGAATACGGCGCCCATTGCGACGCGGGGCAGAGACCGTCGGGTGGCGGGCGTGGCGTTTGGCGCCCACGCGCTTCACGATGGATACACCGATCTGATCTATGTGCTGCTGCCGCTGTGGCAGAAAGAGTTCGGGGTCGGCTATGCGGAGCTCGGCCTGCTCCGCGCGCTGTTCTCCGGGACGATGGCAGGCTTCCAGATTCCAGCCGGCCTCCTCGCCGAGCGGTTTGGCCCGGCCGCCGTTCTGGCGCTGGGAACGGCATTGACGGGCATCGGCTACTGCCTGGCGGGCGCAAGCGCGGGCATAGCGCTTCTCATGACCGCGCTCTTCTGTGGCGGGCTCGGATCGAGCACGCAGCATCCTATTGCCTCCTCGCTCGTAGCGCACGCCTTCAGTGGCGCGCGCTCGATGAAGGCCATCGGCACCTATAATTTCGCAGGCGACATCGGAAAGATGACGCTGCCGGCGACAGCGTCACTGCTGCTCGTTTTGATGCCATGGCGGCCGGTACTCGCGCTCCTCGGCGCGGTCGGCCTGGTCGCGGGGCTCGCGATCTTCGTGCTCACTCCGCGATTGGCGGCAGAGACCAGCGGGCGGCCTGCTGCCCACGCGACCGATGCAAAACACGACGGTGTTGCGCACCGCATCGCTTTCCCCGTGCTCATCTCGATCGGCATGCTCGACAGCGCCACCCGGATGGGATTCCTGCTGTTCCTGCCGTTCGTGCTCACGGCAAAGGGCGCGAGCGTGCCCATGATCGGGCTCGCGCTCACCGCAGTCTTTGTCGGAGGTGCGGCCGGCAAGCTCGTTTGCGGCTTCGTCGGTGCGCGCATCGGCGCCATCCCGACCGTGTGGCTCACGGAAGGACTAACCGCGGCTCTGATCGTCGCGCTGCTGCCGCTCCAGCTGTACCCCGCGCTTGCGCTGCTCCCGTTCATCGGCATCGTGCTGAACGGGACATCCTCCGTGCTGTACGGCTCCGTGCCCGAGCTGGTCGCGCCGGAGCGTCGCGCGCGTGCCTTCGGTGTTTTTTATACGGCCACCATTGGGGCAGGGGCGAGCGCGCCAGTGATCTATGGTCTTATTGGCGACAGGCTCGGCGTCCCCACCACGGTCATCATCATTGCCGCGCTCGTGCTGCTGACGCTCCCCCTGTCGGTTGTGCTCAGGTCCGTCCGCCCGCTCGCTGAGCCAAAGCGGCATGCGTCCTAATCGAGCATTGATCATGATGATTGCGCCGGCCGTGATGCTCGCCGTCCTTTCGCTTCCGGGCCAGGCCGCGGACTGGCCGGTCCGGCCCGTGACAGTGGTCGTTCCATTGGCTGCGGGCGGCAACACCGACATGATGGCGCGGCTCGCCGCCCAGCATCTGACCGACAAGCTCGGGCAAACCTTCATCGTCGAAAACCGGCCGAGCGCGGGGGGCGCTATCGCTACCGCCCAGGTCGCTGCAGCGCCGCCGGACGGCTACACCCTACTGTTTACGCCATCCTCGATGCTGCTGCTCACCCCGCTCCTGCAAAAGCTCAGTTTCGATCCCGACAGACAGCTGGTCCCGGTGACGAACGTGGGAACGGGCGCCCAGGTGATTGCGATCAAGCGCGAGCTGCCCGCGCGTACGCTCCCGGAATTCCTCGCCTATGCGAGGGGACATCCGGGCACGCTGAACTTCGCGGTCGCCGGAACGCAGAACATCAGTCACCTCGCCCCGGTGCTTTTGTTCGCACGCGCAGGCGTCAACCTGGTCATGGTGCCGGCGAAAGGCGAGGCGCAAGCCATTGCCGACCTCATCTCGGGGCAAGTGGACTTGTATTTCGGCAATGCATCGCAGTTGCTCCCCCATGCCGGCAGCGACCGCATCCGGCTGCTCGCGGTCGGAACCACCCAAAGGATCGCCGCCGCCCCGGATCTGCCGACCGTCGCGGAGACATTTCCCGGGCTTGTCTTTTCCTCCTGGAACGGGTTCGTCGTCCCTTCAGGGACGCCCGACGAGATCGTCGATGCGCTCCGGCGCGAGATCATCGCCTTGTCGAGGTCACCCGAAGTGGCACAACGCCTGACCAAGCTCGGGATTGTTCCCGGCGGCCAAAGCAAGGAGGAGGTCGCCGCCACGTTTGCATCGGATCGCGAGATGTTTGTTGCGGCCGTGAAGGCAGCGGGCATTGCCTCGCCTTGATGCCTGAAGGAGGGATTGCGTGAGCCCAGCGCAACGTCTGCGCGCGCTTCTCGCCGCGCCCGGTCTGCAGATCATGCCGGGCTGCTTCGATGCGTTGTCGACAAAGCTCATCGCCGATGCGGGATATCAAGTCTCGTTCATGAGCGGCTTCGCCGTATCGGCAGTGCGGTTGGGCTTGCCGGACACCGGCCTGATCTCATTCGCCGAGATGCTGGACAGCCTGCGGAGCTGTTGCGGCGCCGTCTCCGGCTTTCCCGTCATTGGCGACGGCGATACCGGCTACGGCAATGCGCTCAACGTGCAGCGCACCGTCATCGAATATGCGCGCGCCGGCGCCGCGGCGGTCATGATCGAAGATCAAGTGAGTCCGAAGAAATGCGGCCACACCAAAGGCAAGCAGGTGGTCTCGCGGGAGGAAGCCCGCATGAAGATCCGTGCGGCAGTCGAGGCACGCGCAGAGCGCGACATCCTGATCCTGGCACGCACGGACGCGCGGGCAGTACACGGTCCGCAGGAAGCGCTGGCGCGCTGTCGCGATTTCGAGGCTGAAGGGGCGGACATTATCTTTTACGAAGCCCCGGAGTCGGAGGCCGAGATGGAAGCCTTCTGCCGCGCGGTGAGCAAGCCCTGCATGGCCAACATGGTAGCGGGAGGCCGCACGCCGCTGCTGCCTCCTTCCGGTCTGGAACGGCTGGGCTACAAGCTTGCAGTTTATCCGGTGATGCTGCTCTCCTCGGCAATCTCGGCGATGCAGACCGCGCTAAAGGCCCTACGACCAGGAGGCGTGATGCCCGCGCCGCCATCGGTCTCGTTCACGGAGCTTCAGCACATCGTAGGCTTTCCGGAATACTGGGATCGCGAAACCCGTTTCCGCGCTGCGGAATAGTGCGGCTCATTCGATCTGTACCGCGCGCCGCAGACTGCTGATCATCGATGAATTGAGCAGATATTCGCGCGCGGTCTCCTTGCTTGCCGCGGTGCGCCGCAGGAGGTCGAGCGATTTGCGGCGAATCTCCGGATCGCGTTCGCCGATGATCTGGTGATTGCGGTTGGTTTGCTGCTGGACCGCCTCGATCGCCACGGTGCGCCGCTGTCGCTCGTAGCGATCGAGCAGCCGCTCGTCGGCCCCAGCCCAAACCGCTGCAAGCTTCTCTGCGAGGTTGAATGCGTCGTGCATGCCCCCGTTCATGCCCATGCCCCCCAGCGGATTGTTGACGTGCGCGGCATCGCCGGCAAGCAGCACCCGGCCGCATCGAAACTGCTGAGTCACCCGCTGATGCACGTGATAAAGCGAACGGTGCGCAATCCGATATGGCTCGGCGCGCGGGACAACGCGCTGCAGGACGCCTTGCAGCGTTTCGTCGGACATGAGCTTTTCCCGCTCGGCAGTCTCGGCGGCGGGCACGAGCACGCGCCAGAGCCCGGGTACGCGCAGCAGCACGAGCCACTCCAAGGGATCGGCGATGTAGTTCACATAGGCGATGTCGGTGAGCGTCTGCTCGAAGGGATAGTCGGTCGAGACGATCAGAAACAATTCCGGATAGGTGAAACCCTCGAACCCGATACCCAGCGAGCGGCGCACGGCGCTGCGCGCGCCGTCCGCGGCCACCACATGGCGGCCCGAGATGGTCACAATGGCCCCGGAAGCACGCACCTCTACCTCAACGGCCCCGTCATCCTGGCGTACCGTTTCGACCTGATAGCCAAACCGTATCTCGGCGCCGGGGATCTTGAGATATTCCTCCTGCAGCAGCCGGGTGAGCTTCCATTGCTCGCACTGGACGCGGTAGGGGTGGCTCGTGTCGCCGGCAAGGAGCGAGAGGTCAAAGGTCGCCACTGGGCCGGTCTCCCGGTCGCGAAACTGCCAGGTTGGCGCTTTGAGCCCGACCTCGATCATGCGGGGTACAATCCCGAACTCGTCGAGCATATCGAGGGTGGGCGGGTGGAAGGTCGATCCGCGCAGCTCCAGGACCGGCTCGCGCTCTGCCTCGATCACGATCGTGGGGATGCCGCGGCGAGCGAGCGCCAAGGCTGCAGTGAGCCCGACGGGGCCAGCGCCTACGACGATAACGGCATCAGAGTTGTTTGCCATGCGCGGCTCCGCTCGAGCGTATGGGCTCAATACAGGATTTCATCCGCGCATGCATGTTAGACTAAGACTATGACTAAGACTAACTAAGACTTTCATCACGCGGGCTTCAGAGAAGGGCGTAACCGCAGACCCGACCATGAAGGTGGCATCTCAACTCTGGGATGTCTGCTGGTTGAGATGAAGCGGACAGCGATGGTACGGCGCGGTAATGCGTGCTTTTGACCCCAACCGGTCCTACGGTGTGCACGTTATCCCACCAAAACTCTTCGTTTGTGATATGTTGGAACTGATCAGACGTGATGTTGTGGACGGAAGGTGCTCTCAATGAGGCGACGTGACTTTACTCTTGGCTTTCACAGGCGCTGCCGCGACGTGCCCCGTGATTGCAAACGGGCAGCAGCCAACGATACTCATGCCTCGGGTAGGTTGGCTAGCACCGGACTGAGGTAGTCAATGGGCGGGTGAAGGAGCACGGGCGGCTCCTCCGTGGTAGTCCAGCCACGACAGTGTCCGGGAACTCTTCATCCCAGGCGGCGAAGACCAGGTTGCGCGGCATCAACAGGCATGAAGAGTAAAAATCCGCCTGCCATTCCTCGCGCTTCTTGGCCTCGCTCGACCGGCAAATGAATGACGGAGCCGCCGGCCGCCCGAACATTGTGGCCTGCGCCCGGTCCTTGGCGAACAGGTGGCGATGCAGCCGCCAATGTCCGCCACCCTCATGCCCGAGCGTGAAGCGGTAGCGGCCTTCCTTTGCCGGGTTCTCCTCCGGGTCGAGGCTCTCGTCGATCACGATGCGCCGATCATCGAAGAAGATGGCGCCGAGGATATCGGGATCGGAAGCCGGGCGTGGCACGCCGAACAATTGGTGGGTGTTATCGAACTCGATGCCGAGCTTGAGATGCTTCTCGACGATGTCTTCGATCGGGATCGGAGGCTCAATCGTGAGTCCGCGTGCGTTCGCATACTCATTCAGTAATGCCGCGGCGTCGCGCTCGATTGCCTCCTCGGAGAGATAGGGGATGAACCTGGTCATTGAGCCACCATCTTCATTTGCATCGTCGAAACTGATAGTGCCGATCCGCGCCGTTATTTGTCCTTTGCCTTCTGCGCCGAGCGTGCTAGCCGAGCCATGTCGTCGGCCGTCAGGCCCTTGGTGGTACGAAGCAGTGCGGCTACCTGCACCGGCCGCCGCTTGATAATCTCGGACAGGTCCGAGGAAACTCGGTCCGCCCGCGCCAACAGTTCATCGGCGTCGCAGCCGATGATCGCGGCGATCTTCCTCACCTTGTCCTCGGCCGGCGGCGGGAACTCGTCGCGCTCGATCTTCGACAGGTACGTTGGGCTGACGCCGATCATCTTTGACATTTCGCGCAGACCGATCCCCTTGGCCTCCCGCTCCCGGCGTACAAACTGACCGAACTTCTCCCTCCCGACGGCCATTGCCTATTGCTCCTAGTGTTTAGTGTCCATTTAACACTCAGTCAACGGACCGTCAAGATGTTGGGTGTGGATTACGCAAAATTGCGATATGTTGCGATCTGCTGCCGTTCAGTCGCGGACAGGGACGGTTGGCTAAGTTCATCGCATCATGATTGGAATGGCCCACTTCAAGAAGTGGGAACAATGGAGCTATCTGGTTTTCGGCGAGAGCCGCACTTCCAAGAAGGGGGAGACAATGCGCTTCTATAGGGGCATCACCGTGCCGATCCGGTCGGCGCCGGCGGTGATCGACCAGATACGGACGCGAGGATTACTGCCCGGCGACGGCAATTGGAGAATGTCGGCGGCAGACTTGAAGGGACGCCTCGAAGAAATCTGGCGCAAGCCTAAAGTGACTTACGCTGACACGAAGCCGACGGAGGGCAACCCAGGGCCTTCGTGGGTGTGCGCGTGCGCGGAAGAACAGGGCGCTGTCTACTATGCGTGCAGGCACGACAAGTCTGGCGAGAACGACACGCCTATTCTCATCTCTTTCGATGCGGAGGCGTCCGACGCGGTCGTGGACGGCCGAGACTTCCTGTACACGGCATTCCAACTGAGCGATGCCGCCCGTGGCCGCACGGTTCTGGAACAACTCTTCGGACCAGCGATCCTCAGATACGCCGATCGCGCATGGGGCGTCGACGGTGACGAACGCATCGCGCTGTGCGATCTTGCTGTTCAGGACAACGCGGTCGTGCTCGCGCACGCAGATAACAAGACCGTCATCGCCGGCCGGTTCGGGACCCTGTTACGGTCCGCGTTCTTGGTGCGGACACCCGTGCCCGCCGCCCGCATCGCCGACGTGAGGGTCGTCGAGGACGCATACGAATTGCCGGAACCCGACATCGTTCTGGGAGGTCTCATCCGTCAGGGCCGACCCGACGCAGCGGATGCCGGACTGTCGGATGCCGGGCTTGCGCCCGCTCGCGCGTATCGCGATACTACCTGCGGTTCATATCGGCAGGATCGCCGCGCTTGCGTTGCTTTCTCCGGGCCGTTTCGGGAGGCGGTCTTCATCTTCGATCCCTGTCGGTTTCCGGTCGTCGGCGAACAGGGGGCTCGGCGCGTGACAAGTTTCCGTCGTTCCGCCCACTGGCGGACGAACGCGCATGGCACGACGTTTCCGGTGCGTGCACACAACGTAACCCGGGACGATTGGGATGCCGGATTGCTGCCCGCCGATCTGCGGCGGCAAGACGCCTCAAGTCTGCTCGCGCAGCATTCCGTCAGACGCGCGTCGGCCTGCTTCGTGATTCCCAACGCGCGTTGCCCCGTATGCAGCGCGGGCGTGTACTTTTATGCCAACCAGTTCGGCAGCAGGGTGTACTTCGATGATCTCGGTCCACCTTGGCCCAAGCACCCGTGCACGGACAATCCCCGACAACGGATCGAAGCACACCGCGAGGCTCCCGGTGCGCTGATCCCGAGGAAACTGGGCCTGAGGCGGGAACTGATCGAGGCGGCGAACGTCACCGGCATGCTCCGCGGCAAAGCCGCAGGTGCCAGGTCCGGCCGCGAATGGACGCTGCTCGTCATTACTTTGGTCGACAGACGCGGCGAAAAGAACACAGTGGAGGCCGAATACCTCGATTCCCTGAGCCACGAGACAACGGAATTCACGTGCCTTTCCTCCGAGGCCGTCTTCGAGGTCGGGGACCTGATAAGCAAGAAGGACAACCAACTCTCGTTCGTCCACAAGGGAACGCTGGCCGCGGTCACTTTCGTCGATGGCGGCAAGGTGTCCTTGCCGAAGATGGAGGCCCCGTCCACCAAGGCCAACCAACCGCGCGTCCCTCCGACGACCAAAAGCAGGGGCCGGCCCCCCGTGCCTCCCGCGCCCCCGAACACACTGGCGAGGGCGAAGCCGGAGATGACGCTAGCCGACAGGAAGCACTTCCAGTCGAAGGGTATGACGATCGAGCAATTCTGCGCATCGCTCGCGCCTGTGGTGAAGGCCTTCGCGCGCGAAGGAACGCGGAAGCCGCGCGACGTTGCCGTCCGTCTCACTTACGAAGGCCGCAAGACCGCATGTGGCGGCAAATGGACGCCGCGGCTCGTCTACCTGCTGCTCGCGCGCATCTTCGACAACAGGACGAACGAAGATCGATCCGGCCGAAACGCCGGACGGCAGGAAACGCCGTCGCCAACAGGCGGCCGTGCAAACCAGCGGCAACCTCTCACCACCGAGGAAATCGCCAGACGGAAGGCGGCACTCAAAAGCGCGTCGCGGCACCAGAATCAGTAGTGGCCAAGCGGGAGATGCGGAACGGCTTGAACGTCGATCCGATGGTAACGGACGAACGCAGATGAGGGGAGATGGAAAATGGGGCAGGTAAAGCCGTTCGCGTGTTCGGCCTGCGGATATTCGGGAGAGGCGACCGTCGGCGGAACGATGTCCGGGTTCAGGACCAACGATCCTTTCCCCGCGATCTGCGGTTGCTCGAAGGAGGTCGTGCCGGTCAACATGGCCAAGCAGCCGCACAAATGCGCCGAATGCGGCGGATCAAATTTCAAATTGTACGGCGACGAGACGCGGTCTGCCGCGTCGGAAGCGGAAGTGCTGGCGGAATGGCAAAGGCATGAACCGGATGCCTCCGGTCCTTTTCATGCGCTGAGCAAGGCGCTGTTTGGAGCCGAGGGCGCCGCCGAGCACACAAGATTGTTCTGGGACGAAGGCGCCCACATCTGTCCGGCATGCGGCAAGCACGAACTGAGGTTCTCAGGCCCATCCCTGATGTTCGATTGAACCGACTTAAAGCCGCGCTGAAAGCGCTAGATAGGTATTTTGGCATCGAGGTTGATGACGCACTGTCTATCGCGGAACAGGTTGATTCTGAAGTCACCCGGGCGGAGCGGTTCTGTTCCGCCCGACCACCCGCTCCCAGTCCGAGCCGCGCCGCCTATGCTGCTAAGCGCAATTCCCGCACATCCTCCAAAATCCGCCTAAGGGCTGGCTCCGGGGTGATGCACATGGTTCGATATGTATCCAGGAAGGGCAGCCGCAAAGTTCGGTCTCTGCCTGCGCATGTCCCGGAAGAGGGGCCGGGAGCCGCTCGAGCGTTTGCTCGGGCTTCGGACGGTCCGAGCCTTCGCCGCCAATGTGCAATTTGCAACTTGCGGTTAGTTGACGTTTGGAACAAAACATGATTATAAAGTGAACACTAGCAAACGCAGCCCGGGACGCCGGGCTTTTTCGTGAGCGACGTGCCGATCACGAAGCTCTTTGTGTCTCGCGGCAACGGCAACGACAACTTCATGCCAGAAGGAGTGACAGCGATGCCATTTCAGAAAGGCCAAAGCGGCAACCCGGCCGGTCGTCGAGTAGGCTCGCGCAATCGCGCCAGCATGCTCGTGCACAGCTTGCTTGAGAACGAGGCGGAATACCTCGCGCGCAAGACAATAGACATGGCGAAAGACGGCAACTTGGGCGCGATGCGCATGTGCATGGACCGGATCGCCCCGACGCGAAATTACGCTCCAGGCTGCGAGCTGCCGCACCTGCAAAATGCCGCGGCCAGCGTCGAAGCTATGGCGCGCATTGCCGACGCGGTGACCACCGGCGATCTTTTGCCGGCCGAGGCTGCAGCGCTGGCGAGGGTGGTCGAGAACTATCTTCAGGCGCTTGCGGCGCATGGCTTCGATGAGCGGCTGACCAGGCTGGAAGAGATGGCTGTCAGGGAGCCCGAGCCCGGTCGGACCATTGAGCTTCCTGCGGGGCCTCCACCATGGGTTGAAAAATCATTGTAGATTCATTGTTGTTTACAATGGCCCCTGGACTGCACCCGTTTTGGTTGTGTCGCTCCATGCCTCCCCTGCAAGGGCCTGCAAGGGGGACTCCCTTATCCGAGAAGGTATAAACAACCACGTTGAAGACGGCAGGGAGCCTCAGGGATGCGGGACGTTCTGGGCTGGCGGCGCAAGCTCGGTGTGCTCGGGCCTTCTACCAACACCATCGTGCAACCTGATTTCGAGATGATGCGGCCCATCGGCGTGACCAATCATTACAGCCGCATTTTTACGCCCAACGCGCAAGCCGTCAGCAACGATACCTTCATGGCCGGCACGCAGGTGATCGGTCGCAACGTGCTCGATGCGGTGCGCAGCGTCATGACCTGCTCGCCTGACTATCTCGTGATGGGAATGTCGGCGATCACGTTCTATGGGGGCGCGGCCGGAGCCGATGAGTTTCAGCGCAGCATCGAGCGCGAAGCCCGAGTAGGAGTCAGCATCGGGTCGCATTCCTGCACCGCGGCGTTGAAAGCGTATGGCGGGGTGAAGCGCCTTGCGTTTCTCTCCCCCTATTACCCCGTCGCCAACGATGAAGTGCGACAGTATTTCACCGACTCCGGCTTTGAGGTCGTACGCGACACCTATCTCGCCTGTCCGAGCTGGACCGCGATCGCGGAGGTGACGCCCGAGGTGCTGCGGCCAAAGCTCATTGCCCTCGACGGAGACGATGTGGATGCGATTGTCCAGGTCGGAACCAATCTCAGCATGGTGCGCCTTGCGGCCGCCGCGGAACTGTGGCTGGGCAAGCCGGTGATTGCCATCAACACTGCCACCTACTGGCATGCGCTCCGCCAAAACGGAATCACGGACAGGGTGCAGGGGTTCGGCCGGCTACTGGAGGAATTCTGAATCCACTCCGTGGCGGAGCAAGCTCACAACCACCCCCAGCAACCCCTACTATCCTGCTTGCCGAGGGCATGCGAATGGAGAATAGTTCCTGCTGCTGTAATGCCGGTCCCACACGCACAGGTGCGGTCGAACGGCCATGATTCCACGCCTAATGCCGCGCCGGGGGCGTCGGCAGATACAATTTCTCTCGAGCACGAGGATGCACCATGCGCACCATGAACCGGCTTGCTGCAATTCCTGCGCTGAAAGCGCGAGCGATGGTTGGAGCGGCTGCGATTACCGCAATGATTCTGTTCGGCGCCGCGAGCGCAAACGGTCAGGGTTTGCCCCCCGTCGCCAAGGAGCTCAACCCGGCGCAAACGGCGCTTGTTCTCGTCGATTTCCAATACCCTTTCACGAGTCCGGACGGGGCCAACTATCGCAATGTCAAGAAGGAGATGGACGAGAAACGCCTGCTCGACGGAACGCTGGAACTGGTCCGGAAAGCTCGAAGCCTAGGTGTGCTGGTCGTGCACATCACCGAGGGTTACAGCAGCGATTATCGCGAGCTTGACCCCACAAATCCCGGCGGGTTCCATCGCGGCCAGATTTTGCGACAGGCGTGGAAGATCGGAACCAAGGAGCAGTCTTACTATGAGCCGCTCCTCCCCGCTGCAGGGGACAAAGATCTCGTCCTACCGCCGCGCGTCCAAACTACCGCGTTTGGAGGCACCGGACTGAACGAGATCCTGCGCTCGCGCGGCATCAAAAATGTAGCTGTCGCCGGATTTACGACCGATGTGTGCGTCTATGCGACCGTGACCAACGCGTATGATCTCGGTTATCACGTGTACGCGCTGCGCGAGGCCATGGCCGGCTATTTTACCGAGCAGTCCGAGCAAATGCTCAAGAACACCTATCCAATGTGGTCGAAGGTCGTCAGCAACGACGAATGGCTGGCGATGTTCGGTTTTGGCCAGACGACGCAGCGCTGATGCCGGTCCCGGAACGCTCAAATCCGTTGGAAAGGAGGCAATTGCTATTTAACCTGCTATCGGTCGCGACGCTTGCTGCCGTTCCTCGTGCGCGCGCGGCCGAAGGCTCCAAGTTGCCGGTGGCAGGCCAACGTGATCTTGCCGAGCCTTGGACGGCGGTGGAATTTGCGTTCGACACTGAGGGCGAGCGCGTACCAGGCATCGTCATCAAGCTTCCGGACGAAAGGTGGTATGCTTCCAGCCTGATTTGTCCGCACGCGAAGTGCGTCGTGAGGTATTTCACCGATGTAGGCGTTGCGAGAGATACGTTTGATGTTGCGGTCAAGAACCCGGTGCTGGGATGCCCCTGCCATTTCAGCGTCTTCGATATCGCCAATGGCGGGAAGGTCCTTTCGGGACCTGCAACGGAATCTCCCTTGCAGCTGGCAGTGGAAGTAGCAGACGGCAAGGTATTCGTCGTTCAGCCGTAATCGGGATGCCGAGCGTCTCGCGCAATCGATGATTTCATAATTCAGAGCGTCAAAAGTAAACGGCATTTTTTAGCGTCATTGGAGCCTAGCGAATCTGCTGCCGTCAATCGCGCGGGATATTCGCGTCCTTCATCACCTTACCCCATACGGCAATGTCGTCCTTGATCTGGTCGGCATAGTCGGATGGTGTGCTCGCAACCGCCTGGAAGCTGAGAGTATCGAGCGTCGATTTCACATCGGACAGGGCAACGATCCCGCGAATCCGTTGCTGGAGAAGCGAGAGGACATCCGCGGGAGTGCCGGCCGGCGTAACGACACCGATGAGCAGCTCGGATTCCTGGTCCGGCACTCCGGATTCGCGCAAGGTCGGAATTTCCGGAAACGCCGGCGAGCGGGTGTGACTGGTGACGGCGATGGCCGTGAGCTTGCCGGAGCTCAGATGCGGCGCGACCGGGGGCAGGCCGAGGAAGATGATCTGCGTATGCCCCGCCAGCGTCGAGTTGACCGCCGGTGCTGCTCCGTTGAAAGGAACGCGCGCAAGCCCGTCCAGCTTCAGGCCGAGCTTGAACAAGCGCTCTGCGGACAGCTGGCCAAAGCCGATCCCCAGTCCAGCGTAGTTGTATTTGTCCGGCGCGGCCCTGATCAGATCGATCAGCTCTTTCATGTTTCTGGCGGGGACCGTTGGGTTGACAGCGACCACCTGGGGGGACGCGGCGACGATTGTGACCGGCGAGAAGCTCTTGACGGGATCATAGGTCATTTTGGAGCTCGCGACCGACGCCACTGCAAAATCATTCGTCACGACGAGCAATGTGTGACCGTCCGCCGCCGCCTGGGCCACCTGTCCTGCGCCGAGGGCGCCGCTCGCGCCGGCGATGTTTTCGACGTAAAAAGACTGGCCGAGCTGCTCGCCCAGTTTCTGCGCCAGCAGCCGACCTATCAGATCGGTCGGCCCGCCGGCCGGATAGGGAACGACCATTCGCACCTGCCGGGTCGGATAGGTGTGGCCGGCTTGCTGACCATGCGAGGGTCCCGACGTCATGAGCAGCGCGGCGAAAACGCAGAAAAGCACTCTTTGCCTCATGCTTTCCCTCCTGAGCCGATTGCATTATCCGGGCAGGAATGCCGAAAGCAATGGCTTGGTCCATCGGCAGCCTGCGCGGATCGGGCTGTGGCCAGCTTCGGGCGTAGGTCTAGTTCTCTATCAGTCGTCATAATGGACGGCGGGTAGAAGAGGGCGGATCTCATGGCGTTGACATGCGGGGATCTGATCAAGCGAGGCCGTGCCCTGTACGGCACCCAAGCCGCGCTCCTGTTTGAAGGCAGACAATTCACGTTTGCAGAACAAGCCGCTCGTATGTTCCGGCTGGCCAATGCGCTCCTCGGAAACGGATTGAAAAAACAGGAGCGAGTTGCGGTACTTGCGCGCAATTGCAGCGAATACATCGAAATCTTTGGCGCATGCGAAATAGCCGGTTTCGTCGCAATCAATCTGAATGTCCGGCTTTCAGATGCTGAATTGGCTACCATTTGCCGGGACAGTCAGCCGAGCGCGATGATCTGTTCCAAGGATTTTCTTGCCCAAGCGCGCGCCCTTGCGGCGCAACTCTCCTGCATCCGCATCCGCATCGCAATCGGATCTGAAGACGCCGACACTTTAAGCTACGAATGTCTGGTCAGCGAATCGAGCGCAGACGAGCCCACTGCAACCGCCGGTCCCAGCGACATCGCCTACCTGATGTACACCAGCGGCACGACCGGCGGACCTAAAGGCGTCATGATCAGTCATGCCGCGATGGTCGAGGCAACGAGGATGCTGTCCCACGAAGGCGGAATTTCCTCGGCCGACAAGGCGCTGATCGTGATGCCGCTGTTTCACCTTGGCGGCAAGATCGAGCAGATGAATTTCAATCTGATGGGCGCAGAGGTGGTGCTCAAGGCCGCTTTCGATGCTGAAGACATCCTCGATACTATCGAGAAGGAAAGAGTAACCGCTGCGCACTTTGCGCCGGCGATGATCCAGAGATTGCTCGATGTGCTCGAAGCAAAACTGTATGACGTCAGCACCCTGCGGTGCGTGCACTACGCATCCGCCCCGATGCCTGGACCCCTCCTTCGCCGCGCACTTGATCGGATGGGCCCCATATTTGTGCAGGTCTATGGGATGACCGAATGCCTGATCGGAACCATCCTCAAGTCGCATGAACATCTTCTCAGCAGCCCGGAAGGCGAGCGTCGTCTGCGTTCGGCGGGTCAGCCGCTGCTTGGGAACGAGGTCAAGATCGTTCGCGAAGACGGCACGGCGTGCCACACCGGGGAGATCGGCGAAATCCTGTTCCGCTCGCCGACAATCATGAGCGGTTACTGGAACAAGCCGGAGCTGACCGCGGAAGTCTTTCGTGATGGATGGATCCATACCCAGGACCTCGGTTTCGTCGACGGCAGCAAGTTCGTCTATGTGGTCGACCGCAAGAAGGACATGATCATCTCGGGCGGGGAGAACATCTACTCCTGGGAAGTCGAAGAGGCGCTGCGCGCCCACCCGGACGTTGCCGATGTGGCGGTCATTGCGGTCCCGGACGAGGTATGGGGTGAATCGGTCAAGGCCTGTGTGCAAATGCGGCCGGGCCGCTCGGCGAGCGAAGTGGAGCTGATCGATTACGCGCGCCGCAAAATAGCGAGCTACAAGAAACCACGCAGCATCGATTTCGTGCAAAGCCTCCCGCGCCTGTTCAACGGAAAAATCGACAAGAAGGCTTTGCGGGCACCGTATTGGCGCGGCCACGACCGGCAGGTGTCTTGAATACCGATACTCCCCTGGCTGGAGTCGGACCAAGATCTGCCTGCTCAAGACCTTCTTGTGCCTTGTGCGCCACTGGCCTGGAAGCCACATGAGCGCTAATCTGTTTTCGAAGAGGCAGCAATGACGGCACCCGCCCCCCGCTGGATTTCTGAGGCAGACGTTGTCCAGCTGATGCATCTCGGAGAAGCGATCGAAGCGCTTACGCGCGGGCTGATCGAAGAGGCCGCGGGCTCAGCCCGGAATATGGAGAAAACCGCCGCGCACTGGGGCGCAAGCAGCAACATGCATGCGATCGGCGCGGTGTTCGAAGGCGCCGGCGTGTTCGGAACCAAGACCTGGGGCAACACCCCGGCAGGGTCCACACCTCTGCTCCTGTTGTGGAACGCAACCACGGCGAAGCTCTTGGCGATCATCGAGGCACGTGCGCTCGGGCAGATGCGGACCGCTGCCATGTCGGGGATCGCCACGCGCTGGATGAGCGATGAAGGCGCGGACGATGTCGCCGTCATCGGCAGCGGCAAGCAGGCCCTGACGCAAGTCGCTGCCATAGCCGCGGTACGCCGCATGCGACGCGTGCGCGTGTTCAGCCCCACGCGGGCAAAGCGCGAGGCTTTCGCGGACAAGCTTCGCAGCACCTTTCCTGCACTCGAAGTTGGAGTGGCCGATGATCCGGCGCGCGCGACGCAAGGCGCTTCGATCATCACCCTGATTACGCGGGCCCGCGATCCTGTGATCACCGCCTCCATGGTCGCCCGGGGCGCGCATGTGAATGCAGCCGGCGCCATCACCAGGGAGCGCCGGGAATTTGCACAGGATCTGTTTCCGCGGGCGACGCTGGTTGTGGTCGATACGCTCCCCGCAACGCGTCAGCTCAGTGCGGAGTTCATCGACTGGTATGATGGACGGGAAGCAGGGGATTGGGGCAGCGTACAGCGGATCTCGGACATCGTTGCTGCCGGCCGGCGGCGCCCCGCCGGCACCGACATCTCCCTGTTCAAGCCCATGGGGATGGGGATTTCCGACGTCTCGCTGGGGATCGAAATTATCCGTCGGGCGCAAGCATCTGGATTGGGGCGTGTGATGCCGCCCCCGGGGTTTGCAACCCCGCGCCTTTCCGACACATTGGCACAGGAGACTGCAGCATGACGCAAGCCATCATTCGCGACATCAGCGGCGTGGCGGCTCCCGCCGCGCTTGATCTGTGGGAGCCCGTCATCATCACCGGAGAACAGATCTCTCAGGAAGCGGAACGGCTCGCCTCACTGCCGCGTCCTGCAAACGGGCGCCGCGAGGCGACGTTCATTCATCCCCGCGCAAGCGCTCCGGGCAATGGGCTTGCTCCCGGCATCCGGGTGGTGCTGAGTGTCCTCAAACCCGGCGAAGAAACCGCTCCGATACGGCACAATTCGACCCAGGTGAACTTCTGCATCGGGGGTTCCGGCTCGACGAATGTCGGCGGCAGAGTCGTGCGCTACAACCAGTATGACGTGTGGAACACGCCCTCGTTTCGTACCTACACGCACCGTAACGACGGAAAAGATCTGGCGGTCCGGCTGACCTATTCCAACGCTCCGCTCCTCGAAATGCTCAACATCCACATCGTTGAGGAGTGCCCAAACGAAAGCCCGGCCGCGAGCGAGCCGCAACGCTCCACGACGCAGCAAGCCGAAGATCCCCGCCGCAAGAGTCCCTACGGGATCGTGACGCTCGATAATGGCTCGCAGCTCATGCCGTATGAAATCCTGATCAACCCGCAAGCAGTCGAATCCAATACGCTGCATTGGCCTTGGGCGCAGGTGAAGACTCACCTCGACAAACTGGAGTCGCTCGGGAAGAACTACATCGGTCGGCGGCTTTACATGATGTACAATCCGATGACCGGACGCACGAACGGCTGCACGCCCTCGTTTTTTGCGACGATCACCATTCGCCCGCCAAAGATCGTGGACCGTCCGCACCGCCACAGCTCTGCGGCGATCAACTATTACTTCCACGGGCGCGGTCGCAGCACGGTTGAGGGCAAGGTGTATGAATGGAAGGCCGGCGATCTGATGCTCTCCGCCCCCGGGTGGGGCGTGCACAACCACGCTTCATATGATGAGCCGGTCTATGAGCTCACCGTGCAGGATCAGCCTCTCAATATCTACATGGAGTCGTTGCTGTGGCAGGAGGATCTGAAGCATCCTGCCGCCCTGCTTGGCTCCGAGGCCGGTTTCGACACGAACCGGGTGCGCATGGTTGCGGCGGAGTAGCGGTAGCGACGCTCGCGACCACAACAAAGCGGACGCTGTGCTCAACGCAAGCATGGCGCCTATCTCCATGCAGGAACGCAACGTCCAATCGATCGTTGGCGCGAACGGGACCGCGTCCGTGCATCTCACGCTCGCGGTCTGCGATTATGAGCACGTGCGAGAGATCGCCCAGGGGATAGTCCGTGCTGACGGCATCACGCTCACGCCGCTCATCTTCCCATCGATCGAGGAGATTACCTACCGCTTCACCAGGTCGCTCGAATGGGACGTGTCCGAGCTGTCGTTCGGGAAATATGTCTCGCTTTGCTCCCAAGGCACCGCGCCCATGGTGGCCATCCCGGTTTTCCCATCTCGGGTGCATCGGCATTCCGCGATCTATGTGCGCCGCAACCGCGGCGTCAAAACTCCCAAGGACCTCGAAGGCCGCGCGGTCGGAATTCCAGAATGGGCGCAGACCGCCGGCATTTATGTCCGCGGAATTCTGGCGGAGGAATACGGCGTCGATCTCGCCAAAATCCGCTGGTTACAGGCCGGTGTTAACGAGCCCGGGCGGGCGGAGAAGGTCGAGCTGAAGCTGCCGGCGGGGATGCAGTATCAGGCACGCCCCGACACCAGCCTCTCGGCCATGCTCGCCAGCGGTGAGGTCGACGCCGTCATCTCGGCCCGGGCTCCGGAAGGTTTTGTTCCCGCCGGGGATATCGGACGGCTGTTCCCGAATTACCGGGCCGAGGAGGAGCGTTTCTTCAAGAAGACGGGCATTTTTCCGATCATGCACCTCATGACATTGCGGCGAACGGTGTTCGGGCAGCATCCCTGGATTGCGACGAACCTGTTCAAGATGTTCGATGAGGCCAAGCGGCGCTGCTTCAACCGACTACGGGACTTCACCTGCGCGCGGGTGCCGCTGCCGTGGGCGGCCGCAATCGCGGATGAGATCACTGCAGGTTTCGGCCCTGACCCTTATCCCTATGGGATCGAGGAGAGCCGTCCGACGCTGGAGGCGTTTTGCCGGTACGCCAACGACCAAGGGGTGACCCACCGGCGGATGACGGTCGAGGAACTGTTCCCCCGGGAGGTCCAGGGGATGGCGAGGATCTGACCATTGATCCATAAGCCTAATACTAGGAGTACGCGTGGGTCGCTACCGCACAATCTGGGTTTATCGAAGTCCGTCTCCCGTCATTGTTAACCATAATATCGGCCCAGTAAGTACCGGAGTTCCAGCACAGGAGTTCCACCTAGCCTTGGGTGGGCCGCCGGCCAAAACTTTTTTGCAGCCTCCCGGAACCAACGCCTCTCCTTTGCGTTTGAGGCACTTAGGTGGTGGTCTCGCTGTGCGAGCGAAGGGGGTTGGTTATGGCCGGAGCAAGCCGGTTCTCGAAGCTTGATCTCTGCATTTCGGCTGCGCGCCTTCGGCGCGCGCGAGCATACGGCTTGCCGCCGGGGACCGCGCCCAAAGCCCGCTATTCGACTATTGACCAACGCTCGGCCTACGAGTGCCGATCCGCCTCTTTGTCACCGTGCAATCAACACTGAGAGGGGTTCCGTCAGGGCAGACGGGCCTCCCAGCTCCCGTAAGCTCATAATCCCGCCCGGCTCACCGATCCCGGAGGAGATACCCATGCAACCCCCCACTGAGACCGTTGGTGACCTCAGGACGAACGGGGCTCCTGCCGTGCCCGGCGAAAGCATCGAGGGACGCGCGAACGGCGGGGCCTCGGCTGAGCTGCACGATCTGCTCAACGCCTTGCAGGCCATGCGCGTCGGGGATTTTTCGGTCCGCATGCCCGGAAACCAGGTCGGCCTCCTCGGCAAGATCGCCGACAACTTCAACGAGATCATCGCCGCCAACGAACGCATGGCGCAACAGCTCGAGCGCGTGGGCCATGTCGTCGGCCGGGAGGGCAAGACGCGCCAGCGGGTGAAGTTCGGCTGGTCGCACGGCGCCTGGGGTGAGATGGAAAACTCGGTCAACACCCTGATCGATGATCTCCTGTGGCCGACGACCGAGGTGACCCGCGCCATCTCCGCGGTCGCACAAGGCGATCTGTTGCAAACCGTCCGGCTCGAGGTCGACGGCCGACCGCTCCAAGGCGAATTCCTGCGCTCGGCAACCATCGTGAACACGATGATCAAGCAGTTGAGCGTGTTCACGTCCGAGGTGACGCGCGTGGCGCGCGAAGTCGGCACTGAGGGCAAGCTCGGCGGCCAAGCGCAGGTTCGCGAAGTGACGGGGGTGTGGAAGGACCTCACGGAGAACGTCAACTCCATGGCCTCCAATCTCACCGCGCAGGTGCGCAACATCGCCGACGTGACGATCGCTGTCGCCAACGGCGACCTCTCCAAGAAGATCACGGTCGACGTGCGTGGCGAGATCCTGCAGCTCAAGGAAGCCATCAACACCATGGTCGATCAGCTGCGCTCGTTCGCCTCCGAGGTGACGCGCGTGGCGCGCGAAGTGGGCACCGACGGCAAGCTCGGCGGCCAGGCGATCGTGCCGGGGGTCGCCGGCACATGGAAGGACCTCACCGACTCAGTGAACGCCATGTGCGGCAATCTCACCGATCAGGTGCGCAACATCGCGCAGGTCACGACCGCGGTCGCCCGCGGCGACCTCTCCCGCAAGATCACCGTCGATGTGCGGGGCGAAATTCTCGAGCTCAAGGACACCATCAACACCATGGTGGACCAGCTCAACGCGTTCGCCTCGGAAGTGACCCGCGTCGCGCGCGAGGTCGGCACCGAGGGCAAGCTCGGCGGCCAGGCGCAGGTCCCGGGCGTCGCCGGCACGTGGAAGGATTTGACTGACAACGTCAACTTCATGGCCTCCAATCTGACGGCTCAGGTCCGCAATATCGCCGACGTAGCGACAGCCATTGCGGGCGGCGACCTCTCCAAGAAGATCACCGTCAACGTGAGCGGCGAGATCCTGCAGCTCAAGGAGACCATCAACACGATGGTCGATCAGCTCAATGCGTTTGCCGGCGAGGTGACCCGTGTGGCGCGCGAGGTGGGCACTGAAGGGCGCCTCGGCGGCCAAGCCAACGTGCTCGGCGTCGCCGGCACCTGGAAGGACCTCACCGACAGCGTGAACTCGATGGCTTCCAACCTCACCGCGCAGGTGCGCAACATCGCGGAGGTCTCGACCGCCATCGCCAATGGCGACCTTTCCAAGAAGATCACCGTTGATGTCCGCGGCGAGATCCTGGAGCTCAAGGACACCATTAACACCATGGTGGACCAGCTCAACGCCTTCGCCGGAGAAGTCACCCGCGTGGCGCGGGAAGTGGGAACCGAAGGCAAGCTTGGCGGCCAAGCCATGGTCCGCGGGGTCGCCGGCACCTGGAAGGACTTGACCGACAGCGTCAACTCCATGGCCTCGAATCTCACTGGGCAGGTCCGCAACATCGCCGAGGTCGCAACAGCCGTGGCGCAGGGCGACCTCTCGAAGAAGATCACGGTGAACGTGAGCGGGGAAATCCTGCAGCTCAAGGAAACGCTCAACACCATGGTCGATCAGCTCAATGCTTTCGCCGCGGAAGTGACCCGCGTGGCGCGCGAGGTGGGAACCGAAGGCAAGCTCGGCGGCCAGGCCGAGGTGCCGGGAGTCGCGGGCACCTGGAAGGATCTCACCGACAGCGTGAACTCCATGGCGGGCAATCTCACCGCTCAGGTCCGCAACATCGCCGAGGTCGCAACCGCCATCGCAGGCGGCGACCTTTCGCGCAAGATCACCGTGGACGTGCGTGGCGAAATCCTTCAGCTCAAGGAAACGCTCAACACCATGGTCGATCAGCTCAACCGCTTCGCGGGCGAGGTGACGCGCGTGGCGCGCGAGGTCGGCACCGAAGGGCGCCTCGGTGGGCAGGCGAACGTGCCGGGAGTGGCGGGCACCTGGAAGGACCTCACCGACAGCGTCAACTCCATGGCGGGCAACCTGACCGCTCAGGTCCGCAACATCGCCGAGGTGACCACGGCTGTGGCGCGCGGCGATCTCTCGCGCAAGATCACCGTCGACGTGAAAGGCGAAATTCTGGAGCTCAAGAACACCATCAATACGATGGTGGACCAGCTCAACGCGTTCGCCTCTGAGGTGACGCGCGTGGCGCGCGAGGTCGGCACCGAAGGCAAGCTCGGCGGCCAGGCGCAGGTGCCGGGCGTCGCGGGCACCTGGAAGGATCTCACGGACAACGTCAACTTCATGGCCTCGAACCTCACTGCGCAGGTCCGCAATATCGCGGAGGTGGCGACCGCCATTGCCGGCGGTGACCTTTCCAAGAAGATCACCGTGGACGTGCGCGGAGAGATCCTGCTGCTCAAGGAAACGCTCAACACCATGGTGGAGCAGCTGCGCTCGTTCGCCGCCGAAGTGACGCGCGTGGCACGCGAGGTCGGCACCGACGGCCGCCTGGGCGGACAGGCCGTCGTTCCGGGCGTGGCCGGCACGTGGAAGGATCTCACCGACAACGTCAATCTGCTTGCCGCCAACCTGACCACCCAGGTCCGCAACATCGCCGAGGTGACCACGGCAGTGGCCCGCGGCGACCTTTCGCGGAAGATCACGGTTGACGTGAAGGGCGAGATTCTCGAGCTCAAGAACACCATCAACACAATGGTGGACCAGCTCAATGCCTTTGCCTCGGAGGTGACCCGCGTGGCACGCGAGGTCGGCACCGAAGGCAAGCTCGGCGGCCAGGCCGCTGTGCCGGGCGTCGCCGGGACATGGAAGGACCTCACCGACACGGTGAACGTGATGGCGGCCAACCTCACCGAGCAGGTGCGCGGTATCGTGAAGGTGGTCACCGCCGTTGCGAACGGCGACTTGAAACAGAACCTCACGGTGAAATCCAAGGGCGAGGTGGCAGCGCTCGCCGAGACCATCAACAACATGACCGACACCCTCGCGATCTTTGCGGATCAGGTCACCAGCGTGGCGCGTGAGGTAGGCGTGGAGGGGCGGCTCGGCGGGCAGGCCAACGTGCCGGGGGCAGCCGGAACGTGGAAGGACCTCACCGGCAACGTCAACCTGCTTGCTGCCAATCTCACCACGCAGGTGCGCGCCATCGCCGAGGTGGCGACCGCGGTGACCAAGGGGGACCTCACCCGTTCGATTCAGGTGGATGCGCGCGGCGAGGTAGCGGAGCTGAAGGACAACATCAACACGATGATTGACAACCTGCGGCTCACCACGGACCGCAACACCGAACAGGATTGGCTCAAGACCAACCTCGCCAAGTTCACCAACATGCTGCAGGGACAGCGCGATCTCGGCAGGGTCGGCCGATTGCTCTTATCGGAGCTCACGCCTCTGGTGAATGCCCAGCTCGGCGTAATTTATCAGGTCACCGGCGAGGACGTTCCGAGCATGCATCTGCTATCGGCCTATGCCGACGATGGCGTCCACGGCCATCCCGAGCGCCTGCGCCCCGGCGAAGGTCTCGTCGGCCAGTGCGCGATGGACAAGCGCAGGATCCTGATCACCGAGATGCCGCGGCACACCGTTCCGATCGGCTCGGCTCTGTTCAAGGCCGTTCCACGCAACGTGGTGGTGCTGCCGGTGCTGTTCGAGAATCAAGTCAAGGCGGTGATCGAGCTCGCATCGCTGAGCGAATTCACCACACTGCAGATGATGTTCCTCGAGCAGCTCACGACCAATATCGGCATCGTGCTCAACAGCGTCGAAGCCACCATGCAGACCGAAGGTCTGCTGAAGCAGTCCCAGCAGCTCGCAGGCGAGCTGCAGGCGCAGCAGAGAGAGCTGCAACAAACCAACGAGCAGCTCGAGCAGAACGCACAACAGCTGGCGGAGCGCAATGTCGAGGTCGAGCGCAAGAATCAGGAAATCGACGGGGCGCGGCGCGCGCTGGAGGAGAAGGCCACCGAGCTTGCTCTCACTTCCAAATACAAGTCCGAGTTCCTCGCCAACATGTCACACGAGCTGCGCACGCCGCTGAACAGCATTCTCATCCTCGGCCAGCAGCTGGGGGAGAATCCGGAGGGCAATCTTACTCCCAAGCAGGTCGAGTTCGCCCGTACAATTCATGGGGCGGGAACCGATCTGTTGAACCTGATCAGCGATATTCTCGATCTCTCGAAGATCGAGTCGGGCACCGTCACGGTGGATGCGGAAGATATCGCCTTCAGCAATCTCGTCGACATGGTCGCTCGCCCGTTCCGCCACGAGGCCGATACACGCCAGCTCTCCTTCGAGGTCGCTCTCGATCCCGATCTCGGGCGCAGCATCACCACCGACTCAAAGCGGCTGCAGCAGGTGCTGAAGAACCTGCTCTCGAACGCATTCAAGTTCACTGCGCAGGGCGGTGTGCGACTGAGGATCTCGGCGGCCCAGGGCGGCTGGACCGCGGAGCACCCGGTCCTGAGCCAGGCGCCGGCCGTGATTGCCTTCGAAGTCTCGGATACGGGCATCGGGATCCCGCTGGAGAAGCAGAAGATCATCTTCGAGGCCTTCCAGCAGGCAGACGCCAGCACCAGCCGCAAGTATGGAGGCACCGGATTGGGTCTCGCCATCAGCCGCGAGCTCTCCAACCTGCTGGGTGGTGAAATCCATCTGCGCAGCGCGCCGGGGGTTGGCAGCACCTTCACGTTGTTCCTGCCGATCAAGTATGTCGGCCCGTCCTCCGTCTACCGATCGCCGACGCCGGGAGTGGCGGCAGCCGCGATGCACGCCGCCAGCATCCACCTCAGCGGCGTTCCGGAACGGACGGTCGAGCAGATCCCGGATGATCGGCTTGCAATCGAGCCCGGCGATTCCATCCTGCTCATTGTCGAGGACGATCCGCATTATGCGCGCGTGATGGTCGATCTGGCGAGGGAGAAAGGGTTCAAGGCGCTGGTGGCCGTGCGCGGCGCCGATGCGCTCGACCTTGCCAAGCAGTACCAGCCGACCGCTGTATCGCTCGACGTGTTCCTGCCCGACATGCTGGGCTGGACCGTGCTCAGCCAGCTCAAGCAGAACCCGCTGACGCGACATATCCCGGTGCAGATCATCACGATGGATGAAGACCGTCAGCACGGTCTTGCACGCGGCGCCTTCTCCTTTGTCACCAAACCCACGTCGATGGCGGGCGTGTCGGCGGCGCTGAGCCGCATCAAGGAATACGCCAAACCGCGGCGCAAACGGCTGCTGGTGGTGGAAGACGACAAGGCCGAGCAGATGAGCATCGAGGAGCTCCTGGGATCGAGCGATATCGAGATCGTGACCACGGGCAGCGGCTCCGACGCATTGGAGCTGTTGCGGCGGGATCCCTGTGACTGCGTCGTGCTCGATCTGCGGCTGCCGGACATGTCGGGTTTCGAAGTGCTCGAGGAACTGCGTGCGGATACCAGCTTGGCGGATGTCCCCGTGGTGGTGTTCACCGGGCGTGAGCTGTCGGCCGAGGAAGACGCCAAGCTGCACACCATGGCGCGCAGCATCGTGGTCAAGGGCGTCGAATCTCCGGAACGCCTGCTTGATGAAACCGCGTTGCTTCTGCATCGGATCATCGCCGACCTCCCGCCTGAGAAGCAGCGCATGCTCGAGCGGCTCAACAGCTCCGACGAGGATCTGGTTGACCGCACCGTGCTTCTCGTCGACGACGATGCCCGCAACATCTTTGCCCTGTCGAGCGTGTTGGAGCGGCGCGGCATGCACGTGCTCACCGCAACAACCGGGAGCGAGGCCATCGCGCTTATGGAATCTACGCCCGACCTCGCGATCGTGCTGATGGACGTCATGATGCCGGAGATGGACGGCTATCAGACCATGCAGGTGATCCGGGCAAAGCCGGGATTCCGCCGGCTCCCGATCATCGCGCTCACGGCCAAAGCCATGAAAGGCGACCGGGAGAAATGTCTGGAGGCGGGAGCCTCCGATTACCTCGCCAAACCTGTGAACACCGAGCAGCTGCTCTCGACACTGCGCATGTGGCTGCATCGATGACATCGCTTTTAGCGCCGGAGGAGGAGCAATGACCGCCGACGGTAAGGTCAATATCCTGTTGGTCGACGACCAGCCGGGAAAATTGCTCAGCTATGAGACCATTCTCGCCAGCCTGGGAGAGAATCTCATAAAGGCGGCTTCTGCCCGTGAGGCGCTGGAGCAGCTGCTGAAGCAGGACATCGCAGTGGTTCTGGTCGATGTTTGCATGCCGGAGCTCGACGGTTTCCAGCTTGCCGCGATGATCCGTGAACACCCGCGCTTTCAGAAGACCGCGATCATATTCATCTCGGCCATTCATCTCACCGACGTCGACCGGTTGCGCGCCTACGAAATGGGTGCCGTAGATTACGTCCCGGTACCGGTGATCCCGGAGGTCCTGCGCGCGAAAGTCCGAATTTTTGCCGAGCTCTATCGCAAGACGCGCCAGCTTGAGCAGCTGAATACGGAGCTGGAGCGCCGCGTCGCCGAGCGCACCGCCGAGCTCGAGGCATCAACCAGCCGGCTCCTGCACAGCGAGCAGCGCCGGAGCTTGGCGCTCGCCGCCGGCCAGATGGGATCCTGGCAGTGGGATCCGCTCACCGGCCGCTTCCAATGGGATGACGGCCAATACCGCATCTTCGGGGTCGATCCCGAGACGTTCGACGTCACCATCGAAAATGTGCGCAGGCTCGTGCACCCCGACGATTGGAAGCATCTTCAGAACACGATCAAGCCGGCAACCCCGAACACCCCCTCGTTCCAGAGCGAATTTCGCGTTTGCCGCCCGAATGGGGAGCTGCGCTGGTGCATCGGAACGGCGGTCGCAACCGTGGACGCCACGGACCATGTCGTGCGCATCACAGGCGTGACCGTAGATATCACCGACCGCAAGGAAGCCGAGGAACATCAAGCTCTGCTCGCGCGCGAGGTCGATCATCGTGCGCGCAACGCGCTGGCACTCGTGCAATCCATTGTCAGGCTTACGCGAGCTGACAACATCAAATCCTATATCGCCGCAGTCGAGGGCAGGATCGCGGCGCTGTCGCGGGCCCATACACTCCTCGCCCATAGCCGCTGGCAGGGCGCCGATCTCGCTCGGCTCGTCGATGAGGAGCTTGCCGCGTATCGCATGGGCGACGCTGAGAGAATCACCGCGAGCGGTCCTGACGTATCGCTCGATCCGCGAACGGCACAGACGCTCGCGCTCGCCTTGCACGAGCTCTCGACCAACGCCGCCAAATACGGCGCGCTTTCAGTCGCCGCGGGTCGGGTGCAGCTCACGTGGGAATTGCAACCGGAAGGCATTGTCCTGCGCTGGACTGAGAGCGGCGGGCCCTCCACGCAGGAGCCGCCATCATCCGGCTTTGGGATCAAGGTGATCAGCGCAAGTCTGGAGCGCCAGCTCGAGGGCGAGGCGCGATTCGAATGGCTTCCCGAGGGCCTGAACTGCGTACTTACGGTGCCGCGCGGCGATAATATCGAAGCGATGCTGCGTCATGACGGAGCCCGCCGCAAGTTCGCTGCGGAAAGTTCCATTCTTCCAATCAAGCTCGACACGGGCAACCGCGTCCTTCTGGTCGAAGATGAGATCCTTGTTGCCATGATGATGCGGGACACTCTGACCGAGCTCGGATTTTCAGTTATTGGTCCCTTCAGCCGGCTCTCCGAGGCGATGATTGCCGCGGTTCACGCTGAGATCGATGCCGGGATCATCGACATCAATCTCGGAGGAGAATTCGTATATCCCGTCGCAGACGTGCTCGTTGCGCGTAACATCCCGTTCGTCTTCGTGACCGGCTATGGGGTGGAGAGTATCGAGCCGCGCTTTGGCGGCGTCCCCATGATCAAGAAGCCGGTGCAAAGACAAGCTCTGGAAACGATCTTCATTCCAGCCGAGTGTCCTGCCGCCTTGGCCAGCCGTGCCTTCGGCATGGGCCGGGAAAAGTATCGCCGCGCTGGCGTGGTGTCCTGAAGCCGCGATCAGCTTTCCTGGAACGCCTCTTCCCGTTTGCTCCGGATCGCCGGCAGGGCGACGAGAACGCATAAAGCTGCTGCCGCAATCAAGAGCCCCAGGCTGATGGGCCGCTGCAGGAAGATCGTCGCATCGCCGCTCGAGATCCGCATGGCGCGACGCAGATTCTCCTCCATAAGAGGCCCAAGCACGAAACCGAGAATCATCGGCGCAGGCTCGCATTCCAGCCGTGCGAAAATAAAGCCCATCACGCCAAATCCTGCCGCCAGCAGCACGGCTGTAGGGCTGTTGCTCACGGTGTAGACGCCGATCGCGCAGAACAACAGGATGGCAAGATACAGGAAGCGGTACGGCACCTTCAGGAGTTGCACCCATATTCCAATCAGCGGGAGATTGATGATCACCAGCATCAAGTTGCCGATCCACATGCTCGCGATCATGCCCCAGAACATCGTGGGGCGTTCCGTCATGATCTGCGGCCCCGGCTGGATGCCGTGAATGGTCAAAGCCCCGATCATCAGCGCCATCACTGCATTGCCGGGGATGCCCAAGGTCAGCATAGGGATGAACGAGGTTTGCGCGCCGGCATTGTTGGCGGATTCCGGCCCGGCCACTCCCTCGACCGCACCTAGCCCGAATTGCGCCGCGTATGGCGACGATTTCTTTTCCAGCGCGTAGGCAGCAAATGAGCTCAACGTCGCGCCGCCTCCGGGAAGCACGCCGAGGATTGAACCCAACGAAGTCCCGCGCAGTACCGCCGGCCATGCGCGCCGGAAGTCGTCGCGCGTCGGCCACAGCCGCGTGATCCGCTGCGCCACCAGCGAGCGGGCTTCCTGCGGCCTGCTCAGATTGGTGATGATCTCGCCCAGCCCGAACACCCCGATGGCAAGGGTGGCCACATCGATTCCATCGGTGAGATCGGTGATATCGAAGGTAAAGCGCGTACCGCCCGTGTTGCCGTCGGTGCCCACGAGACCGATCAGCAGCCCGAGGATGATCATCGCTACTGCCTTGAGCACGGAGCCGTGGGCGAGCACCACGGCGGCGATGAGACCGAGCACCATGAGGGAGAAATATTCCGGTGCCCCGAAGGACTGGCCGACCAGCGCCAGTGGCGGCGCGAAAGTCGCGATCAGCAGTGTCGATACGCACCCTGCGAAGAACGAGCCGAGCGCGGCCACGGCCAGTGCGGCGCCGGCACGGCCCTGCCGTGCCATCTGGTGACCGTCGATGCAGGTGACAACCGACGACGTCTCGCCGGGGAGATTCACGAGGATGGCGGTGGTCGAGCCGCCATATTGGGCGCCGTAAAAGATCCCGGCGAGCATGATCAGGCCGGACGTGGGCTCCACATGAAATGTGAGTGGCAACAGCATCGCGATGGTCGCGATGGGCCCGATTCCGGGCAGAACTCCGATCAGCGTGCCGATGAGCGCGCCCGCGAGCGCAAAGAACAGATTGGCCGGCGTCAGCGCGATCCCGAACCCGAGCGCAAGATTGTGGGCAAGCTCCATCTACCAATCCGGCCAGACCGGGATCGCAAGCCCAAGGCCGACAATGAAAATGCCCCAGGATAGAAGGATTAGCACCACGGCCGCCGCCACGGTCTCGAACGGACGCAATCCGCGTGCGCCCGCGGCCCCGACAATGATGAGCAAGAGTATGGAGAGAACGAGCCCGAGGCGTTCGATGCTCAATCCAAAGATCACCAGGCTCGCCGTGACGAATACCAGGGGCCGCCATGCCGCAGTGGCGGACAGGGAAGCCGCTCGCTCGGATTGCGTCTCGAAAAATCCCTGGACCAGGACCCAGGCGCCAAGGCCCAGCAGAAGCCAGCATAGCAGCCGCGGCACGTAACCCGTGCCCATGCGCACCGCCGTTCCGATCGGATAGTTGCGGGAGACGTAAAGTCCAATAAGGGCGACGGCGACAAACAGCAGACCCGCGAGGACATCTTTGCGCCGGAGCAGGGTCGTCCTCTCGACAGTGGTGCCGCTCATTCCGCGGTTTCGATCTTCACCGCCGTCGTGATGTTCTTCCAGGACGTGATCTGCCCCGCAAGCCAAGCCTTGGCATCGTCGAGCGAGCGGCTGGGCACGACGATGAAATTCTGCTTGCTGAAAGCATCCATCACCGCCGGCGCCTGCAACGCCTCTACGGCCGCTTTGAACATCGTGTCGAGCACGTCTTTCGGCGCAGCGGCTGGCGCGAACAGACCCTGCCACGCGATCGTGCCGACATCGGGATAGCCTGCCTCCTGCATGGTGGGCACGTTGGGGTACTGCGGCAGGCGCTGCCCATTGACGACCGCCAGCGGATAAACCTTGCCGGCCTTGATCTGAGCGGCGCTGGAAGCAGCATTGAGGAAGGCCACCTGGGTGTCGCCGGTGATCATGTCATTGATAATGCCGGCCGCTCCCGCTTTGTTATGGATAGCGACCATGTCCAGATCGCCCGCCTTCTTGGCGAAATACGCCATGTCGTAGTGCGGATAGCTTCCCGCTCCGACCGTGCCGTAGCGGAGCTTGCCTGGATTCTTCCTGGCGTAATCGACCAGCTCGGGAACGCTCTTCACATTGAAATTTGTAGTGGTCACCAGCAGGAATGCGGGTATGTCGACGAGGTTTGTGACCGGCGCGACCTTCTTGTCGTAATTGGGCACCTTACCGGGGGTGAGCACCGGGGTGATGGCATTGGTAGTCACATTGCCGATCATCAGGGTGTAGCCGTCCGGCCGCGAGTTCACGAGCTCATTGATAGCGACAATTCCATTTGCTCCCGGCTTGTTCTCGACGACGAATGACTGCCCGAGACTTTGCCGTAGTTGCTCGCTCAGGATGCGTGCAACGATGTCGGTCGCGCCTCCAGGAGCATAGGGAACTACGATCTTGACCGGTTTGGCCGGATATTTGTCCTGTGCGCAGGCTGCGCCGTTAGCGAACGCAAGACACAGAACAGTGGTGAATAAAACGACGCGCTTCACCAATTCCTCCCGTAGTATACAGCAGTGGCTTCTTTTCGTTTATGCCGCCTTGGTTCCATGCAGGCTGTGTGACGCATCCTTGCAGGTAAAGAACACGACATCCGCCTCCTGCGTCGCCTTGCCGGAGTGGACGACATTCGCGGGAACGTAGAGAACGGACCCCGGTTTTGCCTCCAGCTGCTTGTCCCCGATCTTCGCCTGGAACGTGCCTTCGAGAATATAGATCCACTGCTCGTTGGGATGGGAATGGGGTTCGGCGCCGGTGCCCGCGGCCATGCGCATCAATCCCACGATCATGCGATCACCTTCCACGCACGCCCCTGCCGCGGTTGAATAATCGGGACCCCCGAGAATCTGGTTTACCTTCGCGAGATCAAACAAATATTCGCCGTGACCGGCGCGTTTCGCGCCCGGAGTTCGCGCGGCGGGGGCTAGATCCGGCATTCCTGTCCTCCTGCGTTGGTGGGCGTTCCCTGCCGAAGCATCCTCTTTCAGGCGAAGGCGCGCGCCGAAGGTTTTGCGGCCACTCGTCCGAGCAGCCGTCGCGCAGTATCGCCGAGAATGGATGCCTGTCCCGCTGCCCCAACGGAAAGCCCGCGGACTTGCAGCACTCCGTCCGGCATTCCCATGTCGAAAGGATAATCGCTGCCGAGGAGCACGCGGTCGGTGCCGGCGGTGCCGACAAGGAACGCGAGAGCTTCCTTGGAATGCACGATGGTATCGAAATAGAACCGCTTGATCGAATCGGTCGGCGGCTTGGGCAGCTTCTGCTTCGGCTCGGTGCGCACCTGCCAGCCATGCAGGAAACGACCGGCCTGGTAGGGCACGAACCCGCCGCCATGGGCGAGACAGATCTTGAGCGTGGGATAGCGCTCTAGCACGCCGCTGAAGACCAGGCAGGCGGCAGCAATGGTCGTATCGAGCGGGTTGCCGATGAGATTGGTGAGATAATAGGACGAAAGCCGATCAGCGCCCGCCACATTGATGGGGTGGACCAGCATCAAGGCGTCGAGCTCCGCGGCCGTCGCCCAGACCGGCTCGAGCTCGGGATCGTCGAGGTTCTTGCCGGCCACGTTGGAGCCGATCTGCGCGCCCGCAAGCCCGAGCACGGTCACAGCATGGCGAAGCTCGTCGGCCGCTTGTGTCGGGGCCTGCATGGGCAGCGTGGCAATGGCGCGGAAATGCTCCGGACGCGCCTTCACCAGCTTGGCGAGCTGCTCGTTCTGGATGCGCGCAAACACACTCGCCAATGCGGGCGGCTGGCCGTAGAGGAAGGTCTGCGGACAAACCGAGACGACCTGCACGTCGACCTTCGAAGCCGCCATGTCCCTGAGCCGCCGGTCCAAGTCCCACCCGCCGCGAGGAAAGTGGCGGTACACGCTGCCAGCAACATCGAGGGTGCCGAATTGCTCATCGGTCTGCGAGAGCTTCGGAGCGACCTTTGGCGCCTCGCTCTGCAACAGCCGGATCGTTTCTTCACTCAGGATGTGGGCATGAATATCGATGGTATTTGCCGGCATGGATTCGATGCTCGTCCAAAGGAACTGAGGGGCGCGAAGCGGTCCGGGACATTAATGCATATGGCGGCGCAGATCGAGTAGTGACGGCTCAGGGAACGTCAAACCGCCGTCACAATCTGTTCGGTTGCGGCTGCGTTGGTCAGCACCCGCTGAGCAGGCCGGCTTCATGCGCGCTCGTCCACCACCCGACAGCGCAGGGTTCCAATCCCGGAAATCTCCACTTCCAGCACGTCGCCGGGCTTCATCCACAACGGCGGATTGCGACGATGCCCGACACCTTCCGGAGTTCCCGTCGCAATGATGTCACCCGCAGACAGCGGCGTGAAATCCGAGCAGAACGAGATGATCTGCGGCACCGAATAGATCAAGAGATCGGTGCCGGCTTCCTGCATGACCTCTCCGTTGAGGCGGGTGAGCAGGCTCAAACCTTTCGGGTCGGGGATCTCATCCGATGTGACGATCCACGGGCCCACGGGTCCGGTGCCGGGAAAATTCTTTCCGGATGTGACGGAAAATTGCTGATAGTCGCGCACGCTGCCGTCGACGAAGCAGGTATATCCCGCAACGTGGTCGAGCGCGCGTTCAACCGGGATGTGCCGGCCAGCGCGTCCGATGACGATGGCGAGCTCGCCCTCGAAATCGAATTTTTGCGATACCGACGGCCGTATCAGCTCGCCCTCATGGCCGACCAGCGTGTTTGCGAGCCGTATGAACATGCTGGGTTGCTTGGGCAGATCACGACCGGTCTCGGCGGCATGACCGCGATAATTGATGCCGGCACAGAGAATCTTTTCCGGATTGGGTATCGGCGGCAGCCATTTGATCTGCGCGAAAGCATGATCAGGCTTTGCTGCTTCGGTTGCTTTCTTTATTTCTGGAACGCCATTGGCCGCCAGCACGTGTCGTAAGCTGGAATAGCGGTTGCCCAGCTGCTCGTTGAGCGTGATCACGCCGCCGGCGACAACCGCTCCGAAAGCCTCCTTTCCCTCCGCAATATAGCTCGCCAGCTTCATTCCGATCCTCCCTCTAATGCATCGCCTTTCCGCCATCGACGTTGACGGTTTGCCCCGTCATGAAGTCGCTCGCGGGCGTCGACAGAAACATGACGGCGCCGACGAGATCGGCAGGGACCTGCACGCGCTCGATCGCGCGACCGGCGACACGGGTGGCGAGATAGTTCGCCGATGACGACTGCACCTGCGTCTCGCTCTGAGTCATGCCTGGAGTGACGGCATTGACGGTGATGCCGAACTCCGCGACTTCGCGCGCCAGCGCACGCGTAAACCCGATCACTCCGGCCTTGGAGGTGGTGTAATGCAGCCGGTTGGGCGTCCCCTCCCATACGCGCGATGACGAGATGTTGACGATCTTGCCGTGTCTGCGTTCCTGCATGGCCGGGAACACCGCGCGGCAGGAGAGAAACATCCCGCGCAGATTGACGGCCATCACCTGGTCCCATTCGTCCACGGGAATTTCGAGCCAAGAGCGGCGCTGTAGAACGCTCATGAGGGAGGCATTGTTGATCAACACCTCGATGCTGCCGAAGTGATCGAGGGCGGCCTTGGCCATGGCTCTGGTGGAATCCTCGCTGGCGATGTCCGTGGTGATTCCAACAACCTGCAGACCTTGCCCTTGCAATGCCGCGGCGAGCGATTTGGCAGCAGCGCCATCCACGTCGGCGGCGAGGACGCGGGCCCCGGCCTTGGCGAACTCCTCGACATAGACCTTGCCGATGCCCTTGCCGCCGCCGGTGATCACGACGGTTCGCCCGCTCAGATCAAAACGCTCGTTCATGCCGGCCTCGCGGTCAACGGAAGTAGGGAAAACTGGCCGGGTGCAGCATAAGCGAACGGATCGGCCGTCCACCACCTCACCCGATCTGTCGCATGCGACACCGTCTGCTACAATGAATCAAATCACCGAGGCAATCACTGGAATGCAAGATCATGCGCCACCGCCGGCACTCACCCGTTTATACAAGAATAATGAGCGACTCCTGATCGGGGCAGCTACGCTGCTCGTTTTTCTGCTTGCCTGGGAAGCGCTCGCCGAGAGAGGCTTCATCGATCCGCTGTTCATCTCGTCTCCGACCCGCGTCGTGTTGGCGGGTTGGGGGCTCGTCCACGACCCGGATTTCTGGAACGATGCAGCGGTGAGCGCGACCGAATTTTGCATCGGCTACGGGGCCGCCGCGGCCATTGCGATTCCGTTCGGATTTGCGATCGGCCTATCCAAGCGCCTGCAATATCTGTTCGGGCCGTTCACCGACGCGCTCAATGCCGTTCCGCGCGTCACCCTGCTGCCGCTCATGATCATTTGGTTAGGGATCGGCATCTGGTCCAAGGTGGCCGTCGTCTTTCTCGGCGCGCTGATCCCAATCGCGATCACGACGCGATCGGGAGTGCGGACCAGCGAGACGCGGTTCATCCGCGTGGCGCGCAGCTTCTCAGCGTCGCGCGTCAAGCTTTTCACCAGTGTCGTGCTGCCCGGAACGGTGCCGTTCATCTTTACCGGGCTGAAATACGGTGCCGGGCGCGCGTTGCTCGGGGTCGTAGTCGGCGAGCTTTATGCGGCGACCGCCGGCCTCGGCCACATGATCGCGGAGGCAGGCAATACGTTCCAGGCCGATACCATGTTCTTCGGCGTCGCAATCTTCATGGCGGCAGGCCTGACCGTCGCCGCGGTGCTCGATCGCTGCGAACGGCAGTTCGAGAAATGGCGTCCGGATCTGCGACAGGCCGGATGATTCGCTTCAAGGCACACCAAGATCAGGATAGATGAGTCCGGCTGTTCGATTCTATCTCGTTAATGAACGCCTGATCCTGGGCGGCGTCATGCTCATTGTTGTGCTGCTTGCCTGGGAAGGTTTGGAGCGCGGCTGGTGGGCGAGCCTCCTGGAGCCGATGGCAGGAGCCTCGGCGGAACGCTTGCGGCTCAAACCCATCTTTATCTCGTCGCCAACGCTGGTGCTCCAAGCTGCTTATCGCATGTTCTTCGTCACCGGCGAGATGTGGCGCGACCTGGCCTGGAGCGCGCTGGGCTATTCGCTCGGACTCGGTTGCGCCATCGCTGCTGGGATCCCTCTGGGCCTTGCCGCGGGCTGGTATAGGCGCCTCTCATACGCAGTCGAGCCGTTCCTGGCCGCGCTCAATGCCACTCCGCAGGTGGCGTTCCTCCCTTTGATCGTGATCTGGGTCGGCACCGGCATGGGCGCGCGGGTGCTCATCATCTTTCTGCTCGCGGTCCTTCCGCTCGCTATCAATGCCCACGCCGCAGTACGCACGACCGACCCGCGTCTGATCGCCGTCGCAAGAAGCTTCGGGGCGAGCGAGGCGCGGCTGTTTTGCAGCATCATTCTGCCGAGCTCGATCCCATTCCTGCTTGCAGGGCTGCGGCTCGCCGTGGGGCGCGGCATGATCGGCGTGGTCGTGGGCGAGATCTACGGGTCTGCCGCCGGTGTCGGCGCCATGATCAGCCAGTCCGGCGCACGGTTTGAGACCGACAGGGTGTTCGTCGGCGTGCTGACCATCGTGGCCGCCGGCCTCATCCTGGTCGAGCTCATCGAGCGTATAGAGCGTCACATCGAACTCTGGCGCCCGCCGGCATGACTGGACCCAGTCACAGCAGATATCCCAAGCTCGAAGCTCAGGGAATTCGGCTCGATTATTCTCAGCCGCGAACGAATACGCGTTTGACCGCTCTCGATGGAGTGAATCTCGCTATCATGGATGGCGAATTTGTCTCCGTTGTCGGCCCATCGGGCTGTGGGAAAACGACCTTTTTGTCGGTCGTCGACGGCCTGGTTGCGGCGAGCGCGGGGCGCATTCTGGTCGATGGTCAAGCCGTGACCAGGCCCGGCCCCGACCGCGCCATGGTTTTCCAGGAGGCCTCGCTGCTGCCGTGGCGGACCGTGCTGGGAAATGTCTGCTACGGGCTCGAATGCCTCGGCACGCCCAGGCGAGAGCGAGAGGAGCGGGCCGCCCATCTCATCGACCTTGTTGGCCTTTCCGGTTTCGAGCACCATTATCCCTACGAATTGTCGGGTGGGATGCAACAGCGCGTGAACCTTGCCCGGGCGCTGCTTGTCGACCCGAAAATTCTCCTGATGGATGAGCCGTTTGCATCTCTCGACGCGCAGACTCGCGAGCTCATGCAGGAAGAGCTGCTGCGAATCTGGCTGCAGGCGAAGAAGACGGTCCTGTTCGTCACGCATCAGATCGACGAGGCCATCTATTTATCCGACCGCGTGCTCGTTTTTACCGGCCGTCCTGGCAGAGTGAAGGAAACGATTAGAGTCGAGATCGAGCGCCCTCGTCCACTTGGGGTGAAGCGCGAACCCCGCTTCCATGCCATCGAGGATCGCATCTGGAGCCTGATCGAGGACGATGTGAGAACCGGCCGTGAACGGGGCCACGGGCAAGACGAGGCGGTTGCTGCGGGATGGGCGCGTAGTTAAGCAGGATCTCGGAGGAAACGAGGAGAACACGATGCCGTTTGGCACTTTGCGAAAGCCAGGAGCTTGGCTGAGCGTTGCGGTCGCCCTCATTGCCCTGACCACGCCCGGTAAAGCCGCCGAGCTCACCCCCTTCAAGATCGGGATATCGGCGCCGGTCGTGACCATCTTTCCCGTCTGGATGGCGGAGGCTGGCGGTTTTTATCAGAAGGAAGGGCTCAAGGTCGAAGTCGTCAACATGGAAGGCGGGACGCGCGGGCTGCAGGTCCTGCTCTCCGGCGAGATTCAGGCCATGCATGTGGGGCTTGCTCCAGTTGTTCTCGCCAACAAACAGGGTGCGGATCTGCGCCTTGTGACTTCGACCTGCAACACCATCCCGATCACGATGTTCGCGAAGCCCGGACTTGGGATGGCAGATCTCAAGGGCAAGACCTTCGGGATCAGCACTTTCGGCTCCGAGACCGATATCGCGATCAGCATCCTGCTCAACAAGATCGGGCTAACCCGCCAGGACGTCACCGTTTCGCAAATCGGCGGAAGCTCGCAACGGTTCGGGGCGTTGATCGCGGGCCGCATCGATGTTGCTCCCCTGATCGAGCCCGGCATAACGCTGGCTAAGGAGCGTGGCTTCAATCCACTTATCGACCTTGCCGCTGCCGGCACGCCCTGGATTTTCGATTCCGTGGTGGTGACGAAAAGCTATCTGGCGCAAAGCCGAGACACGCTCACGCGGTTTGTCCGGGCCTACGTTGCTGGAGCCTATCTGGCGCTGGCCGATGCAACGAAGGCCAAGCAGCTCATCGCGCAGAAATACAAGACTAACGATGCAAAGGTCATCGACGCGACCTATGCCGATTTCAAGCGGCTGATGCCGCGCGATGCGGCCCCCTCGGTCAATGGCGCGCAAAACGTGCTCGATCAGCTCGCCGTGATCGGCACAGTTATCGGCAGCAAGAATATCAATGACTACCTCGATCTCAGCATCATCGACCGGCTGAAGCAGGATGGATATTTCGCCGGCCTGGAGAAGTAATTGAACGCCATCGACCTCGAAGTCATCTATCAGTCCACGCTGCAGATTGCGCGCGAGCTGACCGTCAACATGCTGCGCACGGGCTATTCGACCATCATCAAGGAGAGCCAGGATTTCACTTTCGCCATCTTCGATGGGGAAGGCCGCATGGTCGCGCAGGGAATTCCGCAGCCGCTGCACATCGGTCCCCTGGCGGCGCAAGTCGGTGAGATCCGCCGCCGCTTTGCAGGCGCGATCGACCCCGACGACGCTTTCATCGTCAATCATCCCTATCAGGCCTGCCAGAATCACGCGACGGACGTGACCGTGATTTCTCCGGTCTTCGACGGCGAGCGGCTGGTCGCCTTCATCGGCAATATCGCGCACAAGCCGGACCTGGGGGGCAAGGTTCCCGGCACCAACAGCGGCGACGCCACCGATCTGTTCCAGGAAGGCTTTTTGATTCCGCCGCTCAAGATTCTTCGGCACGGCGCGCTCAACACGGATGTGGAAGCGCTCATCTGTGCCAACACCCGCACGCCCGAGGTTACCTGGGGCGACGTCAAGGCGCAGATTCACACCAACACCTATGGTCTGAACAAATTCAGAGAGCTATTCGCTAAGCACGGCGTGGATATGGTGCTCGCCTGTTGGCAGAGGTGGATGGAGCTTTGTGAGAGCGAGCTGCGCCGGGCCATCAGCGCGGTGCCGGATGGAATCTACGGACCGGAAACCGATTATCTCGACGATGACGGCGTAGACCTCGACAAGCCGCACCGCATCTCCGCTTCTCTCGAAGTCAAGGGCGATACGCTGCATTTCATTCTCGACAGCGATACGCAGGCGCGCGGCCCGATCAATCTTCGGCCCTGCGTCTCGCGCAATTTTATCGAATGCCTGGTCAAGATGATTTTTGTTCCGCGGCTGCCCGTGAACGACGGGCTCTCGCGTCCGGTGCGCGTGTCCTATCCGCCGGAAGGCTCGCTGCTCAATCCTCGTTTTCCTGCGCCGGTCAACATGTATGTACGGCCGAGCCAGGTCACGACCTCGGTCCTGTTGCGGGTGCTCGCGCGCGCGCTACCTGGGCGCGTGCCGGCGCCAGGGAGCGCGGCGGGGGGATCGCTATCGAGCGCGGGACGCCATCCCGCATCAGGCCGCTGGTATTCGCAATACGAAATCCTCAACGGAGGCACCGGCGCGCGGCCCGACAGCGACGGCGTCAGCGCCATGGATGAGCTGGTGGTCAATGTGATGAACACACCAGTCGAGGCGATCGAAACCGAGTTTCCCGTCCGTGTCGAATGCTATGAGCTCGCGACCGATTCGGGCGGGCCGGGGACATTTCGCGGCGGGCTCGGGGTCCGCCGGCAGTGGCGCATTCTGGCCGATGAGTCCATCGTCAATCTGCGCATGGATCGGTTCAAGTTCTCATCGCCCGGAATCTTTGCTGCCAAGCCCGCCCGCGCGTCCAAAGCCGTCCTCAACCCGGGAAGTGCGGCGGAGCGGCCGCTCACATCGAAAGTCGCGGGGCTGCGCCTGCGGCAAGGCGACCTCTTGTCCTTGGAATTCGCCGGTGGCGGCGGCTGGGGTAGCCCGTACGAACGCGACCCGGAGCGCGTGCGCGGGGATGTCGTACGGAATTATGTCTCCCCAGCCCGTGCACGAGAAGACTACGGCGTGGTGCTCACATCCGAGCTTGCCGTAGACGCCGAGGCAACCGCGCGAATGCGGGCGGAAATGACGCTCGCATGAATTTGCGGGTCGGCATCGACGTCGGCGGGACCTTCACCGATGTCAACGCCTTCGATGAGAATAGCGGCGAGCTTGTCGCTATTCGCAAATATCTCTCCGATCCGGCGCAGCCGGCCGCGGTGATGGAGCAGATCACAGCGGACTTGGCCCGCGAGTTTGGGACTGAAGCCGTCCGGCTGATCCTGCACGGTTCAACAGCTGCGCTCAACACCTTGCTCGAGGGCAAGGGCGCCCGGGTAGGGCTGCTGACGACGCGCGGCTTCCGCGATGTCTATGAGATCGGTCGGCAGTGGCGCGGCGAGGAGGTGTTCAACATCTTCGCCCCGGCCCCGAAAATGCTGCTCCCGCGCGACCGCATTTTCGAGATCGGGGAGCGGTTGGGTTCACGCGGCGAGGTAATCGAGCCACTGGCGCATCAGGACGTTAGCACTGCAGTGGCAAAGCTGGTGACCGAGGGAGTCGAAGCCATCGCCGTCTGTTTTCTGTTTGCTTACGCCAATCCGGCGCATGAGCAGGCGGCGGCCGAGATCATCCGTGCCATGGCGCCCGACCTCTACATATCATTGTCGCACGAGGTGAACCCGGAATGGCGGGAATACGAGCGTACGGCCTCGACGGTGGCCAACGCCTATATCGGTCCACCCGTATCGTCCTACCTGAGCACGCTGGATGCGCTTGCACGCCAGCGCTTCCCCCGCTGCCGCGCGCTGATGATGAAATCCGACGGGGGTGCAGCGAGCGCGCGAATGCTGGCGGGCACACCGATCCAGACGGTGATGTCGGGACCCGTGGCAGGTGTGATCGGCGCGCGCCATCTGGGGGATGCGAAGGGGATCGAGAAGCTCATCGCCTTCGACGCGGGCGGGACAAGCTCCGACATGGCCGTGCTGCCCGGCGCGCCGTTGTTCAAGTCCGAGCTGAGAATTGCGCACCATCCCCTGCGCACCCATGCCGTCGACATCGACACCATCGGTGCTGGCGGCGGCAGCATCGCCTCCGTGGAGCTTGGCGGCGTCCTCAAAGTCGGCCCGCAGAGTGCCGGCGCCGAGCCGGGACCGGCCTGCTACGGCCGCGGCGGGACGGAGCCGACGCTCACCGATGCGCTCGTGGTGCTGGGGCATCTTAATCCCACTGCGCTTCTCGACGGCGCCATGCCCATCGCGAGCGCAAGCGCGCGCGAAGCTATCGTCACGCGAATCGCGCTGCCGCTCGGCATGTCGGAGATCGAAGCGGCGTGGGGCATTCTGCGCGTCCTTGCCACCAATGTGATGGTCGCCATGCGCACCATCACCGTCGAGCGCGGCTACGACCCGCGCGAGTTCACCTTGCTGGCGTTCGGCGGCATGGGTCCCGCTATCGCCGGCATCATCGCGGCCGAGCTCGGGATTGCGCGAATTCTCATACCGCGTGACCCCGGCACCTTCAGTGCCTATGGAATGCTCGTGACCGACGTGCAGCAGCACAAAACGCTCACGCAAATCTTGCCGTTGGATGGAGCGACACCTGCCCAGCTCGATGCCATGTTCGCAGAGCTGGAGCAGCGAGCGTTGCAAGAGCTGATGGAAGAGAATTTCTCGCGGGAGCGCCTATGGACCCGTCGCCAGGCGGGGATGCGCTACCGCGGTCAATCCTACGAAGTGCCGGTCGAAGTCCAGAGCCTGACGGCACCGCAGGATTTGTCCGACTTGATCGGTCGCTTCCATGCGGCGCATGCCCGTCGATACGGCCATATGGCGCAAGCGGAAGCGGTCGAGATCGTCAATTTCCACGTGACCGCAATCGCTCCGATCCCGAAGCCTCGGCTCAAGACCGTCGATGTGCCCAAAGCTGCCGTTGCAAGCCCACGTGATATCAGGCGCGCGCATTTCCATGCGACGCATGCCTGCGACGTGCCGGTATGGCGGCGCACGGACTTGCCACCGGGGATGCGCATTCAAGGGCCGGCCATCATCGAGGAAAACACATCCACCATTGTGCTCTACCCGGGGCAGCACGCCGACGTGGATCCTTATTTGAATATCGAGATCGAGCTGGCGCGGACCTGAGAGAAAGCTGCTCCGCAGTTCATGTTGACGCAGGGCCGTCGGGCGGGAACGGAATGAAAGAGAAATACCAGGTGATGATCGTGGGCGGAGGGCCGGTAGGAGCGGCTCTCGCACTGGAGCTGGGGTTGCGGGGAGTGAGTTGCGCCTTGATCGAGCGCACTACCGAGCTGCAGCGGATCCCCAAGGGGCAGAATCTCACGCAACGCACGCTCGAGCACTTCTATTTCTGGGGCATTGCCGACGAGCTGCGGGCCGCACGTGTCATGCCGCCCGACTACCCCATCAGCGGGATCGTGGCCTACGAAAATCTGATGAGCCGCTACTGGTACGCTCCGCCGCAGCGAGAGCTCGTCCGCCCATATTATTTTCAGGCGAACGACCGGCTGCCCCAATACCGGATGGAAGCGGTGCTGCGGAAGAAATTGGCTGTGCTTCCTGCTGTGGACAGCTATTTTGGATGGTCGGCAGAGACAATCGCGCAGGACGAGAACGGCGTCCAGGTTTCGATCGCCCAACATGGCGGGCCCGGGCAACACGTCCTCCATTCCGACTACGCCGTGGGTTGCGACGGCAGTCGTTCGACTATTCGTGAGCAAGTCGGGATCGCCCGAGGCGGGTCGGATTTCGACCAGCTCATGGTGCTGGGTGTCTTCCGTTCGCGCGATCTGCATGAGGGACTCAAGCGCTTTCCGCCGCGCTCGACCTACAACGCGCTGCACCCTGCTCTGAAAGGGTATTGGCAGTTTTTCGGCCGCGTCGACGTAGGCGAGGGTTGGTTCTTTCACGCGCCGGTGCCCCCCGACACCAGAACGGACAACTACGACTTCCATGGGCTGATCCAGAAAGTCGCCGGATTTCCGTTTGCCTGCGAGTTCGAGCACGTCGGGTTCTGGAACCTGCGGGTGGCGGTCGCAGAGACGTATCAGGTCGGGCGTGTGTTCATCGCCGGAGACGCTGCCCACAGCCACCCCCCCTATGGCGCATTCGGACTGAACAATGGGCTGGAGGATGTGACCAATCTGGGATGGAAGCTGGCGGCGAAGTTGAAGGGGTGGGGAAGCGACGCATTGCTGCGATCCTACAGCGATGAGCGCCGGCCGATCTTTCGGGAGACGGGCGAGGATTTCATTGCAGGGCGGATCAGGTCGGACCGCGAGTTCCTGGAGCGCTACAGTCCTGAGCGCGACCGGGATGCGTTCGAGCGGGCTTGGAAGGCGCGCGAACTCGGCGCCGGCGAGCGCGTCCTGAGATACGAGCCGCACTATGAAGGCTCACCGGTGGTGCTCGGCCCTGCGGGCGGCACCTCCAGCGCCCACGGCACGCATATGTTCAAGGCAAGGGCAGGGCACCATCTTGCTCCTGCAGCCCTATCCCCTGCTTGCGACGTGTTCGAGGAACTCGGGCCGGGTTTCACGCTGCTCGCCTTCGATGTCGAGGACCAGACCATCCGAAGCTTCGAGCAGGCCGCCGCCACGCTCGCTGTGCCGCTCAAGGTGATAAGCGACAGCTATCGCGACGCGCGCCAAGCCTACGAATCACGTCTCATTCTGGTGCGCCCCGACCAATACGTCGCATGGACCGGCGATAGCGGTCCCGACGATCCAAGGCGCCTCATGGCCAAGGTGACGGGACGAGCGTAGGGCGGTCCAGTCGAGCTGGCAGCGCAGCGGTCCTTTCCCGGACGAGTGCAGCGAGGGCCCCCAGCCCGAGCGGAACGAGATCCGGGATCCAGGGGCAAAGCGCGGAGACATCGAAAATATGCAAGGAACGGGCTGACCGCTTCGCGCGTTTATTTGAAAATTTTCAGATGCCACCTCGGCATCACGTTTGATTTCAGCTGCGCTTCAGTGCCTGTTTTGGCCGACGAAGCGAGAGAGAAAACCGCTCTACACGGTGATCCTCAATCTGATCGTGGCCATTGTGCTCGCGCCGATATTAAACACGGTGAGCTCGAAGCGCACGCCGATGGACGCAACCGTCCCGGCCGATTATCGGGCTTAAGCTGATCACGCTCGCGCCGCGTAGGGTGTGCGCAAAAGGCGCGCGCGCAGAGGGGGTTCACACCAGTCTCAGTTGGAAGCGCTCGCTGTGAGTTGCTCACCGGCAGCGGGTCTACCGGCTGCAACCGCATTGTTCTTGTTTTCAGCCTGGGCGGATGTGGTCGCCTTGGCGCGGGCAAGCACGCGCTCGCGCGCTGCGACCAGGTCATCCCACAGTTTCTTGTATTCCTCGTCGTTCAGGAGCTTCGCTCGGGGTACCTGCTCGACTTCGAACACGGGTGGATAAGCAAGTGGCGCATTCGGGCGCTTGGGAGCATTCGCTGGCTCGCCTCCCGCCCGGGTTGGCACATTATCCGCCAGCCGGTGAGCCCGCGGGGACTGACCAGCGTCTACTTGCGGGCTGGATGCACAGCCAAACAAAGCGAGCGCGATCATGACCCACAGCAGCCTGCCGGCAAGCACGTCGATCGACATGCATTAGGAATTGTTCGAAGCGGCCGGCATTCTCGTGAGCTTGTCATGTCCAAAAGGCGGCCGATGTTCCCGAAGAAGAAAGATGCCTAATTTTTG
>Ga0209331_1000019_pt1 | contig 45728 bp, 41 predicted proteins | sample JacPinW_OM3H0_M3_FD_187971 | JGI IMG/M metagenome (GOLD analysis project Ga0209331, IMG submission 187971) | Forest soil microbial communities from Algoma, Ontario, Canada - Jack Pine, Ontario site 1_JW_OM3H0_M3 (SPAdes) (version 2) | ecosystem: Environmental > Terrestrial > Soil > Boreal...
TCGCAGAAGCCGTTGCGCACAAGGTCTACTACGGACCCGTCTATTTTCGCCGGGAGTCCGAGCCCTACATGACGCTGGCACTCACCGGCACGCGCCGGGATGCAGGCGTGAGCGTCGCCGAGGTCAATCTCAAGCTCATCTGGGACGTGATATCCCAGATCAAGGTCGGCGAACGGGGACAGGCCTATCTGGTCGACGCGCAGGGGCGCCTGATTGCGCATCCGGACATCAGCCTGGTGTTGCGCAACACCGATCTCTCCCGTTTGACGCAAGTCCAGGCGGCCCGTGCGGCCGGTAGCGGCAGCGGCAGCGATGCGGCCGAGCAGCTCCAGGAGGCGGAGGATATCCAGGGCCGGCGCGTGCTGACTGCCTATGCCCACGTCGCCCCTTTGGGATGGATCGTTTTCGTCGAGCTGCCGCAAGCCGAGGCCTACGCTCCGCTCTACACCACTATCAAGCGCTCCGGCATTCTGCTGCTGGCCGCGCTGGGCTTCGCCTTCGTCGCGGGGCTGGTGCTCGCGCGCAAGATGGTCGGTCCCATCCAGGTGCTGCGCGCCGGCGCCGCGCGCATCGGCAGCGGCGATCTCACCCAGCGCATCTCGGTCAAGACCGGCGACGAGCTGGAAGCACTCGCCGACCAATTCAACGACATGGCGGGAAGGCTGCAGGAGTCCTACGCCGACCTGGAGAAAAAAGTCGAGCAGCGTACGCACGAGCTGGCGCAGTCGGTCGGGGAGCTGCGCGCGCTCGGCGAGGTGAGCCAGGCGGTGAACTCCACGCTCGATCTGCAGGAGGTGCTCAACACCATTGTCGGCAAGGCCGTACAGCTCTCCGACACGGATGCGGGCGCGATCTACGAATATGTCGATGCCAAAGAGGAATTCGAGCTGCGTTCCACCTACGGCATGGACGAAGAGTTGATCGCGGCCATCAAGGAGCGCCACGTTCATATCGGCGATGCAGGTATCGGCCACGCGGCGAGTCAACGCGCGCCGTTGCAGATCGCCGACGTGCAGAAGGAACCGGCCACCCAAGTCCTGGATGTCGTTGTGCGCGCCGGCTACCGCGCTCTGCTGTTTATCCCGCTGCTCGGCGCCGACCGCATTATCGGCGCTCTCGTGGTGCGCCGGAAAAGGCCGGGGGAGTTCCCCAAACAGACGATCGACCTATTGCAGACCTTTGCCGCCCAATCGGTGCTGGCAATCCAGAACGCGCGCCTTTTCCACGAAATCGAGGACAAGGGCCGGCAGCTCGAAACCGCGAGCCAGCACAAGTCGCAGTTCCTCGCCAATATGAGCCACGAGCTGCGCACGCCGCTCAATGCCATCCTCGGCTACACCGAGCTCATCCTCGACAACATCTATGGCGAGACCCCGCAGAAGATGCGCGGCGTACTCGAGCGCATCCAGCGCAATGGCAAGCATCTCCTTGGGCTCATCAACGACGTGCTCGACCTTTCCAAGATCGAGGCCGGCCAGCTCACGCTCGCGCTCGCCGATTATTCCCTCAAGGACGTCGTGCACAGCGTGTTCGCCGCCGTCGAGTCGCTCGCCAACGAGAAAAAGCTCGCATTGCGGGTCGAAATGCCGAACAATCTTCCGGTCGGGCGCGGTGACGAGCGCCGGCTCACGCAAGTGCTGCTCAATCTCGTCGGTAATGCCATCAAATTCACGGATCAGGGGGAAGTCGCAGTCAAGGCGTCCGCGCTGAACGGCGCCTACACACTTTCGGTCTGCGATACCGGACCGGGAATTCCCCCAGACGATCAGGCCAAGATCTTCGAGGAGTTTCAGCAGGCCGACAGCTCGGCCACGAAGAAGAAAGGCGGAACCGGGCTCGGATTGTCCATCGCGCGGCGAATCGTCGAGCTGCACGGTGGACGCATCTGGGTGGAGTCCGAGGTTGGTAATGGCGCGACCTTCTCTATCAGCCTTCCGGTCAAGGTCGAGCAGCAGCAGGCGGAGCGGGTGCGGGCATGAGCAGGCGAATTCTCGTGGTCGAGGACCAGGAAGACAACCGGCAGATCCTGCGCGATCTGCTCGCGAACGCCGGGTACGAGATGCTCGAAGCGGAGGACGGGATACAGGCCATCACCCAGGCCTCCAAGCATCGGCCGGATCTGATCCTCATGGACATCCAGCTGCCCATGCTTGACGGCTACGAGGCGACGCGGCGGATCAAGGCCGACCCGGCGCTCAACGCCATCCCCATCATCGTGGTCACCTCGTATGCGCTCAGCGGGGACGACGAGAAGGCCAAGGCGGCAGGCTGCGATGCCTATGTGGCGAAGCCTTACAGTCCGCGCGCGCTGCTGGCCAAGATTCGCGAATATCTGCCGTAGCGCGCATCCGAGCGAAGTCGTGTAGCAGCATCCGGTCCGAAACAACTCATGCACAAACCTCCGCGAATTCTCGTCGTCGATGACAACGAAATGAACCGCGACATCCTGGTCACGCGACTCGATACCCAGGGCTATGAGCTGCTGCAGGCCGCCGACGGCGAGGAGGCGCTTGCGGCAGCGACGCTGCATCTGCCCGATCTCATCCTGCTCGATGTGATGATGCCGAAGATCGACGGCATGGAAGTGTGCCGCCGGCTCAAGGGCGATCCGCAGCTGCCGTTCATGCCCATCATCCTCGTCACCGCCAAAGCCGCTAGCGCCGACGTGGTGGCCGGTCTCGAGGCCGGTGCAGACGAGTATCTGACCAAGCCGATTGATCAGATGGCGCTGGTGGCGCGCGTCAAGTCGGTGCTGCGCCTCAAGGAGCTGCACGATCAGGTCCAGGCGCAGGCCTCCGATCTTGCGTCGTGGAACAAAACGCTCGAGCAGCGCGTGCAGGAGCAGCTCGCCGAGCTCGAGCGGGTGAGCCGTCTCCAACGGTTTGTCTCCCCGCAGATCGCAAACCTGATTCTCGCTGCGGGCGATGACCGCGTGCTGGAGAGCCATCGGCGCGCCATTACCGTGGTTTTTTGCGACCTGCGCGGCTTTACCGCGTTCTCCGAGTTGACCGAGCCGGAAGAGGTCATGTCGCTCCTCAAGCAATACCATGCCGTGCTCGGCAGCCTGATCCACAAATACGAGGGGACGGTCGAGCGCTTCTCCGGCGACGGCATCATGATCTTTTTCAATGATCCCTTGCCGTGCCCTGATCCCTCCCTGCGCGCCGTTCAGATGGCGATTGAGATGCGCGAGAAGATGGACCAGCTCTTGGCCACATGGCGCAAGCACGGTTACGAGCTTGGCTTCGGGGTGGGCATCGCGCACGGTTATGCCACGCTGGGGCGCATCGGGTTTGAGGGCCGCTTCGACTATGGCGCGGTGGGAACGGTGGTCAATCTCGCGGCGCGCCTGTGCTCGGAGGCCAAGGACGGCCAGATCCTGATCGAGGGCAAGGTGCACTCCGCCATCGAGGAAACGAGCAGCACCGAGCCCGCGGGCGAGCTCACCCTCAAAGGGATCATGCGGCCGGTGCGGATCTTCAATGTCTGCGGCCTGCAGACCGCGCCGGCGTAGCTCTCGCGCCAGTCATGTCGAGCGAGCCGGCCGTCGCGCGCGTCGTCGAGAAAGAGGCTCCGCCGGTTGCGGCTTCGCGCCGGGAGCGCATCGAGTTCCTCAACAACTCGATCATCTTTGCCGAAGCCAACATCCGCGCCTTCGACACAAAGTCGCAGATCGCGCTCGCTGCATTCGTGTTCTCCATGACGCCGCTGTGGTCCATTCTCAACGGGGCCTGCAACGGCGTCGCTGGCCGGCCGACGGCAACGCTTCTCCTGGCTGCATTCATCTGCACCATCATGCTCTACGGCTTCGTGCTCTGGCCGATCCGCCCGCTACCCGGGCTGATCAAGAACAAGCGGGTGCACGGCCTCTTCTTCGTCGCCGATCCGGTGGCGATCAGCGCCACATACGGCGACAAATTGCAGAACGCCTCGCTCGAAGCCGAGCTTACCGGGGAGGTGCTCAAGCTCGCCTTCATTCGCGCCAGCAAGGGCCGGCGGTTTCGCTACGCGCTGTGGGCGACAGGCGGATTTTATCTGCTCGTCTTCGTCTCGTTCCTGCTGCTGCAGCGGTGCACGTGATCCGCGGGACATGTTGAGGAATCTGCGATGGCAAACGAGCGAATCGAGGTGAATCCAGAAATTATGGGCGGCAAGCCGATAATCCGGGGAACGCGGGTGCCGGTGGAGCTGGTCCTGCGCAAGCTCTGTGCTGGACTGACCGCTGACGAGATCATCACGGACCATCCGCGCTTGACGCCTGATGATATACGAGCTGCACAAGCGTTCGCCGTCGACTACCTCGCCGATGAAAACGTCATTTACGGCTGATTGCGGTGCGCTCGTTTCAAACTGGTTCTAAAACAGGCGATGTCATGACTACGAAGAAGGACCTTCCGAGCTACGATAAATACTTCCCATTCGTGGTTGAGGCCATGAAAGCTCGCGGAGGCTCGGCCACTATCGAAGAGATGGAAGAAGACGTGGCAGCGCTGATGAAGCTGCCGGAGGATCTCTTGGCGGTTCCCCATAAAAATAGCTCTCGTTCTCAGTTTGCCTACGAGCTTGCCTGGGTCCGTACTTATCTTAAAAAGGCTGGCATGGCGGAAAACAGCGCAAGGGGTGTGTGGGCCTTAACCGAGCGGGGCGAAAAGGCCACGCCCGAAGAGCTGCGGTTGATACCAAAGAAGATCCGCTGGGAAAAAAAGGAAAAGGATCAAGCCCCTGAACTGGATCTGGCCGCCGCGGCATTGGACTTGGATTGGCGAGAAAGGATTCTTACAGTCCTTGGTGAAATGAAAGCTGATGCTTTCGAGAGACTATCTCAACGGGTGCTACGCGAATCTGGATTCACGAGGGTGGAAGTAACAGGGCGATCCGGAGATGGGGGCATAGATGGAATCGGTGTCCTTCGAGTGAATCTGGTTTCATTCCATGTTCTGTTCCAGTGCAAGCGCTGGAAGGGGTCGGTCGGGGCGGCCGTGGTGAGAGATTTCAGAGGAGCGATGGTTGGCAGAGCGGATAAAGGATTAATCATTACGACAAGCACATTTACGGCTGAGGCCAGGAAGGAGGCAACGCGCGACGGAGCACCAGCGATCGATTTGGTAGACGGGGAAACTATGTGTCAACTCCTCAAAGAGCTGAAACTCGGTATTCAAGTACGACTTGTCGAAGAAGTAGATGTGGAACCTGCGTTCTTCAGTTCAATTTAGGACAGTGTCCCAGGATTGACAGCTCGGGGGGGTAGGCCCCCTTGACCGCCAACTTTCACTGCTTCTGTCCGAGTTGGGTTTTGCTTTTGACATAGCCGCGGCTGTGCAAACCTCCGACGGACGCAGCCGCATATGTCTTCACGGGCAATCGCCAACCCGCTGTGCGTCGATTGAGGTTCGCACGCTCTGCATGAGTTGGCCCAGCATGGACGAACGCGCAGTGATGGTCGCCGTGTAATGCTCGGGAGTGATGAAGATGAATTCTCCGGCCACGTCCATATCGATTTGTCCGGTGCATTGCAGCCGCCAGTTGAGCCGCTGTGGCGTAAGCTCATGCTCGGTGCGTTCGCACGTCGAGTTGGTCGTGCGACTGATCGGGCTGAAGGTCTTCTCGAGATCGAGCACGGCTTCCTGCGTCAGGCAAAGCATGGTTTCTTGGACTGGGCCCGCAACGCCATCAATTTCGGGCGATTGCACCGTCTTCCACTGTCCGGCCTGCAAACCATCCGCGCAGGCCGCTCGAGCGAGCAAGAATAATAGCAGCGTCGCGCCGGCGCCCGCGCGCTTGCAGCAGGAGGTCGTTTGCCGCTCGACGTCATTTCCGAAACAAAAACTAATTCTTCGCATGTGCTGCCCCCTTTTGCTTCAAGGTAAACGAGAATGCGGACGTCGCTCCTCGACGGCCATATGCGATGAACGGACTCATGCGCCGCAGCATTGGGGCGCTATTCGATCACCTCGTCCGCGCGCGCGAGCAGGGTGGGTGGAATATTGATGTCGAGCACCTTGGCCGTTTTAAGGTTGATGGCCAAGGTGTATCTGGTCGGCTGCTCGACCGGGATATCCGCGGGGGCGGCGCCATTGAGGATCTTCTTCAATAAGCGCGCGGTGCCTGGAATGAGTCTCTTGGATCGCGCGCATAATTGATGAGTCGGGGAAAGCTTCACGGCTTCTTGTTGGTGGTTGATTTTGCCGTCGATGTGCTCGTAGCAGTGGCGTAGCTGGGACGCGGGGATGGCGGCGGAGCTGCTCGCGTCACGGTCACAGCCGGTCGCACCGGCGCCGACGTCGTCGTAGTGCTGGGGCGGATTACCGAGGTCGCCGGTCGTGTCGGCCCCGGCCATGAGCGCGTCGTCGAAGTTGCTGTGGTTGTGGTAGCGGGTTTCGGCTGGTTGGCCTGGTATCGCTTCTGGTTTGCATCGAACCCGGCCGCAATTCTCTTATCGCCCGTTGGGTTTACGTTGCGGCCCTGCGTATTGTACTGCGCATTCGGATTTGTCGATGATGGCGAGGGTACCGGATTGGTACGCAACCCGCGGCCGTATTGCGATTGCGCATTCGGGGTCATCGCTTGCGTGCCGGACGGAGTGATACGGTTTACCGGTCCCGGGTTCTGATTTGTCTTCACCGCATTATAGTTGACGATGTTGTTGATGCGTTGCGCGGGCGCGGTGGTGTTGCCGCGCGTATTGGTCGGCGGTGCTGTATTGCTTTTGGGATTGCTAGCCTTGCTCGTCGTGCTCTCGGCTAATGCAGCTGCGCTCCAGGCGATGGCCAATATCGCCACCAAGCCGACCTTGCCCATGCTTGCCATAGCGCGCCCCCTGACTGGATCCGTCCGATTTGAGGATAGTTCGGTAGACAGCACTTGTCTGTGATGAAAGCGCCACACCGCTCCAGCATCGCCAACGGGGTTTGCTCAGTCGAGCTCGGCGCATACGAGCGCCAGAGGGGAGTCCACTGGCGGGCGCGGGTTCACGTGATATGATGCCAGCCCAAGCCTTGTGCGAACTTGGCTCGCCAGGATGCCCGGAGAAAGGTGGAGGTTGCAATGCGCGGCAGCAAGCTGACCGGCTCGTTCGTGGCGCTGATCACGCCCTTCAACAAGGACGGCTCGGTTGATTTCGCCGCCTTCCGCACGCTGCTGGCCTTCCAGCAAGAGCACGGCACTGCCGCGGTGCTGATCATGGGCTCGACCGGGGAGACCTCGATGCTCTCCCCCGAGGAGAAAAAGCGCATCATCATCGAGTGCGCAAAAATGAAGACCGCGCGCATGCCGATCTTCTTCGGCGCAACCGGCAATAATACCGAAAGCACGATCGCCAACGTGCGCTTCGCCAAGGTGAACGGCGCCGACGGCGCGATCCTTGCGGCGCCGGCCTATATCTGCGCCCCCGAAGCCGACATCGAGCGCTTCTTTCTCGACGTGGCGGATGCAACCGAGCTGCCGCTTGGCATCTACAACAATCCGCCGCGGGTCAAGAGCGATCTCACTTGGGAGCACCTCTTACGGATGTTCAGGCACCCGAACTACGTCGTGCACAAGGAATCCACCGCGCGCGTGGGCCAGGTGGCGCAGGTGCTTGCCGCCAAGCCCGATGTGTCGGTGATGTGCTGCGACAGCCCGAATCTGGGTCTCATTGTTCCGACCATGAGCCTCGGCGGGCATGGCACTGCGAACATGACCGGCAACATCGCCCCTGCCGAGCTCGCGACCATCTCGACCCCATGGATGAGCTACCGCGAGGCCGAGGATTTCAGGAGCACATATCTGCGCATGCTCCCGCTCCTGCATTTCACCTATTCCGCGATCAACCCGGTTGCGGTCAAATCGCTGATGAAGGCGCTTGGGTTGCCGGCCGGCGATCTGCGCAAGCCGCTGACCGCTCTCGACGGCGCGGCGCTGGCCAAGGGCGTTCGCATCGTCCAGGAGATGGAGCTCGACAAGCGCTACGGCTACAAAGTCTCGCCGATCTCGGCCGTTGCAGCCTAAGCGACGGCCGCGCCCCAATACCTCCCCCATCGGGGGAGGTCGGCGAGCGAAGGGAGCCGGGTGGGGGCTCATGGCTCCGTCGACGTGCCTTGCGCTGACCCCCACCCGACCGCGGTCGCTTTGCTCCGCGGTCGACCTCCCCCGAAGGGGTCCCGAAGGGGGAGGTATGGAGTCCGCTTCGCCGCCGCGACCGGAAGCAAGCTGATGATCACGAAATCAATTTTATCCTGCGCGCTCGCTGTTGCGCTCCTTGCAGGGGCGCCGCAGGCCGCAACGGCACAAACCTATCCTTCGCGGACCGTGAGCATCGTCGTGCCGTTTCCGCCGGGCGGGTCGGTCGATGGCGTCGCGCGCATTCTGGTGCAGAAGCTCAACGAGACGGTCGGTCAGCACTTCATCGTCGAAAATCGCGCGAGTGGTGCCTCTGGCATCGTAGGCGCGAATGCCGTCGCCAAGTCACCGCCCGACGGCTACACGCTGCTGGTATCGGCTTCCGTGCACGTGATCAATCCGTTCCTCTACAAGACCGTTCCCTATGACGTGGTGAAGGATTTCACCCCCCTGATGCTGCTGTGCGACGGTCCGCTCATCGTAAGCACCACGCCGAGCGTGCCGGCAAACAATTTGAAGGATCTCTTCGATCTGGTGCGCAAGGAGCCGCAGAAATTCACTTTCGGCGCCACCACGATCGGCTCGGCCAGCCACCTTGCCATCGAGCTTCTCAAGCGCGAGGCCGGCCTCGACACGTTGGTGGTTGCCTACAAGGGGACTGCGCCTGCGCTTACCGATCTCATGAGCGGACAAATTCAGCTGCTTGCCGACCCGATGCTCTCCTCGCTGCCCCTCGCGCAGGGCGGCAAGATCAAGGCGCTCGGGCTTACCAGCTCCAACCGCGCTCCGGCCGCCCCGGAGATTCCCACGATTGCCGAGTCGGGCGTGCAGGGCTTCGACTTTGTCTCGTGGTACGGGTTATGGGGGCCGAAGAACCTGCCCGCCAATGTCTCGCAGACCCTGCAGGCCGATGTCGGGAAGGTGCTGGGGCTGCCTGAGGTGAAGCAGCGTTTGAATCAGCTCGGTTTCGAGCCGATCGGCACGCCTTCCGAGGGCTTCGCGACCTATATCCGCAACGAGATGGCCAAGGCCGAGAAGATCATCGCCGACGCCAACATCAAGGCCGAGTGACGACGGCACGCTACAGCACTCCCGATAAGATTGATGCTCAACGGTGCAGCAGACTCGACCGAGCATGTGGCACTGCTGATCCCACCTCACCGGAACGCGCTGTAGGGCTTGCGGCGATCAGCTCCTTGCGCAGGACCTTGCCGTAATGCGAGCGCGGGAGGCTCGCCACGAAGCGGATGGAGCGCGGCTTCTTGTAGCCGGCAAGCTCCGAACGGCAGTGCTCGATCAGTTCGCGCTCGCTCACCGAGATTCCGTGCTTGGCGACGATGAAGGCGGTCACTGCTTCGCCCCATTCCGCATCGGGCAGACCGACGACGGCGACTTCGGCGACCGCCGGATGGCGCGCCAGCACGTCTTCGACTTCCTTGGGGATGATGGTGCTGCTGCCGGACCGGATCACCTCCTTGAGCCGGCCAATGATGAAGAGATTCCCGGCCTCATCGAATTCGCCGGTATCGCCCGTATGCAGCCAGCCTTCGCGCAGCGCGAGCCGGCTCTCGGCCTCGTTGCGCCAGTATCCCGCCATGACGTTTCCGCCGCGGATCAGGATTTCGCCTGCGCCGCGCGAACCGACGGCCGAGCCCGCAAGTCTCATCTCGTAGCCCGGCAGCACCTGCCCGACCGAATGGATCAGCCGCTCGCGTTCTGCGCTTTGCCCTGCCAGCGTGCGGGGCGGCAGATAGCAGGTGATCGGGGCCTCGGTCAGGCCATAGAGGACGCCGATCTTCGGCCCGATCAGTTGCAGCGCGCGCTCGAATACTGCCGGCGGTATTCGCGATCCGCCGACGTGGATCGCCTGCAGCCGATCAAGCCGGGGATCGCACGGCAAGAGGTGATCGAGCCAGCGAACGAGCTGGGTCGGCACCAGCGAGGTCCGCCTTGTACCGCTGCGCGCGACGCTATCGGTAAGGGTTTCGGGATCGAACCGGCCCAGCACTACGGTCGCGCCCGCAAACAGATATGACATCAGGATCACCTGCGCGATCGGCCATAGCGGCCGGACGTTGAGGAAGACGCTGTCCTCGCCGATCTCGAAGCCGCGGATGGTCGTGCGCGCAACCGTCACCAGGTTGCGGTGGCGCAGCATCGCCGCCTTGGGTGTTCCGGTCGTGCCACCGCTGAAATTGAGCGAGGCGACATCATCGGCGTCTGCGATGGGCAGGGGCTCATCGTTCGCATTCGCCAGCAGGTGCTCATAGTCGAGACCGGCGGCGCCTGCGACCGAGATCACCGGCCCTAAGCTTTCGACTTCGCCCACGAGCTTCGCGACCGTCGCCGCAAAGGACGCGTGTGTTATGAGTGCGCGCGCCTCCACGTGGCGAAGGAGGGCAGCGATCTCGGATACGGTGAGACGCGGATCGAGCGGGACCCGCACGAGCCCGGCGGACATGATGGCGTAATCGGCCTCGAGGTATTCCCGCATGTCCGGCATGAGGAGCGCAACACGCTCGCCCTTGCGCAGCCCAAGCCCAAGGAGCGCTTTGGCGAAGCGGAAGATGCGCTCCGCGATCTGCTGATAGGACCAGGTGCCCGCGTCATCCACAATGGCGGGGCGCTTGCCGTGAGTGGCCGCAAGCCCGCGCCACTGTGCGGCGATATGCGGCTCCGCCTCTTCCATTCACCAGCCCTGGAGCACGACACGTCCGGTGACCGCGCGCTGCTCGAGCATGGCGTGGCCTTCGGCGGCCTTCGGGAACGGCAGCACGCAGCCGATGCAAGGCTTGACCTTCCCCGATGCAAGAAGATGAAGCGCGATATCGACATCGGCGAAGGTTGCATTGCCCGACCCGGCAATGCGGATGCGCCGCATGATGACAAGGCCCGGATCGAGCTCAACCGGCTGCGCAGCGATGTTTCCGAGCACCACCACAGTGGCGTTCTGCGCGCATGCGCGCAGGCTCTCGCGCAACGTGCCCGTCACCACATTGTCCAGCACCACGTCGGCGCCTTGCTTTTGCGTCAGGCGCCAGACCTCGGCGCTGAACTTCAGGTCGCTGCTGACGATGACCTCGTCGGCCCCCGTCGCGCGCACGGCTTCCGTCTTTTGCCGCGAGCTGGTGACTGCAAGGACACGCGCCTGCACGCTCTTCGCGACCTGAATCTGATGCAGCCCAAGCCCGCCCCCGGCGCCGGTCACGAGCACTGTCTGCCCGGGCGCGGTTCCTGCAATTCCAAGCGCCGCGCGCACGCTGGTGCCGATCGGGCAGACCGCAAGCGCTGCCGCGGTCATGTCGAGGGCATCGGGGAGGGCAATGGCATTGCGTGCCGGCACGCAGGCGAACTCGGCGTAGCCGCCAGCGCCTTCCTCGCCGAGAACGCGGCTCGCCCGGCAGAGATCATGCCGGCCGCGCAGGCAATGGCGGCAGGTGCCGCAGAACAGCCGCTGATAAATTACTACCCGCTCGCCGATGCGCTCCGCTGCGACGCCATCTCCGACTTCAAAGATCTCGCCGGCAATCTCATGTCCAAGCACGCGTCCGGGGCGGCCGCCGATCTTGCCGGCGCGGGACAGCACGTCGTGATAGCAGATGCCCGCGGCATGGACGCGCACGAGCACATCGCCCGGACCGGGTTCCGGCCGCTCGAGCTCGCGCACCTCAAGAACATGCGGTGCGCCGAAGGCCGCGAACATAACCGCCTGCATGCGCGCCATTCCCATCGATCAGAGTCCAGGCGGTTCACCTTCGCCCTGCGAAGGCCGCGGCCCCTTGGCGGTAATCGTCGGCACCCTCGACCAAGGCCCGCGCGGCGGCAATCTCGACCCGTTCGGCTTCGGACAGCTGGCGAGAGAACATGGCGAGGCGCTTCGTCGCCTGCACCGCTGCCGGCGAACACGCGGCAATCGCCTCCGCCCATTTCTGGGCCGCAGCGGCGGCATCGTCGACCACGGCGTTGAGCAGCCCCCAGCGTAAGCCCTCCTCGGGGGAAATATTGCGGGCGAGCAGCAGCATTTCCAGCGCGCGGGCGCTTGGGATGACCTGCGGCAGGCGAAGCGCGCTCACCGCCGAGATCATGCCGTGCCGCACCTCGGGATAGCCAAGCACCGTGTCTGGCGCCGCAACCCGCAGGTCGCAATGCAAAGCGAGCGTCATTCCCATGCCCACGCAGTAGCCGTTGAGCGCCGCAATCACCGGTTTGTCGAGTGCAACGCCAACGCCGGGGATGGCGCGCATCAGCGTCTCGGTCGTCACCATGCGGCCGGTGCGATTGATCTCCTTGATGTCGGAGCCGGCGCAAAACGCTTTGCTGCCGGCGCCGGTGATCACCGCAACATGGACGGCGCGGTCATCAGCAATCTCCTGCCAGATCGCACCGAGCCGCTCTTTTGCCGGCACATCGAGCGCATTGAGCACGTGCGGGCGATTGAGCGTGATGACGGCGACACCGTTGCTTCGCTTTTCCAGAAGAATGCTCGGTTGCGCGCCCGTCACGGCAATCCTCGATTCTGCGGCGTTCGGTGACAGTTGCGTCATAACAGGCACCGGGCGGCGTGCAAGAGCGCTTCTCTCCGCAGCGGGAACGGCCAGCACGGCACCACCAACGGTGAGACGCAAGAATTTTCTACGGGCAAGCAAGTTTCATGGAGTGCCCACGGGGTGCGTTGACCCGATCACAGACTAACACGACTGGGCACACAACGGCAGCGGTTGGATTCAAGGCTGGCGTCACATCTCGCGCTAACGTAATCTCGCCGACGCGCTCGACGATCAGGCTGCGCGCGCAGCCGCGAGTGTCGCGAGGGTTCCCTCGGGATCGCGGGCGATAAGTATCAGCAGAGATCTGGCGGCAGGATCTATGCCGTGACGGCCCTGCTCCCAATTGCGCAGCGTCGCTACAGGGATGCCGAGCGCGTCCGCAAACTCCTCCTGGGTCATGTTCAGGCGCCGCCGAAGATTCTTCGGTGCAATCAACGCATCAACGCTGATTTCCGGCGCCGCGTCCGGGTCCTGTGCGATCTGACGCGCAATATCTGCATCCTTGGTTGCCCTAAGCTTTCCCCGATTGATCTTGGGCTTCGCGGCACGAATCTCATCTAGCGTTTTGCGAACAGTCGCCATGTCTCACGCTCTTTTCTGTTTGCACGGCGCGCCGAGATGATTCGGCGGACCTGTCCGCGATCGGTGTACACAAGTACGAGCACCTCGCCGTCGATCTCGCCAATCGCGATGATGCGCTCTTCGCCATAGTCCCGTCGCTCATCGACTATGGTCTGGACTGGACCAGCGAAAATCAACGCTGCAGTCGCGAAGTCAAAGCCTCGTTCACGACGGTTTCGTTCGCTCTTCGCGTCGTCCCACGCGAATTTCATTGAATTGTACGCGGATCGCGTAGTGCGTCAAGCTGAAGGGCTTTGGCTACCCAGGTGCTGGTCGCCGGCATTATAGCTTCCGGTCATATTATCACAGCAACAGTCCACCTTCGCTGTGGCCAGCTCGGCTCTCGTCGGTGAATCCCGCAGCGTCTTCTGCTAGCGTCGCTCCCGCCATGGATGCCGTGCGCGCGCTCAATCCTCCCGCCTTCGAGCAGGGCCCGCCCGCCGAGGGTACCCCGCGCCCAACGCCGGTGATGGAGCAATACATCGAGATCAAGGCCGCCAATCCGGATTGCCTCCTGTTCTACCGGATGGGCGATTTCTACGAGCTCTTTTTCGAGGATGCCGAAGTCGCGGCGCGCGCGCTTGGCATCGTGCTCACCAAGCGAGGCAAGCATCTCGGCCGTGACATCCCCATGTGCGGCGTCCCGGTGCATCGGGCGGACGAATACCTGCAGCGGCTGATCATGCAGGGATATCGTGTTGCGGTCTGCGAGCAACTCGAGGATCCCGCCGAGGCGCGACGCCGAGGCGGCAAGGCGGTGGTGCGCCGCGATGTCGTGCGCCTCGTCACCCCCGGGACTCTTACGGAAGACGCGCTGCTCGATCCTCGGCGCAATAATTATCTGGTCGCGGTCGCCCGCGCCCGCGCAAGCGGCGGCGACGAGAGCCGGTTTGCGCTTGCCTGGATCGACATCTCGACCGGGGAATTCCGGCTTGCGGAACGCGACCGCGCCGGGGTCGCCGCCGAGCTTGCGCGGCTCGAGCCGGGCGAGATCATCGTGTCCGATGCGCTCTACGATGATCCCGAGCTTGCACCCTATCTGCGCTCGCTGCCACGGGTGACGCCGGTTGCCCGCGACGTGTTCGACGGGTCGACCGCGGAGCGGCGGCTTGCTGGCTATTTCGGCGTTTCCAGTACCGAGGGTTTCGGGGCGCTCTCGCGGCTGGAGCTCACGGCGGCAGCAGCCTGCATCACCTACATCGAGCGCACCCAGCTCGGAGAGCGTCCACCCCTCTCGCCCCCGGCGCGCGAAGCACAAGGCGCGACACTGCAGATCGACCAGGCGACGCGAGCGAACCTCGAGCTCGTGCGCACGCTTGCCGGCGAGCGGCGCGGAAGCCTGCTTGCCGCCATCGACCGCAGCGTCACGGCGGCGGGCTCGCGTCTCCTGGCGCAACGGCTCGCCGCTCCGCTCACTGATCCGCAGGCGATTGCGGCGCGGCACGATGCGGTCGCGTATCTCGTAACGGGTGCGATTCTCCGCGCCGATCTGCGCGCGCGGCTCAGATCCGCGCCTGACCTTGCGCGCGCATTGGCGCGGCTCGTCGTCGAACGCGGCGGCCCGCGCGATCTCGCCGCCATCCGCGACGGCATCCTCGCCGCCGCGGCAATCGCCGCCGAGCTGGAGCAATCGGCAGTGCCGGAGGAGCTCTCTCAGGCGGCAACGGCGTTGCGGCTTCCTGATCCCGCGCTCGCGGCCAAGCTTTCGGCCGCGCTTGCCGACGAGCTTCCCCACCTCAAGCGCGACGGCGGCTTCGTGTGCGCGGGGTACGACGGCGCACTCGACGAGGCACGCGCGCTGCGCGATGAATCGCGCCGGGTCATCGCCGGCCTGCAGGCGCGCTATGCCGAGGCGACCGCGGTGCGCGCACTCAAGATCCGGCACAACAACGTGCTCGGGTATTTCGTCGAGGTGACCGCCCAGCACGGCGAGAAGCTCCTCGCTGCCCCGCTCAACGCCACCTTCATCCATCGCCAGACCCTTGCCGGGCAGGTTCGCTTCACCACCACCGAGCTCGGCGCGCTCGAGGCCAAGATTGCGAGCGCCGCCGAGCGGGCACTCGGGATGGAGCTTGCCGCGTTCGACGATCTTGCGGCGGCGGTCACGGCAGCGGCGGGCACAATCAAGCGGGCGGCCGAGGCGCTCGCCGTTCTCGACGTGGCAAGCGCGCTCGCCGAGCTCGCCTGCGAGCGCAACTTTGCGCGTCCTGACGTCGATGGCTCGCTCGAGTTCGTCATCGAGGGCGGGCGGCATCCGGTGGTTGAACAGATGCTCGCGGCCGAGGGCGGTACCTTCATCGCCAACGATTGCGACCTCTCGCCGCCGCGCCCCGACAGTGAAGGCCGCATCTACCTCCTCACCGGACCGAACATGGCGGGGAAATCGACCTATCTGCGCCAGAACGCGCTCATTGCCATTCTCGCGCAAATGGGAAGCTTCGTCCCCGCGCGGCACGCCAGGATCGGCGTGGTCGACCGGCTGTTTTCCCGCGTGGGGGCCGCGGACGACATCGCGCGCGGGCGCTCCACGTTCATGGTCGAGATGGTGGAGACCGCCGCGATCCTCAATCAGGCGGGCACGCGGTCTCTCGTCATTCTCGACGAGATCGGCCGCGGCACGGCGACCTTCGACGGGCTCTCCATCGCGTGGGCGACGATTGAGCATCTGCACGAGAGCAACCGCTGCCGCGCGCTGTTCGCCACGCATTTTCACGAGCTGACAACGCTGGCAGCAAGGCTGCCGCGGCTGTTCAATGCCACGATGCGGGTCAAGGAGTGGCACGGAGAGGTCGTGTTCCTGCATGAAGTGATGGTAGGGGCGGCCGACCGCAGCTACGGCATCCAGGTTGCCAAGCTCGCGGGCTTGCCTCCTTCGGTGATCGAACGGGCCAAGGAGGTCCTGGCAAAGCTCGAAGCGGAGGACCGCACGTCGCCGCGCGGATTCGAGGATCTCCCCCTGTTCGCCGCTGCGCCCGCTGTGCCCCAATCGACACCGCGGGACGCTGCACGCGCGGATGTCATGGCTACCCTGGCGACGCTTCACCCCGATGACATGTCGCCGCGCGATGCGCTCGAAGCGCTCTACGCCCTCAAGGCCAAGGCAAACAACGGGACATGAAACGCCTCGCGCTCGTCCTGCTGGCGTGCGTCTGCGCTGCGATCTCTGCTCAGGCGCAGGCCTATCCCGTGCGCCCCATCACCATCACGGTCACAGCCGCTCCGGGCGGGGTGACCGATGTGGTCGGACGCGCGATTGGGCAGCGACTCTCGGAGAGCTGGGGCCAGCAAGTCGTTATCGAGAACAAGGGCGGCGCAGCGCATGTGCTTGGCGCTGCCTCGGTCGCCAAGGCCACGCCGGATGGCTATTCACTCCTGCTCGCGGAGGCCGGCGCGTTCGTGATCAACCCGACGCTCTACGGCAAAGGCAAGCTTCCCTACGACGAGGAGAAGGATTTCGTCCCGATCACCGGGCTCGTGCGCATCCATCAGGCGCTGCTCGGCCACCCGTCTCTTTCCGCGACAAACGTCCGCGGGCTGATTGCGCTCGCAGGTAAGAAGCCGGGCGAGCTCACCTATGGCACCGCCGGGATCGGCTCCGCGCTCCACATGAACATGGTGCTGTTCGAAAATATGGCAGGGGTAAAGCTTCAGCCCGTGCATTATCGCGGCGCGGCGCCAGCGCTCGCGGACTTGATTGGCGGCCATGTCAGTCTGATGTCGCTCAGCGTCAGCTCCGCGCTGCCGCAGTTCCGCAGCGGAGACGTGAAGATCTTCGGGATCGGCAGTCCGCAACGTCTCGCGGCCGCCCCCGACATACCCACGGTGGCTGAGAGCGGAGTTCCCGGCTACGAGGCGAGCTCCTGGTTCGGATTGTTTGCACCCGCGGGAACGGCGCGCGACATCGTCCTGAAGATCAACAAACAAGTCACAGCCATCCTCGACGATCCAGTATTTCGCGAGAAATTCCTCGCGCCGCAGATCTTCGAGCCGATGGCAAGCTCGCCCGAGGCATTCGCGGACTACATCCAGGCGCAGAAACACAAATGGAGCAGCCTGATCCGCGAGCAGCACCTTACGATTCCGTAGGGTGGGCAAAATCGTCCGCCCGGATGTTCGTGATGCGCTCGGTGCGAGCGCGATTTTGCCCACGCGTTGAACGACGCCTATTTCTGGTACCGCGTGGGTACGGCGCGCGCAGCGAAGCTTGCGCAGACTGCGAAACGTGTGTGCGCGCGTCTTTGTCCACCCCTACGCAGCGTCGGATTTCTTCAGAGCATCCTTGGCAGCCAACGGCGCGCGACCCACAGCACGCCGCTCCAGCCCATGGTGATCGCGAGACCAGCGGCGTAGGCCCACCACACCCCGATCGACTCGGCAAGATAGTGGACGCCGAGAAAAGCAAGGCCGAGCCCGATGAGCGGCGCCTCAGCGTGAGCGAACACGGCGCTCGCCGCCTTGCCACCCGCATGCGCATGCAGGATCACGACAAACGTCCCCATCACGATCGGGAACACGGCAAATGTACCCGAAGCAAAGGACCCGATGTGATGGCTCGCTGTGGTCACCACGCCGACCACCAGCGCCGCCGCGGCCGCGCGCAGCGGGAGATCATAACGCGTGCGCCTGATGTCCTTGCGCGCGATCGCATAGCGGCGAAACGGCGCCGAGGCCGGTAGGGCGATCGCAAAGACCAGCGCATTGAGCGCAAGGGCGCGCGCCGGACTCCACTCGATCAGCCGCAGAGCAGTGGCCGCGCAGAACCACACCAGGATCGCGATGCTGATGCTGAGCAATACCCCGTGACGTTGCGCTAGCCAGGCATAGGTGAGCGCGAAGATACCAACAACCGCATTGGTCGCAGCACTGCCGATGGCGCTTGCCGCTATGAAGGCGGGCGGATGCTCCAGTGCTAGAATGATGTAGGCCGCACCCGCGGCGGTCGGGAGCGTGGCGATCAACGCGCCGATGAAGGGGCCGCTGCGCTCGACCGCAACCGAGGCTCCCACCACGATCGCGGCCGTGAGCGCCATCTTCAGCGCGAGCTCATACCAGAACAGGAGCTCAGCCGGTATCACGCGTTGCCCTGCTTGTAGCGGCGAGTCGGGGTCCCCAAAAAACGCACTGCATTTTTTAGGGTGCCCGCATGCCTCGCCCTCTTTCTCTGGGATGGTACGGTGCGGCCGCAGGGCGACGCATGCGTCGCCCCTAGCCGGTGAGTTTCACCTCGATCGGCGGGCCGCTCTTGAGCGTTTGATAGACGACACAGTAACGCTCCGTGAGCTTGAGCAGCTGATCGAGCTTCTCCTTGGGCGCATCGGTTTCCACCTCGAAGCGCAGGCGAATTTGCGCCAAGCCGACCGGCGCGTCCTTCGCCACTCCGAGCGTACCGCGGAAATCGAGATCGCCTTCGGCGGACACCATGCCGGATTTAAGCGGAATGTCGAGCGCGGTCGCAACCGCCTTCAGGGTGACGCCGGCACACGCCACCAGCGCCTCAAGCAGCATGTCCCCGGAACACAGTTCCAGGCCGGAGCCGCCGGTCGCGGGGTGAAGGCCGGCAATGGCGAGCGCCCGTCCGGTCTCGACCTTGCACGCGATATGCGCCGCATCGAGCCTGCCCTTTGCCTTCAGGGTAATGTAGGCGGATTGCGGATCGCTCTTGTAGCGAGCCTTGAGCGGCGCCTGCATTGCGCGCAAAGCACTAGAATCCATACCACATCCTTCCTCGCGTCTACGGTGTTTTCAGATTACATTGAATCAGTGGAGCGATGTAAAATGTTGCCAATAGGGAACTCTGCCCAAACGCGATTTCTCCGATGATTCTATGCCGAAACCCAACGTCCCAGACCGCGCCGGTGCGACGGTAGCTGCGCCATGCTGATCCCGAACAAAGAGGCGCCACTCGCTGTCGAAGTGTTCGACGCGGCCGCTGTTGCAGGCGAGCTCGAAAACCTCGTTCCGGAGTACGGCGGCAACGAGCGCGAGCTCAGATTGGCGGTATCGCGCCGGCTCAAGGCCGCACTCCTGCAGGGTCGCGCCGCCGCCGAGCGGTTGCTGATCAAGGAGCGCGCGGGCCGCCGCTGTGCCGAGCGGCTGTGCTGGATGCAGGATGAGATCCTGCGCGTGCTCTACGATTTCGTAGCCAAGCATCTCTATCGCGCACAGAACCCTTCGGAAGCCGAGCGCATGGCGATCATCGGCACCGGCGGTTACGGTCGCGGCGTGCTGGCGCCGGGCTCGGATATCGATCTCCTGTTCCTGCTTCCCTACAAGCAGACAGCCTGGGGCGAATCGGTCGCCGAGGCGATCCTTTATTGTCTCTGGGACATGGGGCTCAAGGTCGGCCATGCGACGCGCTCCGTCACCGAATGCATCCGCCAGGCCAAAGCCGACATGACAGTGCGCACCGCGGTGCTCGAGGCGCGGTATTTGCTCGGGGACCGCAAGCTCTATGACGACCTGGTTACGCGCTTCGACAAGGAGATTGTCCAGGGCACGGCGGCGGACTTCGTCGCGGCCAAGCTCACCGAGCGCGAGGAGCGCCACCGCCGGGCCGGACAGTCGCGGTATCTGGTCGAGCCCAATGTCAAGGATGGCAAGGGCGGACTGCGCGATCTGCACACGCTCTACTGGATCGCCAAATACGTCTACCGTGTGCGCGAGCGCGAGCAACTGATCGACCGCGGCGTTTACGATCCGCGGGAATACCGGCGCTTTCGGCGTTGCGGCGACTTCCTCTGGGCAGTGCGCTGTCACATGCATTTCCTCGCCGGGCGGGCGGAGGAGCGCCTGTCGTTCGACATCCAGCGCGAGATCGCGGTGCGGCTCGGCTACACGGAGCACCCGGGCTTGCGCGACGTCGAGCGGTTCATGAAACATTATTTTTTGGTCGCCAAGGACGTAGGAGATCTCACCGCGATCCTCTGCGCCAAACTGGAAAACAGTCAGGCCAAGCCGATGCCGGTGCTAAGCCGGATGATGGCGCGATTGCGGCCGCGTCCCCGTTCCACGCTCGCCGAAAGCGATGATTTCTTGGTCGACTATAATCGCATCAATGTCGTCGACGAATCCGTCTTCCAGCGCGACCCGCGCAATCTGCTGCGCATTTTCCATCTCGCGCAGAAATACAACCTGGCCTTTCATCCCGACGCCATGCATCTGGCGACGCGCTCGCTCAAGCTGATCGACGCGCCATTGCGTGAGGATCCCGAAGCCAATCGGCTGTTTCTGGAAATCCTGACCTCCAAGAACGATGCCGAGACCGTCCTGCGGCGAATGAACGAGGCGGGCGTGCTCGGGCGGTTCGTCCCCGCCTTCGGCCGGATCGTCGCGATGATGCAGTTCAACATGTACCACCACTACACGGTCGACGAGCATCTCCTGCGCTGTATCGGCGTGCTCTCCGATATCGAAGCGGGCCGTAGCGAGGACGCGAAATTCGCAAGCGAGCTCATGGCGACCATCCAGCCGCGGCATCGGGATCTCCTCTATGTCGCGCTGTTCCTGCACGATATCGCCAAGGGTCGGGTGGAGGATCACTCGGTTGTTGGCTCCGCCATTGCGCGCAGCTTTTGCCCCCGGCTCGGCTTTTCACCGGCAGAAACGGAAACGGTGGCATGGCTCATCGAAGTGCATCTTTTGATGTCGAGCCTCGCACAGTCGCGCGATCTTTCCGATCGCATCACCATCGAGAATTTCAGCGCCGTGATGCAATCGGTCGAGCGCATGAAGCTCCTCGCCATTCTTACCACCGCCGACATCAAGGCGGTCGGTCCGGGCGTGTGGAACGGGTGGAAGGCGCAGCTCATTCGCACCCTCTATTACGAAACCGAGCCGGTGCTCACGGGCGGCTTCTCGGAGGTCAACCGGGCGCAGCGGGTCGCGCAGGCGCAGGCGGAATTCCGCGCCGAGATAAAGGATTGGAGCGCACAAGAGTGCGATGCCTATGTCGGCCTGCATTATCCGGCCTATTGGCTGAAGGTCGATCTGCCGCACCAGATCGCCCATGCGCAATTTCTGCGTTCGGTCGCGCAGACCGGAAAGTCGCTCGCCACTTCTGTTGTATTCCCCGCTGCGCGAGGCGTGACCGAGCTGACGATTCTCGCGCCCGACCATCCCTGGCTCCTCTCCATCATAGCCGGAGCCTGCGCAGTGGCAGGCGCCAACATCGTCGATGCCCAGATCTTCACCACGACCGACGGTCGCGCGCTCGATACCATTGCAGTCTCGCGCGAGTTCGAGCGCGACGAGGACGAGGCACGGCGCGCTGCGAGGATCACCGATACGATCGAGAAGGCGCTGCGCGGCGATGTGCGGCTCCCCGAAGTGATGGCGCGGCACACCGGCGGCAAGGGTCGCCTGCGTGCGTTCGCGCTCGAGCCGGAAGTGACGGTCAACAACAACTGGTCTAACCGCCATACCATGGTGGAAGTTTCGGGACTTGACCGGCCCGGCCTGTTGTTCGAGCTCACCTCGAGGATCTCAAAGCTCAACCTCAACATTGCCTCGGCGCATGTCGCGACTTTCGGCGAACGCGTGGTCGACGTGTTCTATGTCACTGACCTATTCGGCGCGAAGATCACGTCGGCCACGCGGCAGGCCGCCATCAGACGCGCGCTGATCAGCCTGTTCCCCTCACGGCATGAAAGTGCGGCAAAACCCGAAAAGAGCCTGTCGCGAAGAGCGGCTGCAGGCTGACGACGCGGTAACGCCCCCTTAAATCGGCCCCATTACGCTCGCCTCCGGGGCTCGGACCGCGGGGGAGGCGGAATGGGGAAACGAAGCGCCGGGCGCAAAGGAAACGGCAATGCGCCGGCGCGCGCTGCCAGTGAGAACGCGCCGCCATCGCAGACCCGCGCCGGCCATTCGACCGCAGCCTCGCGCAAGCGCAGCCGTCGCGCGCTGGGGCGCCCGATCCTGTCCCGGCTCCTGTATTGGACTATGGTGCTTGGCCTCTGGGCCAGCATGGCCGCCATCGGTGCATTGGTCGTTGCCGCCGCAACGCTGCCGCCAATTCAGTCCCTGGCCGTCCCCAAGCGTCCCCCGACAGTCGAGATCCTCGGAACTGACGGACGCTCGCTTGCGAGCCGCGGGGAGATGAGCGGGACGGATGTACCTATCCGGGAGCTCCCGCCCTATCTGCCGAAGGCCTTCATTGCGATCGAGGACCGCCGTTTCTACAGCCATTTCGGGGTCGATCCAGTCGGGCTTGTTCGCGCCGCCGTTGCCAATGTGCTGCGACGCCACGTTTCGCAGGGCGGCTCGACCATCACCCAACAGCTTGCCAAAAATCTGTTTCTCACCCAGGAGCGCACCCTCTGGCGCAAGCTGCAGGAGGTCGTCCTGGCGCTCTGGCTCGAGCACAAATTCAGCAAGCCGGAGATTCTCGAGCTTTATCTCAACCGCGTCTATTTCGGTTCGGGCGCTTACGGCGTGGAGGCGGCCGCCCAGCGCTATTTTGGCAAGTCGGCCCGGCAGGTGAGGATCGCGGAAGCTGCGATGCTCGCCGGCCTCGTGCGATCCCCTTCGCGACTTGCACCGAGCCGCAACCCGAACGGCGCGGAGCGCCGTGCCCAGGTCGTGCTGATGGCCATGAGCGAGGCCGGCTTCATCAACGAGAGCGCAGCGCATGCCGCGCTGGCGCAACCCGCCCATGCGGTGAAGCCGTATGGGGCGGGCTCGATCAACTACGTCGCGGACTGGATCATGGACGTGCTCGACGATCTGGTCGGACGCGTGGAGCACGACCTCGTGGTCGAGACCTCGATCGATCCCGGTTTGCAGGATGCTGCGGAGAAAGCGCTTGTGGAGGAACTCGCGGCCAAGGGCCAGAAGCTCGAGCTCTCGCAAGGCGCAATCGTGGTCATGACCCCCGACGGCGCGGTTCGTGCCCTGGTAGGTGGAAAGAACTATGCCGAAAGCCAGTACAACCGCGCCGTTGCCGCCAAGCGCCAGCCGGGCTCCGCATTCAAACCTTTCGTGTATCTTACCGCGCTGGAGCGCGGGTTGACGCCGGATACCGTGCGGGAGGACAAGCCGATCGCGGTGAAGGGCTGGAAGCCGGAAAACTACAGCCGCGACTACCATGGACCGGTCACGCTGGCGCAGGCGCTTGCGCTCTCGCTCAACACCGTCTCGGTGCGCCTCACCCTCGAGTTCGGTCCGGTTGCGGTGGCGCGCACCGCGCACCGATTGGGTATTGCGTCCAAGCTCGAGCCCAATGCGTCGCTCGCGCTCGGGACATCAGAAGTCTCGCTCTTGGAGCTCGTCTCCGCCTATGCGCCATTCGCCAACGGAGGGAGCGCCGTCGATACCCATGTGGTGCAGCGCGTGCGCACGCGCGATGGCAAGGTGTTGTTTGCGCACCCCTCGCAAAGTCTCGGCCGCATAATCGATGCCCGCTACGTGGGCATGATGAACGCGATGCTGAGAGAGACGCTCATAAGCGGGACCGCTCAGAAGGCGCAGCTTTCCGGTTGGCCCGCAGCCGGCAAGACCGGAACCAGCCAGGATTTCCGCGACGCCTGGTTCATCGGCTACACCAGCCACCTGGTCACCGGCGTTTGGCTCGGCAATGACGACTCTTCACCGGGCAGAAAGGCGACCGGGGGCGGCCTGCCGGTGGAGATATGGAGCCGCGTCATGAAGGCCGCGCATCAGGGCGTGGCGGTCGCGGCATTGCCGGGCCTTGCTGGCGGGCTGTCTCTCGCGTCGGCCGCGCCGCCGTCCGGCGTGCCGGTTCCGCCGGCAGGGATCGGCCGTGAGAGCTATGGCGCCCAACGCAGCGACCGCGGTCTTGATGGCTGGTTCCTCGACCGGCTGTTCGGACGCCGGTGAAATCAATGATGACCGAGTAGGGCGGGTTAGCGGCCGAACTCGCCTTACGAGATCGGCCGCGTAACCCGCCGCCGTCTGACCGCGGATACGTCCCCATATTGCGGTGGGTTACGCCGTAAGGTCGGCTGCCATCAGCCGACCTTACGGCTAACCCCACCCTACGAAACATCCTGTGGTTCGCAGCGCGCTCGCGAACTGATAGTCTCACGCGAGCGCAGGCTGTGGGGTGCAGGGATGAAGCTTGAAAACAGGGTTGCCATCGTCACTGGCGGAGCGAACGGCATCGGGCTCGCCATTGCTCGACGCTTCGTCGCCGAAGGAGCACGTGTCGTCATTGCCGATATCGATGCCGCGGCGGGCGAGGCCGCTGCCCGCGTGCTTGGGGACAAGAATTGCCGTTTCGTTGCAACCGATGTCGGCAATGCGGGCAGTGCCGCCGAGGTGGTCGAGGAGACGTGCCGCGCGTTCGGAGATCTGGACATTCTGGTGAACAATGCCGGCGTCACCCATGGTGCCGATTTCCTGGATCTTGCGGAAGCCGATTTCGACCGCATCCTCAGGGTGAATCTCAAAGGCGCTTTTTTGGTCGGACAGGCGGCTGCGCGGCGCATGGTGGCGCAGGTCAACGCCGGCAAGCCGCCCGGCGCCATCATCAACATGAGCTCGATCAACGCGGTGGTCGCGATTGCCAATCACGCGCCCTACTGCGCCTCGAAAGGCGCGCTCGATCAATTGACCAAAGCGATGGCGCTTGCGCTTGCGCCTCACGGCATTCGCGCGAATGCGATCGGGCCCGGCTCGATCATGACCGACATTCTCAAAGCGGTCGCAACGGATAAGAATGCCAAACGTGCGATCCTGGCGCGCACGCCGCTTGGCCGCATCGGCGAGCCCGACGAGATCGCGGGCATTGCCGTGTTCCTGGCATCCAAGGATGCGAGCTATATCAGCGGGGAGACCATCTACGCCGACGGTGGAAGGCTCGCGCTCAACTACACCGTGCCGGTCAAGGACGAAGCGCTCGACTGAGCCGGACGACGGCAATGGCTGCAAAGCGCCCGCCGACCTTGGACGCAATCGACGTCAAGATTCTCGCAGCGCTCCAGCGCGACGGGCGCTCGACGATTCAAAAGCTTGCCGGGCGGATCGGACTGTCGCCGCGCGCTGGTCTCGAACGCGTGCGCCGGTTGGAAGGGGCCGGCATCATCGCGGGGTATCAGGCGGTGATCGAGCTTCGCCACCTCTCACGTCCCGTCAACGTGTTTGCTGAAATCATCCTGGAGAAGCAGGCCAGCGGCCGGCGGGTGGAGAAGCGCCTTGCCGGACTGGACGCGGTCGTGGAGTGCTGGGAGGTGAGCGGCGCTGTCGATTATATCGCTCGCATCGTCTGTGCGGATCTCTCGGAATACGAGGAGCTGACCAGCAGCCTGATCGACGAGGATGACCTCGGAGTGGCCCGCATCGTGAGCCATGTAGCGCTGCGTCCTGTACGCCGTTTCTCCGGTTACCCGGAAAGGCTGCTCGTGCCCAGGCGCGGCTGAGCGCAGCGATATCCGGGGGTGCGATGGCCCCGCATCTCGCTGACGCTCATGCGGGCTACATAGCGCGCTCCGCCGTTTCGGCCGCACAAAGGATTGCCGGACGCCGTTTCGGCCGGGCGGCGTTCTCACTTTCGCCACCGATGTTGCAGCCACGCCCTAGATTCGAGCTGGCGAATCAGTGCGATGTGCCAGGAGGCGTGCCATGAACGCGATCGAACTCGAGAGCCGATACAGCGCTCGCAATTACGAGCCGCTTCCGGTCGTCTTGGCGCGCGGACAAGGCGCGCATGTCTGGGATACTGCCGGCCGGCGCTACATCGACATGATGAGCGCGTACTCGGCGGCAAGCCACGGGCACGCGCATCCACGCATTCTTGCGGCGCTCGATACGCAGGCGCATCGCCTCGCGGTGCCTTCCCGCGCCTATTTCAATGACCGTCTCGGCCCCTTCCTGGCGGAGATCTGCAAGCTGACTGGGCTGGATGCCGCGCTGCCCATGAACACCGGGGCGGAGGCGGTCGAGACCGCGATCAAGGCCGCGCGTCGCTGGGGCTATCGCGTCAAGGGCATTCCCCGCGACCGCGCCGAGATCATCGTGGCCAACGGGAATTTTCACGGCCGCACCACGACTGTCATCTCGTTCTCCAGCGAGCCCGATTATCGCGATGACTTCGGCCCGTTCACGCCTGGTTTCCGCGCGGTGCCGTTCGGGGACCTTGCCGCAGTCGAGCGCGCCATCGGGCCCGACACGGCAGCAGTGCTGATGGAACCCATTCAAGGCGAGGCGGGCATCATCGTGCCGCCCCATGGCTTTCTCGCGGGCCTGCGCCGGATCTGCGATGCGCACGGCGTCCTCCTCATCCTCGACGAGGTGCAGTCCGGGCTCGGCCGCACCGGCGCGTGGTTTGCCTATGAGCACGAGGGCTTTCGTCCCGATGGAGTCATTCTCGGTAAGGCGCTCGGCGGCGGCGTGCTGCCGGTCTCCGCCTTTGTTGGACGAGGCGAGGTGATGGACGTCTTCACCCCCGGCTCGCACGGCTCGACCTTCGGCGGCAATCCGCTCGCCGCCGCGGTTGGGCTCGAAGCACTGCGCGTGATCCGCGACGAGGGGCTGGTCGATCGCAGCGCCGCTCTTGGCGCGCATATGCTCGCGCGGCTGCGTGCATTGGATCACCTCGCGCTCAACGAGGTGCGCGGGCGCGGATTGTGGGTCGGCGCCGAGATCGACCCGGCGGTCGCGAGCGCGCGCGAGGTCTGCGAGCGGCTCCTGGCCAAGGGAGTGCTCTCGAAGGAGACACACCGCACCGTGGTCCGACTTGCGCCGCCCCTTGTCATTGCACGGCGCGATCTCGACTGGGCGCTCGATCGCTTCGAGGAGGTGTTGGACGAGATCGGCGGCGGCACACGCGGGAATCGGCAAGCAGCCTGATGCATATGATGGAGGGGAAGCGGTGGACATGAGAAACGTGAACTGCCCGGGCGGCCGATTCCTGATGTGTCGCCCCGAGCATTTCGCCGTCAGCTATGCCATCAATCCGTGGATGGATCCCGCAAGCTGGGCGCGGGATGAGCGCGCGCATCTTGCCGCGGCGAGGGAGTGGCGTGCGCTCTTCCAGCGCCTGGTGGAGCTCGGCGCCGCGGTCGAGCTTGTGCCGCCTGTACCCGGAATACCCGATCTGGTGTTCACGGCGAACGCGGGCGTGGTGCTCAATCGCCATGTGCTGCTCGCGCGCTTTCGCCATCCCGAGCGTCGCCGCGAGGAGCCGCACTTCGAAGCCGCGTTTCGCGCCTTGCAGGCGCACGGGCTTATTGACTCGGTTTCCAGGCTGCCGGGCGATGTGGTGCTCGAAGGCGCAGGAGACTGCGTGTTCGATGCCGGGCGTAGACTGTTCTGGATGGGATACGGGCCGCGCTCCGATGCGGGCGCCCGGCACGCCGTGAGCGACATGTTCGGCCACGAGGTTGTCGCACTCGAGCTCGCGGATGAACGCTTCTATCACATGGATACGGCGCTCTGTCCGCTCTCGGGCGGAGAAGTGATGTATCTGCCTGCTGCGTTTACCCCCGCCGGGCTTGCCGTTATCCGTGACCGGGTCGCGCCGCAGGATCGCATCGAGCTCGGCTTGGAAGATGCCTGCCGGCTCGCGGCCAATGCCGTTTGCATCGGCAGGAGCATCATCATGTCGGGCGCGGGAGAGCGGCTCCGGAGAGAGATCGAAGCGCGCGGCTATCGCGTGCTGGACACGCCGCTGCCATCCTTCCTGCGCAGCGGCGGCTCGGCCTTCTGCCTCACACTGCGGCTCGACCGCCAGTCGCTTCCGCTTTCCGCCACCGCCGAGGCGGCGGTCGCCTGAGACTCTTGACCTGTCCATAGGGGCGACGCATGCGTCGCCTCCGAACGGGCGAGGCATGCCTCACCCCTACAGTCTCGCCCTTTGCGAATTCCACTTGCCGCGAAAACGCGATATGCTTGCCTTCGGTGCGGGCGCGAAGCCGCAACAGTTCGACCGCAAAAGGAAGCGGCGGCGCTCAGCGGGAAACAACCGGAGGACGCCCATGCTCACGCGCAAACTCTCGCGCCGCAGTTTCTTGGCGAGCACCGCCGCTGCATCGATCGGCATTACTGCGCCGCATGTGCGCGGCGCACACGCCGCGGGCAAGCTCTCCATGGGCTTCTGGGACCATTGGGTCCCCGGAGCGAACAGCGCGACCACTGCGTTGGTCAAGGAATGGGCGGAGAAGGAGAAGGTCGACATTACGATCGACTACATCCCTTCCCAGGGTAACAAGCTCCTGATCACCATCACCGCCGAGGCGCAGGCCAGAGCCGGCCACGACATTCTCGCCTTTCCGAGCTGGCAGCCAGCCGATCATGCGCTGCGGCTCGATCCCGTGGACGACATCATGGCGCACCTCATCAGCGAGAATGGTGCGGTCAACCCGACCGTTGAATATCTCGCCAAGCCTGACGGCAAGTGGATCGCGGTGCCCGCCACCGTGGGGAGCCAGATCAAGGGGCCGTGCTCGCGCATCGATCTCATGAAACAGCACGCCGGTATCGACGTGCAGGCGATGTATCCCACCGGCGCGCCGCCGAAGGCCGAGGCGTGGACTCTCGACGCGCTGCTCAAGGCGGCCGAGGCCTGTCACAAAGCCGGATGTCCCTTCGGCATAGGGCTCGGCACGACCGCCGATTCCGTCGACACCATCGGTGCGGTCTTCCACGCCTTCGGTGCCGCGCTGGTCGACGCCAAGGGCAACATTACCGTCAAATCCGATCCGGTGCGCCAGGCTCTCGAATATTACACGCGGCTGGCGCGCTTCTTCCCGCCGGATGCGCCGGCGTGGGACGACTCCTCTAACAACAAGTGGCTTGTCTCCGGGCGCGGCGCGCTGATCATGAATCCGCCGAGCGCCTGGGCAGTGGCCAAGCGCGATGCTCCGCAGGTGGCCGAGCAACTATGGACCCACGGCATGCCATCGGGGCCGAAAGGGCGTTACGCGCCGTTCGTGCCTTATTTCTGGGGCATCTGGAATTTCGGCAAGAACAAATCGGCGGCGAAGAGCCTGCTCGTGCATCTGTCGCAGCGCGCATCGGCGGAGAGAATGGTCGCAGCGAGCGGCGGCTATGATCTGCCGTCATTCGCGAAATTCAATGATTTCAACACCTGGGCCGAGGAGGGTCCGCCCAAGGGCACGCTCTACCATTATCCCAACCCGTACAATCATCAGATCCTGTCGATGGCTGCCTCGCCGGCGCCGCCGAAGATCGCGGTGCAGATCTACACGCAGGGGATCATGACCAAGATGACGGTGCGCCACATGCAGGGCGAGCCGATGGAAGCGACCCTCGCTTGGGCGGAAGGCGAGGTCGAGGGGTTCATGCGGACCTGAGCTCCGGCCGCCGGAGCGCATTCCGGTGACGAGATAGCCCGTGGCGCACGCAGCACTGGAAAGAGCGCCGATTGCCGGGGGCGTACGCCCGCGCGCGCTCTTCGTGCGGCGGATGCAGCGCAAGTCCGTCATTGCGTTTGCGATGACTCTGCCGCTGCTTCTCCTGATCGCGCTTCTCGTCCTCTATCCCGCCTTCTATTCCATCCGGCTTGCGGTCCTGAACAAATCGATGGAGCGCTTCGTCGGGTTCGGCAATTTTCTGTTCCTGTTCAAGCGCGAGACCTTCTGGATGGTGGTGCAGCAGTCCTGCATCTTCGCCATCACCGCCGTTATCTTCAAAGCGCTGATCGGCTTCATCGTTGCCCATTTCGTGCACAACATCCCCGCGCGCGGGCAGCGCAAGTGGCGCGGCATGCTGTTGGTGCCATGGGTGATCCCGCCGGCCATGAGCTGCCTCGCCTGGCTGTGGCTGTTCGACCCGTCCTACAGCGCCTTCAACTGGATACTCGACCTTTTCAAGGTCGGTCCGATCCCGTGGACCGGAGACGCCTACTGGGCCCGGTTCTCCGTGATCCTGGTGAATATCTGGATCGGAGCGCCGTTCTTCATGATCATGTATCTGGCCGCGCTGAAATCGGTGCCCGAGCAGCTTTACGAGGCTGCGGCCATCGACGGCGCAAACTGGTGGCAGCGGCTGTGGTACGTGACCTTGCCGATGATGCGCAACATCATGGCCATCACCGCGCTGTTCTCGCTCATCGTGACGTTCGCCAATTTCGACATCGTGCGCATCCTCACGGCAGGCGGTCCGATCGACAAGACGCATGTGTTCGCCACCTGGGCATTCCGCATCGGCATCGAGGGTGGCGACCTTCCGCTCGGCGCCAGCGTGTCGCTGTTCATGGTGCCGATCCTGACGGTGGCCGCTGTTTTCATTTTGCGCGACGTGCATCGGCGCGCCGGCGAGATGTCATGACGGCCGCATCGCTTGCCACGAGGGGCACGTCGCCTGTACGCGCACGCAAGCTTCGCAGCATCAGCCGCGATCGACGCTGGGCCCTGCGCTGGTCTTACTTCTTTCTCACCGTGTTTGCCGTCTTCTTCCTGATGCCGCCGGTCTACATGCTGATCACCTCGCTCAAGACCAGCGCGGAGATCTCCGCCGCCACCAATCCGTGGTGGGTGGGCCACCCGACGCTCGCCAATTACGTCGAGCTGCTCACTTCCCCGCAGTATCTGACCTATTTCCGCAACTCGGCAGTCGTCTCCGTTGTGGTCGTCGCCGTCACGATGCTGATCAGCGTACCCGCCGCCTTTGCGCTCTCGCGCATGCGGTTTTGGGGCTCTGTCGCGCTCGCGACGGGAGTCTTCCTCACTTACCTCATCCCGGAGACGCTCCTCTTCATTCCGCTGTTCAAGATGTTTGCCGTGATCAACGAATATACCGGGATCGAGCTGATCAATCGCTGGTGGGTGCTCCTCCTGCTCTATCCCACGCTCACGGTCCCGTTCTGCACCTGGATCATGATCGGCTATTTCGCGTCCATTCCACGCGAGCTCGACGAAGCCGCGCTGATCGACGGAGCAAATTATCGCCAGATTCTCACGCGCGTGTTCATCCCGGTGGCTTTGCCGGGGCTCATCGCCGCCACCATCTTCGCCTTCACCGTGTCGTGGGCGCAGTTCCTCTATCCCCTCGCATTCACGACGTCGGCTGATCAGCTCGTGCTGCCGGTGGGCATCATCACCAGCCTGATCAAGGGCGACGTGTTCAACTGGGGCCAGATCATGACGGGCGCGCTCCTCGGCGCCGCCCCGCCGCTGATCATCTACGCCTTCCTGATGGACTACTACATCGCCGGGCTCACCGCCGGCGCGACCAAGGGCTGAGGGTGACTGGTTCGATTACCTCGTCGGAACGGGCAAGAGTATTGGGCCTCCGAACCCGCACACGAAACCCGCGCTGGGAAGAATACAACCCAGCCGAGCGCCAATTGGGCGCTCCCTGTAAACAACAGGAAATTTACAGGGGATTTTTCAACCATATGTTGAGTAGATAAATTAGTGCCTGCTATTCCCCTGCTGGCAAAAAATGCAAGGCGGACACGCGCATGCTCCCGCAAAGATAAAGGGCTAGGCGGGTATCCCGCCCTCGCTTTCGGCGCACTCGTTGAGAATAGCCGTTTGTAGATGAGTCCCGTTACAGTGTCCACGAGGCACAAGTTGCATTCGTTCGGCTGCGGACTACCCACCGATCTGGGCTCCTGGGCTATCGGAGGTTGGGCGGCCTTTCATGCCGGCGCAAAGGAAGGTAAAGTTTGCAAAACTTGAGCTCTTATCGCGCCCTCATAAAAGAAGTCCCGGAGGAAATCCCGATGTACAGGTACCTTGTCGCCGCAGTCGCAGCCGTCGCTTTGGCGGCACTCCAGCTCCCGACCGCCGCGCTCGCCCAGCAGCCCCTGATCATCAAGTTCAGCCACGTGGTCTCGCCCGATGCGCCGAAGGGCAAGGCGGCGCTCTTCTTCAAGGAGGTGGCGGAAAAATACACCAACGGGAAGGTGAAGGTCGAAGTCTATCCCAACTCTTCGCTCTACAAGGACAAGGAGGAGCTGGAGGCCTTGCAGCTCGGTTCGGTCCAGCTGCTGGCCCCTTCGATCTCCAAGTTCGGTCCGCTCGGGGTCAAGGAGTTCGATGTTTTCGATCTACCGTTCCTGATGGTCGACGATGCCCGCGCGCACCAGATGATGGCGAGCCCGATGATGGCCGACCTCAACAAGAGGCTGGAGGCAAAGGGAGTCTCGCCGCTCGCCTATTGGGACAACGGCGCGCACGTCTATACAGCCAACAAGGCGCTCCTCTGGCCGGAGGACTTCCGCGGACTGAAGATGCGCATCCAGGGCTCAAAGGTGCTCGACGCGGTGGCGCGCGAGCTCGGCGCCATCCCGCAGATCATGGCGTTCTCCGAGCTCTACCAGGCGCTGCAGACCGGCGTCGTCGACGGCGAGGACAACGTGCCGTCCAATATCCTGACGCAGAAATTCTATGAGGTGCAGAAGCATCTCACCGTGTCCTATCACGGGCGGCTCACCTACGCGCTGGTGACCAACAAAAAGTTCTGGGACACGCTGCCGGCGGATCTGCGCGAGCCATTGGGGCGGGCAGTCAAGGAATCCACCGACTTCTTCAACGCGACGGCGGAGAAGGACAACGCCGATGCATTGGAGAGGATCAAGGCCTCGGGCAAGATCCAGTTCCACAATCTCGATGACGCGCAAAAGAAGGCGTGGGTCGCCAAGCTGATGCCGGTGCACAAGGAGATGCAGAGCCGCTTCGGCAAGAATTTCCTCGACCAAATCTACAAGGCCTCCGGGTTTATTCCACCGCAGTCCTGAGGAAGCGCATGCTCTCGACGGCGTTAACTTGAGGCCCAATCCTCAACCTCTCCGTTGTCATGCCCCGCTTCAGGCGGGGCATCCAGTAATCCCGGCGCGGGGGGTTGAGGCAAAGCCGAGCCAAATCAAACATCCGGTGGTTACTGGATCGTCCGCATACGCGGACGATGACGACCGAGAGTAGCGCGGTGCTCGATCGCATCCTCGATCGGCTGGAAGAGTGGATCATCGTCTTCCTCATCGGCGCTGCGACGATCGTCACCTTCGTCGCTGTGGTGCATCGCTATGGCGCGAGTAATTCCGCTGTGCTGGCGACCTGGGCCGGCGCCCATGGCCTCGTCTGGGTCCAGGACGCCGCGGAGGCGGTCTACCTCTCGCTCACCTCGATCAATCTCTCCTGGGCGCAGGAGCTTGCTACCTACATGTTCGTATGGATGGCCAAGTTCGGCGCGGCGCTCGGCGTGCGCACCGGCATCCATGTGGGCGTCGACGTCTTCGTCAAGCAACTCACCCCCGTGACGCGCAAGCCGGTGATCGTATTCGCGCTGTTGTGCGGCGCGCTGTTCACCGGCGTCATTGGCACGCTGGGCGCGATCTACGTCTACGATCTCGACGCGGACCAGGTCTCGCAGGAGCTCGAATGGCCGAGCTGGATGATCTATCTGTGCATCCCGCTCGGTTCCTACCTCATGTGCTTTCGCTTTCTGCAGGTCATGTGGCGCTTCCTGCAGACCGGCGTGGTCCCGCATACGGCGCATGGAGTCGAATACGAGGCCCCGCATGAAGGGGCAGTGCCGGTTGCGGAGCCGGCGCAATGAGCAGCCTTCCCCATATCCTTGAGCCGACGGGCATGCGGCCGCGCTCCGCCGCGATCACGGCGACGCTGATCATCGTTATCCCGCTCGCGCTCGCCGCCATCTGCTTTGCCGCCCGGCTCGACCTCATCGACCTCTCGCATTCCGTGCGCGCGGCGCTGCTCTTTGCGCTGCTGCTTGCGCTGATGGCGACGGGGATGCCGATCTCGATTGCCCTGGGGCTTTCCGTACTCACCTACCTGTTCATCCTCTCGAGTGTCGACCCGAAGATGGTGGGACTGAAGCTGTTCACCAGCATCGATCGGTTCGAGATCATGGCGATCCCGTTTTTCATCTTGGCCGGCAACTTTCTCACTTCCGGCGGGGTGGCGCGGCGCATGATCGCGTTTGCGACCTCGCTGATCGGGCACTGGTATGGCGGGCTGGGGCTTGCAGGCGTGGTCGCCTGCGCTTTATTTGCTGCGATCTCCGGCTCATCGGTCGCGACCGTGGTGGGCATCGGCTCGATCATCCTGCCCGCTCTGCTGGAAAAGGGATATCCGCCGCGCTTCGGCGCCGGCGTGATCGCGACCTCGGGCGCGCTCGGCATCCTGTTTCCTCCCTCGATCAATCTCGTCATCTTCGCGGTTGCGACCAGCGGCATGCAGCCGAGAGGCCCGACCGGCGCGGTGGTGGATTCGGCTTCGGTGGGTCAGCTCTTCATCGCCGGCATCGTGCCCGGGCTGATGCTTGCCACCATGCTGGGCGCGACGACGTGGTATCGCGCCTGGCGCAACGATTATCCGCGCATGGCCCGCGCCAGCTGGAGCGAGTGCTGGCGCGCGTTTCGCGAGAGCTTCTGGGGACTGTTCCTCATCCTGCTCGTGCTCGGCGGCATCTATTCGGGCCTGTTCACGCCGACGGAAGCCGCCGCCGTCGCCGCGGTCTACGCCTTCTTCATCGCGGTGTTCGTGTACAAGGAGCTCAAGCTCACCGACGTGGCCGCCGTGCTGCTCAAGGCGGCATCCATGAGCGCGATGATCCTCTACATTATCACCAATGCCGCAGTGTTCTCCTGGCTGCTCACCTCCGAGCAGATCCCCCAGTCCATGGCCGAGTGGATGACGGCGCAAGGCTTCGGCATCGTAGCTTTTCTTCTCGTCACCAACATCGTGCTGCTCGCCGCCGGCAATTTCATGGATCCCGCTGCGATTGTGCTCATCATGGCACCGATCCTTTTCCCGATGGCGGCGGCACTGGGCGTGCACCCCGTGCATCTCGGCATCCTGATGGCGGTCAACATGGAAGTCGGGCTCTGCCATCCCCCCGTTGGGCTGAACCTTTACGTCGCGTCCGGCATCACCAAGATGGGCATCACCGAGCTGACGGTGGCGGTGCTGCCGTGGCTTGGCACCATGCTGATCTTTCTGGTCATGGTGACCTACATTCCCGAGATCTCGCTCTGGCTGCCGCGCGTCCTCGGGATGGTGAATTAGCCGGATGTTGATCACCGGCACCGCGTATCTTTGCGGCCAGCTTCGAGGAAGATCGACACACACGGTGCGAACGCCCACTCGATGCCGGAGCCGATGACCAAGCCGATACGCGTCGCTGACGGCGTGCCGTCAAGAATCGCGGTGTTTTCGATCTCGAACTTGTTGTGCGCCCGCGCCAGGCCACCCCGCGTGTAGAGCAGCACCCGATCGACCGCAAATCCGACGCGGCCGGTGAGACTCGCCATACGATCGTTTTTGGTGCGAAGCGTCGAGGTAGCCGGAAAGCCTGAGCAGGGTATCTGAGATGGCAAGGCCGAGCGCCTTGGGTGTCTTCAGATTGATGACCAGCTCAAATTTGGTCCGCTGCAGGACCGAAGATCGGCCGGACTTGCGACTTGAAGATCTCGATCAACAAAGCATGGTGGAGCCGCGCCGTACTCCGCAAATTCTTTGCTTGCTCCGGTCACATTCGTCCGGCATAGCATTGACATGACTGATTCGGCGAAGGGCCGCGCGCCGATTCTGGCTGCGGGCGGGATTGTGTTACGGGAAGGCTCCAGACCGCGTATCGCCATCGTGCGATTGCGAAGCGACAAGTCCTGGGTTCTGCCGAAAGGCAAGCTCTATCCAGGAGAGCGTGCGCTCGTTGCCGCCAAGCGAGAGGTGCTGGAAGAAACCGGGCACGAGGTTTCGGTTCACGAATTTCTCGGTTCGATGTCGTATTCGGTAGACGGCAAGATCAAGATCGTGCAGTTCTGGCACATGCGAGCCGTCGGCGGGCCAGTGCGCGAGTTGACGTATGATATCAAGGCTGTGAAATGGCTATCGCTGAAACGGGCCATTGACACACTCACGCGTGCGCACGAAAAAGTGTTCCTCGCGAATGTGGGTCCGGTCGCTCTCAAGGCAACCAAGCAATTTGAGCGCGAGAAGTCCACCAAGCCGCCAGCTCGTAATGGGGGAAAGCGGCGGGGCCGGAGCTCGCGAGTTGCGCCCGCCGAACATTTGCTTGCGGCAGGCTAGGCGCGATCATGTAGCGGCGCTCTGTGCGCGGACCCAGAACGGCTGGGCGCGGGCGAATGAGTTCCAGTCCTTGACCAGCTGAAGATCGATTTCGGCGGCCCGCCGCCGATGCCAGCCAAGTATGCCACCGGCGGCAAAAGCCAGTTGCCCCTGCGGCGCGACCAGCGCGGCGGGCTCCGATCCATCGCCCGCCACGCCGACGAGCCGCGCAAGCATTGTCTCCGCGACTACAACGTCATTGAGGCGGCGACCTCCGGTTCCGGGAAGACGTCCCTCGCAAAGCCGGCCGATCGGCTCCTGGATGGTAGTCCAGCGAGCGGCGGTGAGGTTTACTAACCAGGATTGGCGGTCGGCTGCGTGGCTCGTGCGGGCCGACGAGGTGATCGAACAGTCGGATTATGTAGCCTTATGTGCGTTGGCACTGAGTGTGAGGTGCGCGGAAGGGTCGCGAAATTTTCGGTTCTGGCACTAAGCGGCGGTGCGCTGTCACGCAAAAGCTTTGACTTGCAAACACAGGTGAGCGGACATTGCGTGAACGCATGATTACCTATGCAAGTGCCGCAAACCTGCATTCGAGCTGCACACGAATGATCAGTACCGCTTTCGCAGTCTCGTCGAGCGAGAGGAAGGTCGCGACAATAAAACCAATTCCGGCGCCCAGCGCTGTTCGAGCAGGGCAAACACCAGAGGACCTCCCGTAAGCGCACAATTTCAGCCGCACCGCTGTCGCTTCACCACGGCATATCAAGCAAAGTATCAGCCGCGGGTAGCTCGAACAAAACTGCTAAAAATAACGAGACGAGAAGCCCAACAATGCTCCATAGGCACACCGTGACGAAGTGTGGATCTCTCGCGATCTGAATTGCCTTATTCCAAAGCAGCTCGCGTCCTGCCCGGGCTTCCCATGACCGGGCCAGTGGCGCAGTTCCCGCTTGCTTCGACATTTAGAACTCCTCTTACAAGGCAAAGGGTAAGGCGAACCACCCGCCATCTTGCACTGGGCAGGTTGCGCGCCGTGCAGCCTAGAGTTCAGGGGCGATGGTGCTCGGCCATTTTGAGCAATTCAGCCTAAAACTCTGGATGAGACCTCGCTTCCTCCTTTCCTCCAGCAAAGACCATGCCATCATCACAATTGCCCGACTTCTCTACAATGTGGGCTTGAAGGTTTTATGACCCGCGAACGTCCATCAACTTGTCTGCTCAAATAAACCGCAGAAAATTGCGGCGCACAGTTATACTGCGAACGGAATGAGCGAGAGTACGCTCGTTTGACAACATTCTTGATGATTTTGACGCCACCGGCACAGCCATGATGCTCGAATTTTCATCCACACCTTGGGAATGTTGCACGCCTAAGAATAAGACGTACGAACTCAGCAGGTGTTATTTTGCTTGCTCCCCGCGGTCGGGTTCACACAAACAAGACCCGTACCCGACTGCAAAATCCTATGGGCGGGGCGAATTCCGGGTGCGCCGTGGGTCTTGAACCCGCCGGGGCCCCTTATTGTTCTTGCAGAACGCGGACGAGAATCCTCTAGAACTAACGGAGCGACTGAATAGCCCCGTCACGCAATCGGACGGGATCGCACTCCCCTTTCCTGGCAAGCTCGATTATCCTTTTGGCTACCCTCGTCACCGCAGGATCATTGCGATCTACCAGGCGCAAGTGACGCAAGGTATCTTCCAATGCAATTGCGAGCACCGCGAGTGTAACTGGCGCGAAGACTTCATGCTCACGTTCCAGGGGGGCCCAAATGGGCATTTTCGATACTCGCGTTAGAGACGCGCGCCTTCCGGCTGGCGGCAAAGGTGGTAATGACGCAATGATCATAAGTTGAGTTATGCGAAATCTATTTGACACTTCGGTGAATCCCCCTTTTGTGCACACTATCCACAGGCATGAAGATCCGCGCCGCTCGCTTGTGGGGGATGTCTGTATTACGGATAGCTCAAGGCTGTCTCGTTTGCTCTGTCAGGGGCGCTTGCGACCGAGCAGCGTAGGTGCCAAGCTAACATAACTGAGCAGAGCTCCAGCGCGGTCACACCGGCGCGAAGAGAGTACTGTGGGCAAGCAGATCGTGATGGACGCGGCCGGCGATACCGAGCACAAGTTCAACCCCGCCGATGCTGTCGCTGTGACGGAGAGAAACGTTTCACGGAGCTGACAAGGGCCTGTTTTAGCGCAACCGTTAATGGTGGCGCGACACCGCACCGCGCCTGTCGCTACCGCAACGAAGTACCCACTCGTCGTCATGTGGTCATCAAATCACCATAGCATGCCAGTCCGCCCATGAATTTCTGCGGCACACTCGTGCAACCGAACGGACGTCACGCAAATGATCTCTCTCGAACACACAACGACGGTATTAGACCCCGAGCTACAGGTGCTCTACAGCAGAATCGCGGAAATGGGCGGCCTCGTCGAACGACAGATCGTCGAGGCGATCAGGGCACTGACTAATCGCGACCAGGAACGCGGGCGGCAGGTAGTGGCCGCAGATGCGACGATCGACGTCATGCAAAGGGCCATCGAGGAAAGCGCCGTGGAGGCTATTGCTCGGCGCCAACCAGTAGCTGTTGATCTGCGGCAGGTCGTGGGAATACTGCGGATTGCACATGAGCTCGAGCGCATCGGCGATCTGGCAAAAAATATCGGCAAACGCGTCGGCGCCATCAAACAAGAAGACATGCCGCGGCGGGTAATGGGTGGCGTGAGACACATGGCGACCCTGATGCTGGATCAGCTGCGGGATGTGTTGGATAGTTTCGCCAGCAGAGATGTGACAAAAGCGGTCGAAGTTTGGGCCGGTGACCAGCACATTGACCGCATATATACTTCGCTTTTTCGCGAGTTGCTCACGCACATGATCGAGGATTCCGCTACCGTGATATTCGGCGTGCATCTCGTCTTTTGCACCAAGAATATCGAGCGGATGGGCGATCATGCGACCAACATAGCCGAAGCCGTGCATTACATGGTCAAGGGTCACGTGCTCTGGCAAGATCGGCCGAAAGCGGACTTAACGCCAACGGTCGCATTGGCGGATGGCACCAATGCTTTCAGTCTCGGCACGAATGACGTGAGGCGAGCCTGCCCCAATGGATCGCTGGCAGCACTACTCATGAGCTGACCGTCCGCCCACCGAAATTCGCTGACCATATTCCGGCCCTCGACAAACCCGCCTCAGCAAGGCCTTGCCGGACGGTCCACCAGGTGCGTGCGTTCGCAGGCTGATCCCGCGTCGAGAAGGCAAGGAGAACCTTCACGTCGCAGGGATGGTCGGTGCGGCCATGTGTTCGGCCTGTTTGTGCGGTTCACACGAGATTGCTTATTGTAGCAGGGTCCATTCCCGCTATCCCGGCGCTTGCACATTCCTGGTATCCACTAGCTTGCTGCGGCAATATGGATTGCTTTCCCGTCGCCTGCGAGCTGTCTTTCTTTCGGCAGCCCGAAAGGGACAACGTAGGGGAGCCGCCCATTGACGCATGCTGACGACGTACGAGCCTTTTCGCCGCCGTCCTCCGCGGCTGAGAACATGACCTGTCAGTTGCTGATCGCGGGCGGTGGCCTTTCCGGACTCAGCGCGGCAGAAGCTGCCATGCAGCAGGGGCTCGATGTCATTGTGATCGAGAAGAGCGTGTTCGGCCAACAGGCCGCCTCCGGCCTCAACGCAGGGCAGTTTCTCACAGGCTGGGCCAAGCCCGTCCCTACCATGCTCGCGGAGCTGGCGCAGCAGGGGCGGGAGAGAGGCCTGCGCGGCGAGCAGGCGCAAGTGCAGGCCCAGCGCCGAGTGAGGGCTTTCCTGCGGCGCACGGTCGAGGGATGCCAGCGGCTTTTAGCACTCGATCATGCGTACAATCTGCGCGCCTCGGTGCACCGCGGCGTGGCCATCGCTGCCGCGGGCGATGCGGACATGGCCAGCCTCAAAGCCAGCTATGACTTTATGAAGAACAGCAATTTCAGCGCGATGATGCCTCCGGGACAAACCTCTCGGCGGCCGTTTTATCAAGCTCTCGACGCCCGCCAGTTCAGGGAGCGCTGCGGCACCGCTGAAGGTCTTTATGCCGGCGGGATTATCGATTTCTTCGGCGGCAGCTTTCGCCCGCGTAAACTGCTGCACGGATTGGCGCGATCCCTGCACAAGCGAGGCGTGCGTTTCTTTCAGAATACCGAAGCTCAGGCGCTCGACTTCTCCGACGATCACATGACGATCTTCTGCGGAAGCGGTGCGGCCATTCGCGCGAACGCGCTGTTCATGGCCAATGCCTACGCCCGGCACATCAACGGCGACATTCTTGAACGCACCATCTTTACGTACAACTACGTGGTGGAAGTGGAATTGCCGGGCGGAACCAACGTCCTCACCGCCGAAGAGGCCTTGTCCGATACACGTGATCCCTGCTTTTACGCACGTCGGCACGGCAGACGCTTGTACATGGGCTACGAGGAGGCAGCTGAAACTTCACCTGAGATCATGCATGGCATTGCGCGCAGAACCCTGGAAGAGGGACAAAAGGTGTTTCCCGCGCTGCGCACACTTACCGAGCAAGATATCAAGAACGCCTGGTCCGGCGCGATCTATTACACGCTCGATGACTACCCCTTTGTGGAGCGCCGGCACGGCGGGCGTGTGATCACCTTTGCCGCGCCTTCGGATCACGGCAACTCGCTGGCAACGAGGGTTGGGCAGCTTGTCGGCAACTTTGTCGCCGCTTCAATCCTTGGCTCAAGGAGCGCCGAGGACAATCGTCGTCGGCGACGCGAGGCACAGCGGTTGCGCCTGTTTGAAGGTTTTCCAAAGGGCCTGCGCCTGCGCCCGGGGATGCGTTATCAGGAAGCTGCATCCCCCGGTCCTCCCACACCGCCGTCAACCGGCTCGTAGGTGCACCGTTGTGTGGGACGATTCAGGGCAAGCTTCCGCCCAGACGCCGCTCAGGTGAAGGCTTTCCGCTGGGGCTGCGTTACATCCCAATGCGGAACAGCTGTTCAGTCCAACTCGAGTATCTGTTTCGCACGGCTAGTCGCCTGCAGGCATTCTGCCTCTTTCCCTTTCGCGTCTAGGGCCTGGGCCTGCGCCAGGGCAGCGGCGAATCTCGACTGCGCGTCGCTCTGAGCCTGCCTCACGGACCACCCACCGGGATACGGCCCATCTCAACCATCGGCCCCGATTGGACTTCCGCTGGGCTCCGCGGAACCGGTAGACGCGCCGATGATTGCCTTGATCGGTAAGCGATCGCCCGCCGATATCCAGGCGTTGCTCGCGCACGTCACAGCATTTGACACCTGCGCGCTGGTCAATAGCGGCCTCGTCGACAAGGTCGGCGGCGACTACGTCTACATGCAGGGGGGAGCCGATATGAAAGATGGAATGCCGAGAGAACTCGTGACGTCGCGCAAACGAGGCTGAGATCAGACCTGCCGCCAGCCGGGCCTGCCGGGGTCCACCAGCGTCAGCTCGACCGGCGCGATTCCGAATAACGCGATCACCGCTGGCTGCTTTGCGCCGCGCTTCACACCGTCGTAGTGCGGCGTGTGAGCGACGCGCCGGACGAAGCCTCCGGCAGCCACCGGGACCGTCTGGTCCGGATCAAAATCTGCGCCGCTGTTCACCCACCACGTGCCGGAAAGTACAAGCGAGAGACGATCGGTCGCGTAAGAATGCGGCGCGCTCATGTAGCCGGGATTCCATTTCATCAGGACGAGATAAGGTCCTGGCGTGTCCAGGCCGCCGTAGAGGGTCGCCATTTCGCCGCTATGCGGCGGAGCACCGCTCCAGGCAACGAACCTGATGTCGTCAGGAAGCGTGATGGTCGTCTCGGAGGGATCGAGCCGGCTCGCCTTCGCGACCCTATCCGAGGCGACGAGCGGTAAGCTGGCCATCAGCGATGCGAGCAGCAGCGCGCGCCGGGTGGCGGGCAGCGGGCGGTCGAACGTTGATAGCTCGTCCAGAACGTTTTCGGGCAACATTTCAAGTTCCCTTTACGACGGCGACCCTGCCGACCCGCCGCGCCGGAGCGAGCCAGGTTTCATGTACCTGTCCCGCTTATCGTTCCGCGTCCCATTCCGCTGCTTTGGCCGATCATTCATGAACCCGGCGGTGGTCCGAACACGCAACGACGCGTGCGGTCGGGCCTGCGGCAAATCCACACCTTTCCGTCCGGGCTCGGCGACGCCTCTTCGAACGGCACAAATTCCGTGTCGCGCACGACCCAACCCTTGCCGGTCACGGCGACCCGGTCCGGCGATTCGCAGTCGTTATCGCCGCAACACCACTCGCCGACAGGATTTCGATATGCGCCGCGACTGATCCAGGAATCGTGCGCCGCCCCGGGCGATATCGGCGCCAGGGTCCAGACGAGCGCGAGCCCGAAGATCGTGATCCGGCTCGAAAGTCGATGCGCACTCGCACTCATGGCATTGCTCGGAAATCGCGTCGCTGGGGCAGAGGATATGTAAGCTGCTCGCCGGCCGCTTGCTTCGCCTTGCTGTCATTGGTGCGCGCTTGCGGTATCTTGCCGGCATTGTCAGCCACGAAGCGCTTCGCCGGCTTCAGCGATGCAGCTTGCTCAAGCTCTGGAAGTCGCCCAAAGCTCCGAAGGCCGTCGGGCGCTGGCATTCCATGTCAGCGGCGCGGAGCTCGGTCGTTCGCTGATGATGCCGCCGGGCGTCCCAGCGGATCGCGTCAAGGTGCTGCGCGCGGCATTTCGCGCCATGATTGAAGATCCGGAATTGGTGGCGGAGATCGCGAAGTCCGGGCAGGAGATCCAGCCGGCCTCCGCGAACAGGTAGAGAAGCTCGTCCGCGAAGTGGCGAGCGCGCCGCGCGACATTGTCGAACGCGTGGCAGCAATCCTTCGGGTCCGGTAATATCGGCCGATCATGGACCGCCCAACGCGCCGCCATCCCGCCGCCGAGTGGATCGAAGCGCAAAGTTGCAGCAGCCCATTGGAGATCAAGGCTTCCGACGTGATGATCGGCAAGTGATGTCGCTCGACCGGCGCGCGCTCCTTAGGAGTCTAGCAACAGTTCTGCTGGTGCCGGATCGAGCGCGTGCTGCAACCGTCACGGACAGCGCCGGACGGTCTGTCCCGGTGCCTACGCGCGTTGAACGCGTATTTCCAGCCGGCCCCCCAGCCGCGATCATGCTCTATACGCTGGCACCCGATCTGCTGCTCGGCTGGCCGCGGGCCAACCGTCCGCAAGAGTGTGCTTATATGCTACCGGACATTTGCACCCGGCCGGAAGTTGGGCGCATCACCGGGCGCGGCAATACGGCTAATCTTGAAACGGTGCTGGCGCTCAAGCCCGATCTTATTGTCGATGTCGGTTCCACCAATGAGACGTCCGTATCGCTCGCCGCGCGTGTGCAGGATCAAACTGGTATTCCGTATGCGCTGCTTGACGGACGCTTCGATGCGCTCACCTTGGCCTATCAAAAGCTTGGTCAGCTCATCGTTCGGCAGGCCGCCGCCGAAGACCTGGCTGGCTATACCCACCGTACCTTGACGGCGATCACCGGACGCATTGCAAACGTGACCGCGGACCAACGCCCGCGCGTCTACTATGCGCGCGGACCCCGCGGACTGGTGACTGGCCTCGGCGGCTCGATCAACGTCGAGACGATCGAGCTGATCGGCTGCAACGTCGCGGGCGGCGCGCCTGGCGGGCTCGCCAATGTTTCGATCGAGCAGGTGCTGCTGTGGAATCCGGATGTGATCGTCACCATCGACCTGGATTTTTCCAACGCCGTTCGCAGTGACCCGTCATGGGCGTCGGTCAAGGCCGTGCGTGACAACCAGGTGCATCTGTCACCTAAGATGCCGTTTGGCTGGGTGGATTTCCCGCCCAGTATCAACCGCTTGATTGGGCTGTGGTGGCTCGCCAAGATCCTTTATCCGGAACGTTTTCCCGAGGATCTGCGTGTGCTCACGCGCGATTTCTACGCGCGCTTCTATCATGTGACTCCAACCGACGCACAGATCGACCAAGTACTGGCGGGGCGGGATTGATGACCATCATCGGATGAGCAGTCGCCGCTCCCCAGTGCCCGGCTTCGCGGTCGCGTTCGGCGTGTTGATCGGCGGGTTGCTGGCCGCATTCACAGTCGGGCGCTATCCAGTCGGGCTTGGCGATCTCGTCGGTGTGCTGGCGTCGAAGGCGCTTGGCCATCGCACCGACGTGTCTCCCGCCATCGAAAGTGTCATCCTGCAGGTACGTGGGCCGCGCGTTCTCGCCGCTGTATTGGTCGGGGCTGCGCTCGCGCTTGCCGGCACCGCATTTCAAGGCCTGTTCCGTAACCCGCTGGTATCGCCCGATATTCTCGGCGCGTCCTCGGGTGCGGCTCTTGGTGCGGTGGTCGGCATTTATCTTTCCCTCGGCGTCTTGGCTATTCAATCCGTAGCCTTCGTCGGCGGTCTCGTCGCAGTCGGTGCAGTCTATGCTATCGGCTCGGCGGTGCGGTCGCGCGATCCGATCCTTGTCCTGGTGCTGACCGGCGTCGTCGTCGGATCACTATTCGGTGCCGGCGTGGGGTTGGTGAAATATCTTGCCGACCCCTACAACCAACTCCCTGCCATGACATTCTGGCTCTTGGGCAGCCTCTCAGCCACTACAGCGCCGGACCTCATTCCTTTGTTCGGTCCAATCGCCATCGGTGCCATCGTGCTGATTGCTTTGCGCTGGCGCATGAACGTGATGTCGCTGCCGGAGGAAGAAGCGCGAGCGCTGGGTGTCGCGACCGGGCCGTTGCGAATCGCGCTCGTCGCGGCTGCCACACTGGTAACCTCCGCGAGCGTCGCCGCGGCTGGCATTATCGGCTGGGTGGGGCTTGTGGTGCCGCATCTCGCGCGTTCCCTGGTCGGCCCCGATTTTGCGCGCCTATTGCCGGCCTCGGCGATCCTCGGCGGTGGCTATCTCCTGCTCATCGATACGCTTGCGCGCACCATGGCACAGGTCGAGATCCCGCTCGGCATTCTCACCGCCGTGATAGGCACGCCGTTCTTCATCTGGCTACTGGCAAGCGTGCAAAAGACCTGGTCATGATGCTCGAAGGCCACGACCTCACCATCGGTTATCCTGACCGCGTTGTCGGCGTGGGCCTTGATGTCAAGCTGGCCAAGGGTGAAGTGCTGGCGCTGCTCGGTCCCAACGGCGGCGGCAAGACCACGCTGCTCAAGACATTACTTGGATTGCTGGCGCCGAAAGCAGGCGAGGTACGGCTTGACGGCCATGCGCTCTCTGCGCGGTCCATCCGCGAGCGTGCGCGTCTCATCGCCTATGTGCCGCAAACCCATGTGGCGACCTTCGCGTTCCCGGTGGAAGCGGTGGTGTTGATGGGTCGGACGGCGCACGGCAATCTATTCCGCCGTCCGACTTCGAAAGACCGCGAGGTGGCTGCAGCCGTGCTCGAGCACTTAGGCATCGCGCGGCTTTCCGAGCGGCCCTACACCATGATCTCAGGCGGTGAGCGCCAGTTGGTGCTGCTCGC
>Ga0209331_1000020_pt1 | contig 45155 bp, 41 predicted proteins | sample JacPinW_OM3H0_M3_FD_187971 | JGI IMG/M metagenome (GOLD analysis project Ga0209331, IMG submission 187971) | Forest soil microbial communities from Algoma, Ontario, Canada - Jack Pine, Ontario site 1_JW_OM3H0_M3 (SPAdes) (version 2) | ecosystem: Environmental > Terrestrial > Soil > Boreal...
GCCCGCGACCCAGTTCCGCGCATTTCATCGGCGCAAGGAGCGCTTCGCCTGCATCGTCACCCATCGCCGGGCTGGCAAGACGGTTGCTGCATCCACTGCCCAAGCCCAACCCCGTGAACGACTGGACCTCCCACGCGGCCGACGCGTTCCGATACCTGGCGATGACATTGGACCGCACGGTATCGGTCCGCAACTCCTCGCGAGGCCTGGAGTACCCAAACCTCGGCATCGTCTGATCTGAGCATCAACGTTCGTAGGGTGGGCAAAGGCGCGCTTTGCGCGCCGTGCCCACCATTGGCAACCGACCGCGTGGGCACGGCGCGCGCGGTCAAGCTCGCATGACACTCGAAACGACTCGGCGCGCGCGCCTTTGCCCACCCTGCAAAGGTGATCCGGTTTCATCGGGACCTGCTGTAGAAACGAAACGCGATGACCAAGCCGCTTCGAGGCGCCGACATCGTTGCGCAATCGCTCGCTCGCCTCGACTGCAGGCGGGTGTTTACGCTTTCGGGCAATCACATCATGTCGATCTTTGATGCAGCGCTCGAGACCGATCTCGATCTCGTGCATGTGCGCCACGAGGCGGCTGCGGTCCACATGGCTGATGCGTGGGGACGGCTCACCGGCGAGGCGGGGATCGCGCTTGTCACCGGCGGGCCCGGCCACGCCAATGCGGTCGGCGCTCTGTTCACCGCGCGCGGGGCGGAGTCGCCGATGGTGCTGCTCTCAGGCCACGCCGCAACATGGGAGCTCGGGCGAGGCGGCTTCCAGGAAATCCGCCAAGCCGAGATGGCGGCTCCCGTCACCAAGGCATCCTGGACGGCGAGCGCCGCGGCAACTCTGGGCGACGATATCGGCAAGGCGATCGGCATCGCCACGTCCGGGCGTCCTGGCCCTGTACACCTGAGCTTGCCATCGGATCTTCTCGAGGAGCGGGTCGAGAGCAACGCCATCGTCTGGCCGGATACACGGAGGTCCGCCGTGACCGCGCCCGTCCTCGCGGAAGCGGTTGCCGATGCGGTTCTCGCCGCGATCGCCCATGCCGAACGACCGATCATCTTCGCCGGCCCGCAGCTCTCGAACCCTGGCGGACGCGCGTTGCTGAACCGGTTGGAGGCGGCGACCAAGGCACCGGCCGTGATCCTGGAGAGCCCACGCGGCCTGGCCGACGCCACGCTCGGAGCGTTATCGGACCTCCTTCGGCGCATCGATCTGATCGTGCTGCTCGGGAAGGCGCTCGACTTCACAACGCGCTGGGCATCGGACCCGGCATTCGATCCGGGCGTGCGCCTCATTGCGATCGACCCCGAGGCGGCACTGGTCGAACGTGCCGCAAGCGAGAAAGGCGAGCGACTGCTGCTGGGCTGCATCGCCAATATCCGCAACGCTGCGGAGACGCTCATCGCGCGCGCCGCAATGGCGAGAACGCGCCAGCCCGATTGGCTGATCGAGGCGCGGGCCGCGCTCGACCACCGGCCCGCCGCGTGGGCGAGTGTCGTTGCCGAGAACGCAGGCCGATTGCACCCGGCCGAGGTATTCCGCACCTTGCGTCCCTACATCGAACGGAATGCCGACGCGGTTCTGGTCTGCGATGGCGGCGAGTTTGCGCAGTGGGGCCAGGGCATGCTGCCCGTACGCCGGCGGCTCGTGAACGGAGTTGCCGGCGCGATCGGGGCCTCGCTTTCCTTTGCCCTTTCGGCGCGACTCCTCGAAGCCCCCGTATTTGCAATCCTCGGCGACGGCACGATCGGGTTCCACCTTGCCGAATTTGAAACGGCGGTGCGGCGGCGCTTGCCCTTCGTCGCCGTGCTTGGCAACGACGCGCGCTGGAACGCCGAGAGCCAGATTCAGCTCAGGGAATATGGCCGCGAGCGCATGCACGGCTGCGAGCTGCTGCCGTGTCGCTACGACCAGGTGGTCGCAGCCCTGGGCGGCCATGGGGAATTTGTCGAGAACGCCGCCGAGCTGCCAGGCGCTATCGAGCGCGCTCTGGTAAGCGGAAAACCTGCCTGCATCAACATCATGGTGGAAAGCATCGCCGCGCCGGTGATCCAGTGGAACGGGTAACGGCTCGTTTTCAGGGCTGCGGCGATGGTCGGCGGATACATCGATCTCGGAAGACTTCGCGCGTCGCTTCCGCATCTTTATGAGTGAATTTCATATCCCAAATCCGCGCAACGCGCGCCATGATGGCAAACATCTGAAACTGGTTTCCGCCATTGTCGTGCTGGAAGGAGGTCTCCTCTCGTATGGAATTGATCCAACCGATTTGTTCCGTCAAGCTGCGTCTTATGTGGATCGCATTCTCAAAGGTGTTAAACCGGCCGATCTACCAGTTCAACAGCCGACTAACTACGAACTCGTAATCAACCACAGGACGGCGAAAGTGCTCGGCCTTACCATCCCCCCAATGCTGCTAGCCCGCGCCGACGAGGTGATCGAATAGACCGCTAATGTCTCCTCTTGGCACGAACGCGAAGTGCTAACGCGCGCCGCTAACGTCGGATGACTGAGGTAAAGCGACCTGATGGGAGCGCAACCGGAAGTAACGGCCATCTCGAGTTCAGGTGAGGTGCTGGAGTAGTGCGGAATTAGGCTGGCCGCGCTGAAATTACAAACGGACTGTCACTCAGTTCCTCAAGTAGTGCTTTGGCCTCCTTGAGGACGGGTGTATCAAGACCTTCGGTAAACCAGTTGTAGATAGGCGCAAGAACGTCGAGGGCTTCACCTCGCTTGCCTTGGTCGCGCCAGAGCCGGGCGAGGCTGGTGACGGCGCGCAATTCCCACAACTTGGCCCCTTGCTCGCGTGCGATCGTAATTGCGCGGTGCAAGCAGGCTTCCGCGTCCTGCTCTTGACACAGCAGCCGAAACAGACCGCCTTGCAATCGGTGCAGTTCAGGTTCGATGCAACGCTCTTCGGTTCTTGCCACAATCGAGAGAGCCTCCACCACAGCATCGTGCCCTTCTTGGAGCTTGCCAGCTCTTCCTGCAGCCTCGCCCAATGCTGCAAGAAAGAGCGCCACGAGCGATAATGATTCCGTCTGACGATAGCGAGCGACACCCTCGCGCAAAAGCGACAAACCACTTTCTATCTGACCTTCCCCCGCCAGAGCCCAGCCACGCCAAACCATGCATTGCGCTATGTGGTGCGGAAAGCCGTGCTCGATGCTGAGGGTCATACCGGCTGCCGCGTGCTCAGCCAGTGCCGGTCTTACTTCCAGGCTCCAGTACACCGCGCACGTAAGTCCGTGCACCATTGCTAGAGAAAATGCACTACGCACCCGCTGTGCCTCGGTCTGCGCCAGCTGGGACGCCAAAATTGCACGTTCAGGAAAGCCGAGCCACAGCTCGGCAATGGCCGAATACATCAACATTGTCACCCGCGCGTCCTGCGGAGAGACTGACTCATGAAAATCGCTATCATTGGAATCGTATAGAGAAAGTCCCTGTTTAAAGTGACTGCGGGCCTCCTCCAGCTTTCCGAGGTAAACCATATTAACGCCGAGAGCGCGGTGTCCAATGCATTGACTGCGCGCTTTCTTCGTCTTCAACCGTAACAGTTCCTGTGCAATGTCGCAGGATTTATTGTATTCACCACGGATAAGTTGATGCACCCAGCGACCGTAAAGAATCGGCACCAGTGGATCGGCTTCGTCGAGTTGATGACACAACTCGGCTGCACGGTCATATGCCTTGCCCGTTTCTGATGCCGAGTAGCCTTTAGCGGCAAGGGATGCCTTCCCACGCGAGACTTCCAGATCCAGCTCCCGCCTCAGGCGTGCCTGGCTCTCGGGGATGGTTCTCAGCATGTCCAAACCGTTCTGAAGCAGCTTCATCGCCTCGATGTTGGCCGAGCGCGCAATCGCTTGCTGCCCCGCCTTGAGCGAGTAGTCGACCGCCTTCTCGGTGAGGCTCCCCTCGGCGCAATGCTGAGCAACGAGGGCGGGCTGAGCAGCGACAATTTCCGGAAAACGGTCTTCAAGCGTGGCTGCTATGCGGGCGTGCAGCTCCTGTCGCCGGCCGCGCAGCAACGTCCTGTAGGCAGCGTCCTGCACCAGTGCGTGCTTGAAGGTGTACTCCGCGTCGGGCGGTGTCCCGCGTCGGAAGATCAACTCGGCGCGAACCAATTGCTCCAAGGCATTATCCAGTTGCTGCTGCGGCATGAGTGCGACGGCGCTGATCAGCTCATGCGAGAACTGCCGGCCGAGCACCGCTCCGATCTGCACTACATCACGCGTTGGCGCTAGGCGATCTAATCGCGCCAGGAGAGAGGCTTGGAGCGTGGTTGGGATCGCAAGCGGAGCTATCGGCCCCTTGACCGCGTAGCGGTCGCCGGCATCAACGAGCACACCGCTTTCGACTACGGCCTTGGTCATCTCCTCGATGAAGAGTGGCACTCCATCAGTGCGATCGATGATCTGGTCCGCGATTTCCTTAGGCAACGCCTTGCAGCCGACCACCTGCGTGATCATCTCGGCGCGTTGTCGAGGCGGCAGGCGGTTGAGACTAAGCAGGGTCACGTGCGAGCGACCGATCCAAGGCGGCGCGAACTCCGGCCGAAAGGTGAGGATCGCTAGGACCCGCAGGGTGGGAACACAATCAATGAGGAGGTCCAGCGACTCGCGTGTGGTGGGGTCACTCCAGTGGACATCCTCGAACAGCATCAGAACCGGCTGGCGCGCTGCCAATCCCTGCACCTGCGCCAGTTGCGCATGAAGCGTCCTCTCCTTGCGCTTCTGCGGACTGAGATTGAGGGGCAGGTAGCGCTCGCCGATCGGGATCGATAGCAAGTCGGCCAGCAGCGGGACGACATTGACTAGGTCGTTGGTCGCCTGAGCGAGCACCGCCTCGAGCTTGTCCAACCGTTGCTCGACCGTGTCATCCCGGCGAAAACCGGCTGCTCTTTCGAGCTGCGTGATGATTGGGTATAGCGCGCTGTCCTGGTGATGGGGCGAGCAAAAATAGCGCATACGTGTAAGCGGCTCACCGCTGAGCTGTTGCAGAAGCGCCTGAGCAATGCGCGACTTACCAATGCCTGGCTCGCCCGAGACCAACACGACACATCCGTCGCCACGCTTCGTCTGCTCCCAGCGGCGTAGGAGCAGCTCAAGTTCTTCCTCGCGCCCGACCAGCGGCGTGGTGCTCGCGCGCAGCGCCTCGAAGCGGCTCTCGGCGGCACTCGCGCCCAGCACCTCCCACGCCGGCACCTTTTCAGCGAAGCCTTTGAGCGCGACGGCCCCGAGATCACGATACTCGAACAGGCCGCCGGTCAGCCTGCGTGTGGTCGAGGCGATCACCACCTTGCCCGGCTCGGCCAGCGCCTGCAGTCGCGCTGCCAGATTCGGCGTCTCTCCACTGATGCCGCGCTCCCGCGCATCGCCTGCCCCGAGCGGATTACCGACCACCACCAGCCCAGTTGCAATCCCGACACGAGTTTGCAGCGAAGCACGTGTCTGAAGCCCGCCCACTGCCGCGATCAGCTCCAACGCCGCTCGGACCGCGCGCTCGGCATCGTCCTCGTGGGCCTGCGGATAGCCAAAGTACACCAGGACGCCATCGCCCAGATATTGCGCCACGAACCCGCCGAAGCGGTGCACAATCTCGGCGGCGCATTTCTGATATACCGAGATGACCTCGCGCAGGTCCTCAGGGTCCATGCGGACGGAAAGTGCGGTTGAACCAACGAGGTCCGAGAACATCACCGTGATCTGGCGGCGCTCAGCGGTGTCTTGAGCTATCGGCTCGGTTACCACCGGCTGCACTGATCTTGGGATGGCACCACCGGGAAGCTCAGCAATCGCTGCCAACATCTTTCGCCGATGTCCGAGCGAGACGCCAAGGTCTTTGAGATCCTGATCGGTCAGATAAGGAAGCACCGAGATATCGACGTCACTTTCGACAAAGCGCTCCTGGTATTCGGACATGCCGAGCTTTTTGAGCCAGTCCGTGATCTGCTGCATCGCACCCTTTGCCTACGTATTTGGCGCGGCCTAGCCGCGTTCCTGGACGAGGGCGAGACAGAGTTTATCCGAGAAGCATCGTCGCATAGAAGCCCGGCGAACGCTCCATTCAGCAGGTCACAGAGCTTGTCATCGAATAATTAGGACCATCGGCATTGACGGTCCGTCCACGTGGGCCGACGAGGTGATCGAGTAAATCATTGCAATCCGTGCACGTCGTTTGCTGCGGTGCATGAGTCCGGAATTGTGAAGGTTTTCGGATGCCGGCCGCCCCCAGCCGTGCTTCAAACGCCGGTGGCCGGCCTCCGAAAACCTGCAAGGGACGAAACCGCGGGGGATGCACGCTCGTTGGGCGTGTCGCGGGCTCAGCTATGGGGATTTAACGGGCGCGCGTGCCGCGTCGATGGGCGGAGCGGCACGAGCGATAGAGTGATGCTGGGTGTAAAGCCGCGGATAATGCATTGCGCTGACCGCTTCGGGAATGGAAAGCGCGATGTCTTCACACTTTCCGGCAATCACATCTGTCGATCTTTGATGCTGCGCTCAAGACGGATCTCGATCTCGTGCATGTGCGCCACGAGGCGGCTGCGGTCCACATGGCCGATGCGTGGGGACGGCTCACCGGCGAGGCGGGGATCGCGCTCGTCACCGGCGGGCCCGGCCACGCCAATGCGGTCGGCGCTCTGTTCACCGCGCGCGGGGCGGAATCACCGATGGTGCTGCTCTCGGGGCACGCGGCCACATGGGAGCTCGGGCGGGGCGGCTTTCAGGAAATCCGCCAAGCCGAGATGGCGGCTCCCGTCACCAAGGCATCCTGGACGGCGAGCTCCGCGGCAACTCTCGGCGACGATATCGGCAAGGCGATCGGCATCGCCACGTCCGGGCGCCCTGGCCCGGTGCATGTGAGCTTGCCATCGGATCTTCTCGAGGAGCGGGTCGAGAGCAACGCCATCGTCTGGTCCGATACGAGAGCCCGCGCGGCATCGCCGACGCCACGCTCGGGGCGTTGGGAGACCTGCTGCGGGGCATCGATCTCATCGTGCTGCTCGGCAAGGCGCTGGAATTCACGACGCGCTGGGCAACTGGCCCGGCATTCGATCCGGGCGTGCGTCTCATTGCGATCGATCCCGAGGCGGCCCTGATCGAGCGTGCCGCAAACGAGAAAGGCGAGCGGTTGCTCCTCGGCTGCATCGCCGACGTCCGCAATGCTGCGGAGACGCTCATTGCGCGCGCCGCAATGGCGAGAACGCGCCAGCCCGATTGGCTGATCGAGACCGTGCCGCGCTCGGGCTCCGCTCGCTACGCTCGCAGCCCCGGATTGACGGCGTAGAGCAGTTTGTGAATACCTGCGCTAAACGTGCCTATTCGCAGAACTTGCACGGCGGAAAGTCGCGGCTGTAGACCGGCTGCTGCAGGAACTCGGCTTTGTTGAACTGTCCGAACTGGCTGACGTTCGGATAGGTCTTGATCACCGTGTTCCACAGCTCATCCTTGTCGTAGCCGAACATTTTCTTCTTCTCGATCTTCTTGATGTAGATGTTCTGCACCGGATTGCGCAGGTCGTCGAAGCTCACGGGACCGCGCAAGGTATCGAATTTCATCGCGCTGAGCTGCTTGATGAATTCCGGGCCGCCAGGCCATTTGCCGTTGTTGCGTTTGAGGACCTCGTGAATCATGAGAGCGGTGGTGTAGTTCGTTTCCGAATAGTACGACGGCACCTTGCCGTATTTGGCTCGGTACTTCTTCACGAATTCCGCGTTCCTGGGCGTGTCGAGCGCTGCGCTGTATTGCAAGGCCGACACGTGGCCGAGAACCTCATCGCCCATCGCCGGCAGCACGAACTCATCGTAGCTCGTCCCGCCGCCCAGCACCGGCTTCTTGTTGCCGGCTGCAGCCAGCTGCTTGGGAAACTGGAGCGACATGGGCCCTGCCATCAGCGTGAGAACGGCGTCAGCATCCTGCTTGAGATTGGGAATGTACGGGCCAAAGTCCTTGGTGCCGAGCGGCGGCCAGAGCTTCTGGATGATGCGGCCGCCGCAACTCTCGAACGCCTTCTGAAATCCGCCGATGACTTCGTAGCCAAACGCATAGTCGGCGCCGACCGCAGCAATCTTCTTGTATCCCTGATCGCAAGCCCATTGCCCGAAGGGATGGCTCGGCTGCGAGCTCGTCCAGCCGGTCCTGATCAGATAGGGAAACTTGCCGGCATCCCGTTGGGTCAGATCATCGGATGCCGCGACCGGGATGATGTAGATGGACTCGCTCGTGCTGACCGGGGCAAGGGCATAACCTGTTGACGCCAGCAGTCCGCCGACGAACGTCTGTACCTTGTCCTGCAACACCAGCTTCCTCGCCTTGGTGACGGCCGTGTCGGGCTTGCCCTGTTCATCCTCGACGATGAACTTCACCTGCGCCCCGGCGAAGTCATTCTTGACCTCGTCGAGATACATCTGAAAGCCGTCCACCATGTCCTTGCCGACCTGGGCAAAGATTCCAGTTGTCGGGGCGAGAAAGCCGATGCGCAGCTCCTCAGCGCCGACGCTCGCATGCGAGCAGATGAGGAGCGCGAGCGCGCATCCCAAGCTGGGCCACGATCTTTTTGCCGTACAGTGACTCATGTTCATCTCCCTGGTGTTTTCGTTCAGCTGGGCACGACAGCGAGCTTCTTAGCGTTCGGGCGGCCCGAAGCGCGACCTTGGCGAATACGCTCCGGAATGCCCATCATGCCCATTGGAAGGTAGAGAATGGTCAGCACATAGACGGCACCGAGGACGTACTGCCACCATGGCACAAGCGTGCTGAGATACTCGCGCATGCCGAACACGATGAAGCACCCGATGACCCCGCCCACCAGCGTTCCGGCGCCCCCGAGAACGGCCATCAGCAACGCGTCGACGGAAGTGGTCAATACCACGTTTTCCGGGCTGACGATCCCGGCGGTGTGAGCCCACAGCACACCGGCAAGTCCGCCGAACGCTCCTGCAATCACGAACGCGATGTATTTGTGCAGCCAGGTATTGTAGCCGAGAATTCGCATGCGGAGCTCGCGCTCCCGAATCCCCAAGAGGCTCGCTCCGAAGGGTGAACGCACCATCACGTACATCGCCAACAGCGATAGCGCGAAGAACCCGAGAACGAGGTAGAAAAATGTAACATCGTGGGAGAGATCAATGCCGAACTTGGGCCGCGCGCTCAAATTGATGCCGTTGTCACCCCCGGTCAGGGAATTCCAGCGATAGGCCAGACCCCACACGCACTGGCCCAGCGCAAGCGTAATCATCAGGAAATACACACCGGTTGCACGCACCGCGAAGAGACCAAAAAATGCCGCGAGCACCGCCCCGGCCAGAATCCCGAAGAGAACCACCAGCCAAAAATCATACCCCAATCCGAACTGGTATTTCGTCGCCAGAACCGCCGTGACGTAGGCGCCGATCCCGAGGTAGGCCGCTTGCCCCAGGGATGCGAGGCCGGTGAAGCCGAGCAGGATATCGAGGCTCATCACCAGGATCGAGAAGGCCAAGGCACGCGTGACCAGCAAGATGACGAAGGAGCTCGTGAACGGAACGACGACTGCAAGCGCGAGAACGGCAGCGACGACTGCCAGGATCTTGGCCCATTGGCTCTGCATCGATCCTCTTCATTCCCTTCCGAACAGCCCGGTCGGCTTTACCGCCAGAATGACCGCCATCGGCGCATAGAGAGTGAAGTAGGAAATCTCGGGAAACAAGGCTTTCCCGAAATTGTCCGCCAATCCCACCAGCAACGCCCCGATTGCGGCTCCACCCAGGCTGCCCATGCCCCCGATGATCACCACCGCGAACGCAAGCGGCAGGATCTCGAAGTCGAGCCCGGGGTAAACGCCAAGAAAAGCCCCTCCGATCACCCCGCCGAGTGCCGCAAGAAACGCGCCGAGCGCAAATACCAGCATGGAGATACGCGAGGTGTCGATGCCTATACCCCGCGCCATCTGCGCATCGTCTACCGTCGCGCGGACCGCGGCCCCCATGCGGGTCTTCTCCATCACCAACCAAAGGACGAGACCGATGGTCAGCGCCGTCGCGATCATGAAGACGCGATAGAGCGGAAGATAAATCCCTCCAACCACGACGCTCCTGGTCAGGAGCTCGGGTGGATTGATATCGAAATTGTTTCCGGACCAGATGTCCAGCGCCGCCTGCTGGAACAGAAAAGCAAACCCGACGGTCAACAACACCTGCCGAAGAGGATCAAACCCGAGGGGTCGCAAGAAGACGCGCTCCATGCAAAGGCCCAGCACGGCAATGGCCAAAGCTGCAACAGGCAATGCCAGAGCCCATGATCCCGTGGTCCAAATTACGGACAGCGCAACGTAGCCGCCCAGAAGAAAATACGAGCCGTGCGACAGATTGACGATGCGCATGACCCCGAAGATGAGCGACAGCCCGCTGCCCAGCAGAAAGAGGAGCGCGCCGTATGAAATGCCGTTGAAGGCCTGAATCAACCAGAAATTCGTATTCATGCTTGTCACGGACCCGGGCACGCTCGCAGCCAAAAGGGGTATCCGCTCAATAGACTTGTAGGGTGGGCAAAGGCGCGCTCCTCCAAACTATTCGACCCGCGCAAAATCTCGCGCGCCGTGCCCACGCTTCGGCTTCCGCGTGGGCAAAACCTGTCCTCGGCTCCGATCGGGGATCGCCATTGATGCTGCGTACCTCTCTTTAGCTGCACGCGAGCGATTTTGCCCACCCTACAGCATGGATGCATCTGCGGCGCAACAGCGCGGCTCATCTCGCGCAGCGGCAGTTCACCGGGACCGAACGGGCGCGAGTATTCGGGTGAGTGCGTCGAGCGGTAATGCGTGGGCCATTCGGCCATCTCTCCCGACCATGGTTTTCGCCGCGGTGAGCGCATTGAGAATGGCTTCTTCGGTTGCCTCCACCGCAGCCTCGAATAGGCTGTCCATGGCGCCGGGATCGATCATCTCGACCTGATGCACTGAACGCCTTGGCGGGACACGGTTACGGACGGAAAAGCAAAGGAAGATGTCTCCGCTGCCGCTCGCGCCAATCGAACCCACCCGGGCGAGACCGAGCGCAGCGCGCCGCGCCACGCGCTCGCACTGCTTGCCGAGAAGAGGCGCCGTGGTCGCGAGCACCACGATGATCGAGCCCTGATCGCGGAGTTCGTCATAAGGCGAAGGGATATGCTTGAGCTCCCGGCCGAGAGGAATCCCCGCAATCGTCAGCTGCGACCGCAATCCATAATTCGCCTGGACGAGCGCTCCGAGCATCCAGCTGGCCTTGCCCTGCCGCACCACCCTCGATGCGGTTCCGGTACCTCCTTTGAACTCGTGGCAGATGGCCCCGGTCCCACCCCCAATGTTGCCTTCGGCCAAGCGACCGCCGGTCGCGCTTTCGAGTGCTGCAAACACCAGGTCGCGCGTGATGGGAAATGTTTCCGATTCGCTGAGCCAGGTGTCATCCGTTTCCGCGACGACGGGCAGCAGGGTCGGGTCGCGCACGTCGGATTTCACCGCGTAGGCGCAGAGGGCATCGCGCACGACGCCCACGCTGCACGTGCTGGTCAGCGCGATCGGGCTTGTGAGCAATCCTTGTTCGGCGAGCCACAGGCTGCCGGTCATCTCCCCATAGCCATTGAAGCAGGAGGACCCGGCAAAGACTGCCGAGCGAAAGATGTCGGCCTGCGGCCACAGCACCGTCACCCCCGTGCGCAGCACGTGGGGTTTGTCAACGCAAAGCGTGGCGTAACCCACGCGCACGCCGGCAACGTCGGTAATCGCATTGTTTGGGCCGGGCCGCAGTCGCCCAATGGTGATGCCGAGATCGCGCAGCCTGCCGCGTTTCATGTGCCCCCTACTTGTACCCTCTCGGGCCCGGACGGATTTCGATCTGCCGTCTTGGACAATAGCAAGCGGCCAGAGGTCCCGTCATTCTCTGTGCCGATCGGACGGGCAGATCTAGCACACAGCTGCCCTGCTTTTGAGCGCACTCCGGAGTCAAGGGACGACATCGGCGTGTGCAATCGCTGAATCTGCTCAATATTTGTCCACCCACGCAGTTGGCATGCCCAGTGCATACTCCCGGCGATGTGCATCCAAGCCATCAACTGCGCGCAGGGAGAAAAAGCCCATGAGTCATGCCGCCGCAAAAACCGTTCTCACCGGCTGCCTTGCCCCGATAGACAAGGACGGACTCGACACACTGATCGCGAAGGGCAAAGCCGATCCAAAGGTCATCAAGACGCTTAAATGCAAGACCGTTGCCGAGGGCAGATTTCGGCACCTTAATTTCATTCGCAACTTGCCGGCCTACGTTGTCGATGAGCCACCGGGCCTGCTGGGCGATGACACGGCACCCAACCCGTCCGAGGCGTCGCTGGCGGCACTTGGTTCATGCCTCGCTGTCGGCATTCACGCCAATGCCGTTGCCCGCGGCATCACCGTTTACAGGCTCGAGATCGAGCTTGAGGGCGACCTCAACATCACCGGCGTGTGGGGTACAGGCGATCTTTCGGAGAAGCCGGTCGGGTTCACCGACGTGCGGGCCAAAGTGCATTTTGAGGCGGATCGCCCGCGCGAGGAACTGGAGGCTCTCATCGCCCACGCCAGGACGTGGTCACCCGTGGCCAATACGTTTACGCGACCTGTCAGCCTCGAAGTCAAACTGGCGTGAGTCTGCGATGTTTCGATCGGATGGAATTAGGAGGCGTCATGGCCGGGCTTCACCAGGCTTGTCCCGGCCATCCACGCCTTGGCTGCCGGCCGAAAGACATGGATGCGCATGACGGGCATAGAGACGAGCGGAATCAGCGCTAGCAATGCTTGATCGTCAGGCCGCTGCAATCAGGATCAAGTCGCAGGCCGACGGTTCGGATGTGGTTGCGGCCGTACGAGACCTGTCTTTGCGCGAGCTCGCGCCGATCGTTCGAAAAATCGATGCTGAAGGTTTCTATCCGGAAAGCGTGATGCGCGCATTCGGCAGGGTGGGTGCATTCGCTTCTCACCTCCCGCGCAAATCGCTCGATGACGTCGCTCTCAGTACAGCAATCCGATCGATGGCCGCCGCCGGAGAGCATTGCCTCTCCACGGCGTTCTGCATGTGGTGCCAGAATGCCCTGGGTTGGTACATCTATGCCTCGGACAATGAAGGCTTGAAAGAGAAGCTCGGACGCCGGGTTGCGAGAGGCGAGGCGCTGGGCGGCACCGCGCTGTCGAACCCGATTAAGGCGTTCTTCGGGATCGAGCAGATCAGGCTCAAGGGAAGGCGTGTCAACGGCGGATACCTGCTCCGAGGCGCGCTGCCATTCGTGTCCAATCTCGGCGAAGACCATCATTTCGGTGCGGTATTTGAGGTCGAGACCGACCCCCAGCACTACGTAATGGCGATCATCCCCTGCGAAGCCGAAGGGGTCAGCCTCGTCGGCAGCAATAAATTCGTCGCACTGGACGGCACACGCACCTTCGCCGTGCAGCTACGGGACGCAATGATCCCCGATGACTTGGTACTCGCCGATCCAAGTGACGCGTTCATAAAGCGTATCCGCACGGGTTTCGTATTGCTGCAGAGCGGAATGGCATTCGGCCTGATAAGCGGCTGTATCGAGCTCATGAATCGAATGAAGGCCCAGCTAGGCCATATCAATAAGTTTCTGGATGTGCAGCCGGAGCACTTGAGCGAGCAGCTGCGGATGATGGAATCAGAAGTGGACCGGCTTGCCGCTACGCCGCTCGAAACCGATCAGGCCTATTGGCGCGCGGTGATTGAGGCTCGCCTCGTTGTCGGCGAAGCCTCCATCGCCGCGGCGCACGCCGCAATGATGCACTGTGGCGCACGCGGATACGTCACGACCGGGGCCGCCCAGCGCCGGCTGCGCGAATCCTATTTTGTGGCCATCGTCACGCCGGCAATCAAGCAGCTCAAGAAAATGCTGGCGGACATGGCGCACTAATCCAAACAAAGCCGGGAGCTGAGCCCGGCGAATATGAGAGGGAGCGACACGCCTGCAGAATGAGGGAATTTCGCGCTCAAATTAAAGGAGCCGTACATGAGCGAGAAGGTCCTGATCACTCCCACCGAGCTGTTGACGTTGACCAACAATGAGCCGGCTGTCCTGATCGATACCCGCGACCCGGCGACATATGCGGCGGGTCATCTGCCTGGTGCAGTCAATATCCACGATATCTTCACATATCTCGCGACGTCCACGCCGGAAGGCGTCGCAGCGATGTGCAACAAGTTTGCCGCGATTTTTGGCGACGCCGGACTCTCCGGGAAGGAGACGGCAATCGTCTACGAGCAATCGATGAATACCGGCTTCGGCCAGTCGTGTCGCGGCTATGTGCTGCTGAAATATCTTGGATATCCGAAGGTCAGGATTCTGCACGGCGGCTATTCTGGATGGACAGCAGCGGGATTGCCCACCACCACCGACGTCGCTGTGCCGAGGCCGGCGAGCTTTCCGATCGATCCGGGCGCGGCCGGCATCCTGGTCGACCTGCAGAGCATGAAGGCCGCCGTTGCCGATCCCAACATTGTGAAACTCGATACGCGCGACGTCGACGAGTGGATTGCCGATAGCTCCTCGCCCTACGGCAAGGACTTTTGCCCGCGAAAGGGGCGCATCCCCGGAGCGGTTTGGATCGAGTGGTACCGGATGATGAAGCCGACCCCGACGGGTCCGATGTTCAAATCGCGCGACGAGATCCTTGCTGAGTGCGCCAGCGTCGGCATCACCCCGCAAACACCCGTGGTGCTCTATTGTTTCAAGGGCGCGCGCGCCTCAAACACCCTCGTCGCCCTCAAAGAAGCAGGTGTCGAGAACGTCACCCTGTACTTCGGCTCCTGGAACGAGTGGTCGCGCGATCCTTCGCTGCCGATTGAGGCCGGGCTGCCGTTCAAAACGGCAGCAAGTGTGAGCGTTGCTGCCTGACCTTCACCGTCATGCGCGGCCTTGTCCCTGGGCTTGTCCCACGCATCCACGTCTTTGTGCGCTGCTGAGGCGTGGATGGCGGGGAAGCGGGGTCCCCGCTGCGCAAGCGCAGCGGGGTTCCGGTCCCGACCATGACGAGCTCAACCTGATCAAAAAATGCTCCAGGGGCAAGGGCGCGTGCAAGCAAATAGAACTATGGCAACTCGCGAAAACCCGCTCGATCAAAAGCAGCCCGTCGACACCCCGGGGTGCAGATGCAGCCGCCACGATAGTGTGCGCGCGCACGACGGCGCCAGCTCAGGCGACCGCATACGCGTGGACGGCGAGGAGGAGCGGTACGAGCATGCCGTGGTTTCAGCAATCATCCGTGCTGTACTTCCCCACAATGCCGCGCGTCGCGCCTTCTTCAAATCGGTTGGGACCGCCACCGCAATGGCGGCGCTTGGCCAATTCTTCCCGCTCAAAGCGACGACCGAATTGCTCGCGCAAGGACGAGGCGCCCTCGAGAAAAAGAAACTGAAGGTCGGCTTCATCCCGATCACCTGCGCAACGCCCATTATCATGGCGCATCCAATGGGCTTCTATGCGAAGCACGGCCTCGATGTTGAGGTCATCAAGACCGCGGGTTGGGCCGTCGTGCGTGATAAGACGCTCAATAAGGAATACGATGCTGCCCACATGCTGGCCCCCATGCCGATAGCGATTTCGCTCGGGCTGGGTTCACAGCCAATCCCTTTCACCGTGCCAGCGATCGAGAATGTCAACGGCCAGGGCATCACGCTTGCCGGCAAGCACAAGGACAGGCGTGATCCGAAATCGTGGAAGGGTTTCAAGCTTGCGATACCTTTCGACTATTCCATGCACAATTACCTCCTGCGGTACTATCTCGCCGAGCATGGTCTCGATCCCGACAGCGATGTACAGCTGCGTGTGGTTCCACCGCCGGAAATGGTCGCCAATCTTCGTGCCGACAACATCGATGGCTTCCTCGCGCCGGATAGCATCTGTCAGCGTGCCATTTATGACGGCGTGGGCTTTCTGCACATTCTCTCCAAAGAGATCTGGGATGGACATCCCTGCTGCAGCTTTTCAGCAAGCCGCGAGTTCATCGCAGCCTCCCCAAACAGCTACGCCGCACTCGTGCGTGCGATCATTGATGCAACTGCTTTCGCCTCCAAGGCGGAGAACCGCAAGCAGATCGCGGAAGCCATTGCGCCGGCGAACTATCTCAACCAGCCGGAAATCGTGCTGGAGCAGGCGCTCACCGGCACGTATGCAGACGGGCTTGGAAACGTGAAGCGCGATCCGAATCGGGTCAATTTTGATCCCTTCCCCTGGCATTCCTTCGCAGTGTGGATGCTGACGCAAATGAAGCGGTGGGGACAGATCAAAGGCGATGTGGATTACAAGACCGTGGCCGAGCAGGTCTTTCTGGCTACCGACACGGCGAAATTGATGCAGGAGATGGGTCTCAGCCCGCCCGCAAGCTCGTATAAATCATTCTCCGTAATGGGAAAGACATTCGATCCGACCCAGCCCGATGCTTATATGAGCAGCTTCAACATCAAGCGCGGCTAGCCCTCCCGGAGGCCCTCGGAGGTTCCCGTCGAGCTGGCTCTCAACCGCGTGTGGGTCATGAGGTGGCCACGGCCGCCTTGATTGCGCCTTGCCGCTGGTATGTATCAGTGGTGCAGGATGGGCACACGTGCCTTAGCTGATTCGGTATGGGGCTGAGGGGCCGAATCCATGATGGGGCAGCAGCAGTTCGCATATAAGCTGACACGTGCGCTTGCGGCCACATTCATGGTGCTGGCCACGGGCGCTGGCAGTCGTACGGAAGAGTCGCTCCGCTCCCCCGATCTGCAAGCTGAATCCGGTCCGCAAGTCAGGCCAGCCGCGACGGCCGAGAAATTGCCAAGCCGGACTGAGGAAGACCCCGGTTTGTCCGAATGGATGACTTTGCCGGCGGTTTCCGACCCGGCATATTGGTCCTCCTTCGAGTTCAGTATCGGTGGAAATGTCCGGGCCGGCACTTCTTTCGACCGCAATAACGCGCCCTCGTCGAGCGCAGCCGCGACTCCCACCGATCAGCTCAGGGTGGGTAGCAGCTATCTTGGAATTCAAATAGAGAAGAATGTGCAGGTGCTCGAATCCCTCCGACGTACTGACTGTCCAACTGACGATGAGTGTGCGGAGTACTCGGGACTGCCCAAATCGCGTCAGCCGAAGGCATCCGCGAGGAATTTCAAGCCGCCGTTCATCGGCCTGTCCATCACAAGACCGGTTGAATGATCAACTCGGGTTGAGACGGGTCAACCGGCTGATCGCGTGAAGGCCCTGTAGGGTGCACAAAGGCGCGCATCCTCTGAGATGGTTCGCCCGGCACAATCGCGCACGCCGTCGGACCGCTCGGACCCGCGTGGGCACGGCGCGCGAGGTTGGGCCATAACGGAGTCATCAGATGGGCGCGCCTTTGCCCACCTACAGCGCGTCGGTAAAACCGGCGGCGCTCCACCGTTTACTGAATGGATACCTTGTACCCGGGAGGCCGCCGATACCTTGGAAGAGGGGAGCGGGGCTCCCACGAACTTGCCACATAAGTCGAGGACAAGGGGAGCCTGGATTCGCCGGACCGTGAGCCGGCCGAACACGGTTTGTGCTCAGAGTCCAGCAGCTGGGATCTGATCCATGCAGGCGAAAACATTGATCGCGAGTGCGATAGCCGTGTCGGTTGCTGCCGGCACGACAGTGGCGGGCACCATTCCGCCGGGGGAGAAGCCGTCAGTCGCGCCCATCGTGCGAGCGGTGACTCCGGGCGTCGTAAACATCGCGACCAAAAAGGTGGAAGTCGTCGACAACGCCATGCTGCGGGATCCGGTGATGCGGGAGCTCTTCGACATGCCCGAACGCGGACTGCGCCGGGAAACCCAGGCTGCCGGATCGGGAGTCATTGTCGACGCCGCTCGCGGTTATGTTCTCACGAACGACCACGTGGTCAAAGGAGCTTCAAGCATAGAAGTGACAACCAAGGACAATCGACGGTTCAAGGCCCAACTGGTCGGGCGGGACCAAGCGACCGACATTGCATTGCTGCACATCAAGGCGGAAAATCTCGTGGCCGTTCCCCTGGGCGACAGCAACTCGGTGGAAGTCGGCGATTTCGTTCTGGCCATCGGCAACCCCTTTGGATTGGGACAGACCGTCACGTCCGGGATCGTCTCCGCCTTGGGTCGCACCGACCTCGGCATCGAGGGCTACGAAGATTTCATTCAGACCGATGCGCCCATCAATCCGGGTAATTCGGGCGGCGCCTTGGTGACGCTCGACGGACGCCTGGTCGGCATCAACACGGCGATCCTCTCGAAGACGGGGGGCAATGTCGGGATCAGTTTTGCCGTTCCCATCAACATGGCGCGGCTGGTCATGACTCAACTGGCCTCCGGCGGTGAGGTCAAACGCGGTCGCATAGGCGTCACCCTGCGGAACGTCACTCCAGCAGAGCCTAGCCGCCCCATGGAATCCGAGGGGGCGTTCATCGAGGCGGTCGAGCCACAATCGCCCGCCGCGCAGGCCGGCCTGTCAAAAGGCGACATCGTGCTGGCCGCCAACAGCGTTGCGATCAAGAGCTCGTCGCAATTTCGCAATCTGATCGGGCTGACTCCCGTCGGCAGTCAAATCGATATTCGTTTCAGGCGAGGCACCGAGATGCTCAGCGCCAAGGTGCAGGTTGAGCCGCTGAAAGCAAAAACTTCGACCCAGCACACCCGCCGAAATTAGGCTGGACGCAACGCTTTTGTCGGCCTGTAGCGTGGGCAAAGGCGCGCCTGACCCATTCTCGCGCGCCGTGCCCACCAGCGTCGGCCGCGCGCGTGGGCAAAACCTGTCCCCGGCTCCGATCGGGGATCGCCGTTGAGGCTACGTACCGTTGTTCTCTCGCGTAAGCGATTTTGCCCACCCTACCGAGCCGACAACTCGCCGGCGGCAAAGAAATCGCGCAGCTCGCGACAGGTCTCCTGCGGCACTTCCTCCGAAAGATAGTGGCCGCAAGGCAGCGCCTTGCCGGCGACGATGTTGGACGCATAGCGCGGCCAGATCTCCATGGAGTTCTGATTGCGGCCGACACCACCGGTTGCGCCCCACAGGAGCAGAAGCGGACAGGCGATCTTGCGGCCTTTGGCGAAGTCCTCCTCATCCATCGCGAGGTCGACGCCGTGAGTCGCGCGATAGTCCTCGCACGTGGCATGGACGGTCGCAGGATTGCGGAAGTAGCGCTTGTATTCTGCTAGGGCCGCCGGATCAAAGAAGCTCAACCCCTGCGCCGTCTTCGCAAGCTTCTTCTCGATGAAATAATCGGGATCCGCACCCATCAGCCGCTCGGGAAAATCATACGGCTGGATCATGAAGAACCAATGCCAGGAAAACGTGCCCCACTGCCGTGTGACGTGATTGAGCAGATGATGCTGCGGGATGATGTCCAGAATGGCCGCGCGCACCACGCGTTCAGGATGGTCGAGGCACATCCGGTGGAGCACGCGCGCACCGCGGTCATGGCCGGCGGCATAAAAGCGCTGGTGGCCAAGCGCCGCCATGACCTCGACCTGATCCTGCGCCATGGCGCGAAAGGAATAGCCGCTGTGATCGTCGCCGCCCGGCGGCTTTTCGGAATCGCCATAGCCGCGCAGATCAGTGGCCACCACCGTGAACTCTCGCGCCAGAGCAGGGGCGATCTTGTGCCAGGAGAGGTGCGAGAATGGATTGCCGTGCATGAGCAGGAGCGGAGGTCCAGCCCCGCCATGCACGGTCAGGATGCGTGCGCCGCTTGTCGGTATCTCCGTCCGGCGGAAGCCTTCGAACACCGTCGCAGGGATCAGCGGGTGAGGACGATGAATTCCGTCCCGCGGCCGGTCTCACGCCCCAGCCCGTCATCGGAGATGACGAGGGACGAGCCTGGGATCAGGAGCTCGCCTATCCGATCGACTGCCTCCTTCGGGAACTGGATGCGGTCGAGCGCCTCTGCCGCGCTCGAAGGAGCCTTCAAATGTGCGACAGGCCCAGGGGCCGACTGCTCCCGTCCGTGCCGGCGGCTTGACCGGTATTCCGGCATCGCATTGCCGTCGGTCGGGATGGTCATGAGGTTCCACCGCATGCCCGCACCGTCGTCGGTCGTTTCCATGGCTGTAAAGACATGCAAACCGAGTGGCTGATCGGGGTTGTCAATCGAGATGGGCATATCGAACATGGGCGCCATCCCCTGACGCACAAAGATCTTCTTCTCCTTGCGACTCACGAATACCGCCACCTGCCCGCTGCGCTTGATCAGCTGGTCGGCGTTTTTGCTGCGCACCGGCGCAATCGGCTTGGCGGGATCGAGGGTCGGCTGTGGCTTGGCAGGTCCTTCCTCCGCAGTCGTCTCGGTGGACGGGGCAGGAGGCGACGCAACTTCCAGCGGGTCTTGCGTGGCATCCCCCGCCTCGACGGACTTGCGCAACTCGGTGGGCGCAAGCGTTGCCGGAGCCTCCGAGGCGACCGGGACGGGCGCAAAGGTGACCGTGTGGTTTGCTGTCTCCTCGGCGGTGTCGACGACGGGAAGTGGCTCGGAAGATTTGGCGTCAACGACCGTCTCGGCAGGGAGCGGGGCGTCGGAGGCGTCCGACGTCTGCTCGGCCTGTGCAATTCTGACCGGTTCACCCGCCGCGCGGCCATCGGTCTGGTTATTCATCGCGATCCGTGCTTCCGGGGGCTTCTCCTTGGGGACGAACAGCTTGGGATGCTCAAAATCGACCGGCACAATCTCGCTGCGCGCGACAATAAAGCGAACGCCCAACTTGGTGATGGGCCAGAGCTTCTGGGCAAAGTCGTGTGATGTGCGGATACACCCATGCGATGCCGGATGGCCGGGAAGCACGCCTTCGTGCAGGGCCACACCCGACCAGGTGATGCGCTGCATGAACGGCATCGGAGCGCCGCTGTAGATGTTCGAGTGATGGTAGCGGTCTTTTTCGATGACGCTGAAAACGCCCGTCGGCGTAGAATGACCGGGCATGCCGGTCGAGACCGGCCCCTGTGCCACACGCGTCCCGTTGCTATAGAGCGTCACCTTCTGCGTGTTGATGTTGACGACGAGCTGCAACGGGCCCTTCGGCAGCTCCCCAAACCCGGGATCCTTCTTGGGCTGTTCAGAACGGTCCTGATGGCGATGCCCGGCGACCCGCACGCGGCGGCTGTAGCTGTATACGGGCGCCGACCAGGCGCTCGTGCCAAAGTACTGGATCCGCCGCGGATAGGCGTCGGCCGCGCCTGTCAATCCACCGAGCACGGCGAGCGCGACGGTCGAAACAAGAGCCGCCCGCAGGCCGCCGAGACCGGCGCCGCCACATGCGGTCCCTGTTGATTCTGCCAAAGTCGGAATTGCCAAGACACTTCTCCACGTTATTGCGTGCCGATGTGGGATGCACCACCCGTTTGCAGCTCGATGTTGGCTCGGAAGCTTCTTGCGGATCGCCCGCCCCTGACGCCACATACCGTTTAGTTGCACAAGATGCGGTCTCGGTTCAGCCGCCCTGCAGCGGCTCACCGCGTAACATGATTCCGTCGAGCACAATATGCGCAAGCGGATCGCGAAGTCGATGATGTCGTTTTCAACCGTTCATGCCAGCACGAGCCATGCTGCGATGATTCGGTAAACAATTCTAACTTTGCGATTGGGGTGTGCGCGAACTCTTGATCCCATTGAGGTTAATGGAGAAATCGGAGAGGCTTCGAGCCTGAACTGGCCGCCCCGCGCGGCCATCTATCCGCCTGCGCAGCAAAATCCTGAACGAGATTTTCTGGAGCGATGCGGCTTTGCCGCAACGGATTGTTAAACGAGGCGCATCAGCTGCGTCCGCCCGCCGACAGAATTGCCCGGGTGGTGTGATCAGGCCCGAAGTCGTCCGCGCCGTGGATCGAGAGGAGCTCGGAAAGCCGCGTCCGCGCGCGATTGACCCTGCTCTTGATCGTGCCCACGGCGCAGTCGCATATGGCCGCAGCCTCCTCGTAGGAAAACCCCGACGCGCCGACGAGGATAAGCGCCTCCCGCTGGTCCGAAGGCAACTTTGCAAGCGCAACGCGAAATTCCTCGAATTCCACCCGGCTATGCTGCTCGGGGTGAGACCTCAGGCTTTCCGCATAGCTTCCGTCGGTATCCTCGACCTCGCGGCGGCGCTTGCGGTATTCCGAGCGGAACAAGTTGCGCAGAATCGTAAACAGCCAAGCGGACATATTGGTCCCGGGCTGAAAGGAGTTGATGTTGGCCATTGCGCGCAGCAGGGTCTCCTGCACGAGGTCGTCTGCACGATCGACATTGCCGCACAAGGAAATCGCGAAGGCCCGCAAGCTCGGGACCGCCGAAAGCATCGCATCGCGCACAGACGGTCGCATTGTCATCAGTGCGATCCATTCCTGCCCGGATCTGCCAGATCCTCGTCGTCCATCAGGCGATCCGGAAGTGCATCGTCGTCCGCCGCATCGTCACCTTTGCCCTGCTCCGGCCGCTCGACCGATCTCGGCATGGCCGTTGTGACATGTGGGTTGTCTGCTCCTTTGTCGAGCTCCTGCAGCAGGTTTTTGAAACGGTCAGGAACCCCCTGCTTCACGACATCGTCGTATACGCGGTGGAGGATATCCCCCAATCGCCGCTGGTCCTCCCGGCTCAGGCGTCCTCCGGGCTTTCGCGAGGGGGCATCCGTTTGCATGGCGGCCTCTGCCCTTACCGACGTTTGCGCCGTGACCGCTGAGTGATGCGCTCTCCGCCCCGCCCAGCCCGGCCTAAGTGGCTTTTCTTCCTTCATTTTTCGCGCCCTGCAATCGGCCGAGGCCCTGCAGGTCCCTCCCTCATATCCCAGCATAACGAGTGGGGAAACCGATCGTTCCGTCGACGTTGGAACTTTCTTGTGGCACGGGTGTTCTCGCCGGGTATCATTGTGGCAAGGCCATGAACGGGAGGGTCACCGTGCCGAGCTCATCCGCCGTCGCCCAATACCTTCCTTTCCTGCGCCGCTACGCGCGGGCCTTGACCGGCAGCCAAGGGTCCGGGGACGCTTACGTGGCGGCCACGCTTGAGGCTTTGATCGCGGACCGCTCCATCATTGAAGACCCGCGCGGCCCCCGCGTTGCTCTCTACCGGCTCTTTACGAAGATCTGGAACTCGGTCGCAGTCAATGACAACCGCGCTTCAGCAGAAGGCGTTTTGCCGGGCGAGCAGAAGCTTGCCCACATAACCCCGCTGCCCCGCCAAGCCTTTCTGCTCGTGGCGTTGGAAGGCTTCTCCGAGCCCGATGCGGCGCGCATTCTCGAGATCGACATCGTCAAGCTGCGCGCGTTAGTGGAGGAGTCGGGCCGCGAACTGGCCGCAGAAATCGCGACGGATGTCCTGATCATCGAGGACGACACGTTCATCGCAATGGAGCTCGAGACGCTGGTTGAAGGGCTTGGCCATCATGTCCTGGGGGTCGCCCGCACCCACGCTGAGGCTCTCGCGTTGACCAAGAAAAAGAAGCCGGGCCTCATTCTGGCGGACATTCAGCTTGCGGACGGCAGCTCAGGCCTGGAAGCCGTCAACGAGCTGCTGGCCTCATTTGAGGCGCCAGTCATCTTCATCACCGCGTATCCGGAGCGTTTCCTGACCGGAGAGCGCCCGGAGCCGGCATTCTTGATCGCGAAACCCTTCCAGCCGGCAACGGTTTCCGCCGTCGCGAGCCAGGCTCTATTTTTCGAGCGCAGCGCCAAGCGACGGGACCGACGCGTCACTGTTTAGAGCACCAGCCGGCGCGTCACTGTTTCGAACACCCTTCGGTCATCCCTCTGGCGGTACCTTCGCCTTCGGGCTTCAATGGGGAGATATTTGCCGCTGTCTCCGGCTGGTGTGGGGCCGGCAGGCCAGCCGGAAAGACACGGGCGCAGCCGACAATTACATCAGCTGCGCCCGAGATGCCGGCCGAGCACGGGGAGGGGGAAATGGGCGGCCGGCTGCCATGACAATGCCAGCCAAATTCTTTGGTTCCCAGAAATTATGCTTTTTGCGGGACGGGCAGCAGCGCACCTGCTGCCAAACGGCGCCATCCCGGCCCGACAGACCTTCCGGTCAAGGGGCAACCCGGTCCGAGCAAGCTGCGAAATCCGGCAGGTTCGCAGGGCGGATTAGCATCAGCGTAATCCGGCGCCCACCAGAGCGCGGGTTACGCCAGCCGACTTGTGGCTAACCTGCGCTGCCCCTGCCCTGCGTCCCTGCCACCGGACCGCGGACGACGTGGACCCAAGACGTGGACCCCAATAGGCATGAACCTAACGGCGGGTTAACGCGACTAACGGGCATATGGATCGTGGGAGCAACACTATGTTGCGGCGTTCTAAATATCTCGTGCCCTGCTGCGGCGCAGCTTTCGCTCTGGCTTCTTTTCTCATCGGCCTTGAAGTGTCCGCGACCACGGCGGCCTCGCTTGGGGAGCAAGGGTCGGTTGTGATCAATCGTGGCCTCAAGGGGGACCGTCTACCCCTCGTGCCCAGCGTCAGCCGGAATGCCGGCAGTGGGCCGGCAGAGGTCCAAGCGCCTCCGGCACCGGCGCAGCTGCCCGAGCTCCTCGTTGGCTGCGAGCCGATCGTCAGCTCGATCGGTCAACCGCCGCTCGCGCGCGTAGCCGGACGCTGCCTGTCCTGATCAGCCGCGCCGCGCTCGCCGCGCGCACCTGCCCTCCTCTTTCGTCTCTTTCGTCGGCGCACAATCCCTCGGGACGCGTCTCAGAGTCGTCCCATCAGCACGAGGATGAGGACGATGATCAGAATGATCCCGATTCCGCTGGAGGGATAGTAGCCCCACTCCGTGCTGTAAGGCCAACTTGGTATCGCTCCGATGAGCAGCAGCACCAATATGATGAGCAGGATGGTGCCTAACGACACAATTATTCTCCTGTTGAATGATTGAGTAAACGCGGCTGCCAAACGCAAGTACCTCGGCATTGTTCCACGGCCGCATTCTTCCTCCGCGGATGGGATCCGTCTGCGCGTGGAAGCCGCTGAGTTTGGAACTTTTTTCGAGCCTCAGCGCTTGAGAATGAACGAGCTGAGGCTGCTACCGGGTCGCATCGCGGAGCGGGTTGCGGGAAGCCATCTCCCCTTCAGTTTTTCCGATCCTACCATCCGCCCTGAAGCGCGAGCGCTTGGAGGACGGCCCAGCATTGTACAAGGTTTGCGAACGCGAATGAACGCTCTATCAAGTTGCTTTGAACCTGCGCGGGCTTTTGCCCATGCGAGTCGAAGTGGCAGGCTGCCTGCGCCTGAGCAACATCGCGTAAATGCCGAGCGGGTGATTCAACAGAGCGCGGGCGGTTGCCGGTGGAAGCCGGGGACGGGTTTTGGCCGCGCTGCATACTCTATAGAACCAGCGGCGGCCTGAGAGATTTGAAAAGTGTCTCAGCCCCCGGAAAGTAGAAACGACGAGCCGGAGATTGCCGTCTCCGGTGCGGAAAGCCCATCTCACCTCGATACCTTTCGCTCTGCCCTTGATGGCGGCCAGCTTGGGGTTTGGTCATGGGACCTCAACTCGCATCGTCTGGTGTGGTCGAACAATCTCGAGGATTTCCACGGTCGCCCCATTGGTAAGCTGGGTGGCATATTCGTGATCGCTCCAAAGGAGCTGGCCGCTCAGGAGCGCGCCGGGCTCCTCGCCGCGCTTCACAAGACGCTGGCCACGAGTGAGCCGTGTCGCCTGGAATACCGCTTGCCCGGAGCGACAGGACGCGATGACCGCTGGTTCGAGGCCTCTGCCACCGTGGTAATGGAAGAGGGCAGCGCCGTGCAGCTCATCGGCATGTGCCGCGACGTCACCGAGCGGCTGCGCGTGAACCGGGAAGTCCGCGTGCGTGCGCGTCAGCAAGAAATGCTCGCGCGGCTCGGCGAGCGGGCGCTGGCGGAAAGCGACCTGCAGAAATTCTTCAATGAGGTCGTGGCCACCGTCGCGGAGATACTCGATGTCGAGATGGTGAAGATCCTCGAGCTTCTCCCAGGCGACGCCGAGATGCTGCTTCGAGCGGGTACCGGCTGGAAACCAGGATTGCTTGGGAAGGCGACCATTTCGACCGGGCGCCACTCACAGGCAGGCTACACTCTCGCTTCGGGCCGCCCGGTGATCGTGGAGCATCTGGAGACAGAAACCCGATTCGGTGGGCAGCCGCTTCTGCAAGATCATGGAGTGGTGAGCGGCATCACCACTCCCATCGCCGGGCACGATGGGCGAGCCTACGGGGTGCTCGGAGCGCACACGGCCAAGCCGCGCAAATTTGCAGAGTACGAGGTTTCGTTCCTCGCCGCGGTTTCCAACGTCGTTGCAGGTGCCATTCAGCGCAGGCAGCTCGATGAACGCCATGAGCTGATGATCCGCGAGCTGCGGCACCGTTCCGGCAATTTGTTTTCCCAGCTGCTCGCTTTGTTCTCGCAGACAGCCAAGACTTCGCGCAGCGTTTCCGACCTGGTCACGAAATACGAAGCTCGCGTCCTCGCACTGGCCAATGCCCACCGTCTCATCACCGAGGGAGGCTGGAGATCGACGTCCCTGACGGAGCTCCTGAACACGCTGCTTGCACCATTCCTCGACCGAATTTCATTTGGGGGTCCGAATGTCTTTCTCGAACCCGATCCGACCTTTGGATTGAGCATGGCGGTGCACGAGCTGGTCAGCAACGCCGGCAAGCACGGCAGCCTGTCAGAGCCGGGCGGCGGCAGAGTCAGCTTGACCTGGTCGGTCACTCGCACCGAGCAAGGACTTACGCTTGTGCTCGACTGGAAGGAGAGCGGAGGTCCTGCACCCAAGCGCAGCCGCAGACCCGGTTTTGGCACTCGCCTGATCAACATGGTGATCGAACGCCAGCTCAACGGCGAGGTCGAGCAATCATTTGGAGCGGAAGGGCTTGAAGTAAAGCTCATCGTTCCTTTGACGCACGAGCGCTGGCCCGGCGGTGCGCGGACCGGTGCCAGCGGCCAACCCCCCGGGTAAAGCGCGTTCGGCTCGAGTTGACCGGTAGGGTGGGCAAAAGGCGCGCCCGTACCTCAACAGTGGCCACGCAAAATCTCGCGCGCCGTGCCCACGCGGGCACGACCCTCTTCGACGGCGTGGGCACGACACGCGCACCACTTGTTCATGTGGAAACACATGTGAACCGCACGCGTTTTTGCCCACCCCACTGCCGGTTTATGTCATCATTTCGTCGGTCGGCATGATGCCCCAGAGGTTGGAAGCGGCGGGGTCCTTGGGCCAGACCTTGGGCTTCTGCGGATTGTCGCGATGCCAGGGCCGCGGCTCGAAATAGCCCAGCTCCTCATTCATACGATCAAGCTCGGCAAAGGTCTCGGTGATGAGCCCCGCAGGACTGCGGTGATAGGCAAACAAGTTGTGGCCAATCCCATGCCGTCCAGGGCCCCAGAGCAGCTTGTAGCCGTTGAGGCTGAGATAATCACACGCGGTCTGCAAATGACCCCAGTCGCGCAACTCAAACGCGGTGTGGAAATGCCGGTTCGAGCCGGTCTGCATCAGATTGATGGTGTGGTGATCAGGACCGCAGCGCAGAAAGGAGAAGAAATCAGCCATCCAGTCCGATTCGCGAAAGCCGAGTACGTCGCAATAAAACTTTGTCACATGCTTTACGTCAGTGACATGGAAAGCGACATGCCCAAGCTTGTGGGGTACGATGCCCTTCACAGGATAACGCTGACCTGAAAATGCCTCCCGCTTGAAAACTTCTATCAAGGTCCCCTTGGGATCCTCGAAGCTGAGCATCTCGGAGATGGACGGGTCGGGATCCTTCTTGCGCTGCGTCTTGACCCCAACACCCTGTACCTGACGTTCGAACGCGCCAAGATCGTCGTCGAGCCCAAGCTGGAACCCGACCCCCACGCATTGAGCTTGTGTCCCGGCGCGCAGCACCACCGAGTGATGATCGATTGTGGAAGCGAGATAGACGGCATCCTTGCTTTTTTCCGTAACGGTCAAGCCGAGGATATCGGTGTAGTACTCGGTTTGCCGCTCCACGTCGGGAACCTGGTATGTCGTGTGCGCGATCTTCTTGACGCTGATCATCAGGAGCCTCCCTGGTCATTCTTCTTTGCTGCGCAACTGGGGACAGGATTTTGAGCGAGGCAAGGCGGCGACGGTATCGACCATGGCGGCGACATCCAGCTCCGCAAAGCCCATATCCATGAACTTGTCGTAGAGCCCGGCAGCGCGGTCAAGCATCGGTGTCGCGACCCCCATGCTGTCGGCGAATCCGCCAATCAGGTCAAAATAATGTTGCAACGCCGCAGCCGTACCTTGGGCAGGAACAAACCGCCGAGCTGCCATCCAGGGTGCGCGAGTGCGGAACTGGGTCGACCCGCCGCTCCCATCGGCAATGGCCTTGATCATGAGATCGACATCTACTCCCGCCTTGAGACCGAGCGCCATCGCTTCCGCAGTCGCCGCGATATGGATTGCGACCAGCAGGTTGTTCACCAGCTTGACCCGGCTCGCGGCACCAAACGGGCCGAAATAGAGGCACTCGTCGGAGAAACCGGCAATGACCCGTTGCGCCACGCTGCAGGCTTCCTTGTCGCCCGCCAGGTAAATCACTGCCTTGCGAGCCGCGACCATTCCCGGCGTACCGCTCACCTCGCCATCGAGGAACACCGCGCCTTTTTGCGCAAATGGCGCGACGTACTGCTCTTTATCTGGCACTGCATAGGATCCCAGCTCGACGATGATCTGGCCTTGATGCGCCGATTTCAGGAGCCCGCGTTCGCCGTTCACCACGTCGGCGAGCGCCTCCGATGAGGGCAGGCAGGAGAATACGATATCGGCCTCGGTCGCAATGTCGGCGGGCGAATGAGCCGCAACTCCGCCGATCTTCTCGAACTCGGCGAGCGTGCCGCGGCGATACCCGAGCACCCGGTAGCCGCTCTTGATCAGGTTTGCACAAATCGGAAGCCCGATCTTGCCGGGGCCGATGAAGCCTATCGTCTCCATCCCAGTACTCCTGACTTGCGCCCAGTAGACGCCGCATGCTCGGCGTGCTCCCTCTCCCCGCGCTAAGAGCGGGGAGAGGGAGCGATCGAGTTTGCCGCACCGTCCTTCATCAATCTCGGGCACGAACTTGTAATAGAACCTTCCGTCAGCCGGCCGCGCGCGCACTGAATTACGTACACAGCATCGAGCGTCCCTTCCAATCGTCCTTGAGCTTATCCCGGAGCACCTTGCCGCGGTCGCTCTTAGGTAGACTGGACACGATGAATACCTGCTTGGGCGTTTTCTGCACCGGCAGACAAGCCCGACAGTGCTCGGCCACGGCCGTTGCGGTCAGCTCGGTGCCGGGACGCGGCACGACATAACATATGACCTCTTCGCCTTGGATCGGATCCGGCACGCCGACGGCTGCAGCATCGAGAATTCCGGGATGCCTGAGCAACACCTGATCGATCTCCAGCGGGGCGATGTTGATGCCGCCACGGATGATCAGGTCCTTTGTACGCCCGCTCACGTGAATGAAGCCATCCTCGTCCATGACTGCGAGGTCGCCGGACTTGATGCGCTTTCCGCGGATAGGCTCGATCGTGCCGTCCTCACGCATGTACCCGATCGCACAGTGCGGACCACCGGCCGTGACTTCGCCCTCGACGTTGCGTGGGCTTGGCTTGCCTTCGCTGTCGACGATCTCGAGCTCCTGATGCACTGCGGGAAGGCCGACCGTGCCGACCTTGTTCCGGTAGTGACGATTCCCGGCCAGCCAGCCTGCTTCGGACATGCCATACATCTGCAGCAGCTTGACCCCATACATGTCTTCGAAACGCCGCCACTGCTCGAGCGTCAGGGGCGCTGTGCTGCAGGTCATCAGGCGCAAGCAGCTCGGCACCTTCAGCGCAGCGTGGTCCGGTTCTCTATTGAGGAGCATGTTGATCACGGTGGGCACACCGGCGGCGAAGGTGATGCCGTAACGCTCAATCCACTCGAAAAAGCGGCTTTGGGAAAAGCGCCTCGCGATGTGCAGGGTAAGCCCCTTTTCCAGGAAAGGCATGAGGCTGAGCACCTGCGCCGAGTTCCAGCCAAAGGATCGATATTCCAGTGTGCGGTCATCCGCGCTCAGTCCCAGGCACTCCAGGGTGGACAGCCCATTAAGCCAGTAGGCGCAATGATCGTAGACGACCAGCTTCGGCCGGCTGGTCGTGCCGGACGTGCAGAAGATGCAGGCCAGATCGGCAGCGTCGTTACGCTCCGGGATATTCCGGGGCGTAACGCCGCGCGGCATGGCGCAGAAAAAAGAGTCCTGCGGGTCTCCGCCGCTCGGCTTGGCAGGAAAATCTCCAAACCGCACAAACGGCTTGCCCCGAAGCAGCGCGTTGCCGTCAAGGTCCTTGTGAACGAGCGTGAGTGCCGGTGAGATAGTGGCGGCGAGGCCTGCGATGAAGGCAGCATTGAGCTCCACATTGAGCGGAGCGACGATTGCGCCGAGGCGCCAGATCCCGAACCAAAGCAAAAGCTTCTCGAGATTCTCCTCGACCAGGAGCAACACCCGGCTGCCCTTGGCTACTCCCCTCTCCTTGAGCGCTGCCGCTATGTCGGTGGTTGCCGCTTCCAGTGCGCCGAAGCTGATGGACTTTTCCTGGTCGACGTCCACGATCGCGGGCTTGTCCGGATGCCGCTCGCGGTAGCCGGCGAGCAAGTCGGCAAGAGGGGCATAGGGAATTTCCGGCCGGTGCTCGCCGAAAACATCCGCCGCACCGGTCACGACGATTTCGCCTGACGGCTTGTCGCCTCCAGCACCGCGGACACAATGCCTGCATAGCCGGTGCAGCGGCACAAATGCCCGCTGAGCACGTCTACGATCTCCGCCTCGGAGGGGTGAGGATGGCGCGCAAGAAAATCGGTAAACGACATGAGGATTCCCGGTGTGCAGAATCCGCATTGTAGGGCGTGATTATTCTGGAAAGCCTGCTGGAGAGGGCTGAGCTTTCCGTCTGGGCCGGCCAATGCTTCTACCGTCGTGACCTCCCGGCCCTCGGCTTGAATGGCGAGCGTGAGGCATGAGCGCACCGCCGTTCCGTCGATCAGGACCGTACAGCAGCCGCAGACCCCGTGCTCGCACCCCACATGCGTCCCGGTCGCGCCGAGCACGTGGCGGAGGAAGTCGCTGAGCAGCATGCGGGGCTCGGCCTGCCCCGAGGCTTTGCGGCCATTGAGCGTCAGGCTCACGCGCGCGTGTTCACTCTTGCTCACGCGGCGCATTGTTGCCTCGCTTCTTCCACCACGATGGGTCCAAGCCGGCGCAACAGATCCCGACGCATGCGCGCGGAGGCATGGATGTCGTCATATCCCTCGAGCTCCCAGGCAAGCCGCTCGATTGCGTGTTGCAGGGAAGCGGCGCCATCGACTTGAAACGAGCGAACCGCGGGGCGGTCTGCCATTCCCGCAATCCCGATGCGTATATTTTCGCGGTTCTCGGCTGCCGCAGCGATTGCGACAATGGCAAAATCCCCGTGTCTGCGGGCAACCTCGCGAAAGGCCACCCGCACATTCACAATCGGGAAACGGACCGCAGTGATCAGCTCGTCGGGCGCGCGCGCCGTCAACAGCATGCCTTGTTGAAACTCGCTCGCGGAAAGAATCCGCGCACCCTTTTGTGAGCGCAGCGTCACCTGGCCTCCCAGCAATGCAAGCGCCAATGGAATTTCCGATGCCGGGTCCGCGTGCGCAATCGAGCCGCAGACCGTACCTTTGTTGCGGGTCTGGAAGTGACCGACAAAAGGCAAGACCGCGTGCAACAGCGGAAGCTTCTCGGCGAGCGAGGGCAACTGCAGCAGCCGGTTCTGCGTCACGGTGGCGCCAACTTCCACAGTACCGTCCAGCTCGCGTATGGCATCCAGCTCGCGAATGCGCGTGATGTCGATCAGCACCGGCGCTTCGACGACCCGCAGGTTGAGCATGGCGATAAGCGTTTGCCCACCGGCAAGAATGCGGGCGTCTTCACCGTGCTCCGCCAGGAGGGCGAGCGCTTCATCGACCGTCTCGGGACACATGTAATCGAAGGGGCGCGGCTTCATCCGCCGTTTCCCGCCGGCATCGGCATCTGGTCCGGGGAGGGACGCGCTTCGATGCCGGCGATCAGCGCGTGGATGCGCCGCGGCGTGGCGGGAAGCTGCACGTCTCTGACGCCAAGCGCATCGGCGATCGCATTGGCAATGCATGCCGGGACGCTCATGCAGTTGCCCTCAGCGAGACCTTTTGCCCCGAGCGGCGTCAACGGAGATGGCGTCTCCTGATGCAAGATCTCGAGCGGCGGGATCTCCGCTACGGTGGGAACGAGATAGTCTGCGAAAGTACCGGTGAGGAACTGACCGGTGTCGTCATAGACGAACTCTTCGTAAAGGGCGGCGGCAATGCCCTGTACGAATGCACCCCGCACCTGGCCGGAGGCGATCAAAGGATTGAGCATGCGACCGGCATCGTGCATGGAGACATAATGGTCAACACGCACCTGGTAGGTGAGAGGATCGATCTCGACACCGCACATGTCGAACACAAAGCCATACGTGAGCGACGTGTTGATGCGGTCGTCATTCGCCGGGGGCTCGAGCTCGGGGGGCGACCAGACCGCGGTCTCGCGTAATGCCGGCGCCATGCCTTCCGGGAGCATCACCGGCGACCAGTGCGACGTGCCGGCCACCCGCCCGAACGCAATGGCGTTGTCGGGATTGCTGCGGCTGCGGATTTTCCCGCCGGCGAGCTCGAGGTCCTGCGGCAGGACGTTGAGCTGCTTTGCCGCAATGGCCTTGAGCTTGTCCGCCATGCGCTCCGCTGCAAGATGCGCCGCCACGGCAGTGCCCGGGGTGAAGCGGCAGGAATAGGTGCCTGCTGCAATCGACCATTGATCCTTCGCGGTATCCATCTCAAGAACGACGTTGACATCGGCGGGAGCAAGCCCCAGCCGATCAGCCACAATTTGCGAGAGCACGGTCTGGTGCCCCTGCCCTTGGACGGTCACATCCGCCGTGACGGAAACCGCGCCGAGCGGATCGACATTGACGGTGACCATCGATATGGCACCATTCTTTGGTCCCGCCTTGTCGCGCGCCTCCGGCGTGAGAAGCGTGGAGAGATATCCCATGTTCGACATGCCCGGCTCAACCACCGCGGCAAAACCGATGCCGTACTGTCGGCCGGCGGCGCGAGCGTCCTCACGCCGGCGCTTGAGCTCCGCAAGGCGGCCTTCTCCAATCGTGGTTGTGATCGCCCCCAAATAGTCGCCGGAATCGTAGAGCGCGCCAGCCGCCGCGCGATACGGAAATTTGTCCTTCTGGATCAGATTGCGCTTGATCACATCGAGATGATCGAGGCCAAGCTCGATGGCGATGCGCTGGATGAGCCGTTCAAGCGCGAGATAGAGCTGCGGGCCGCCGAAACCGCGGATGAGGCTCGCCGGCATCTTGTTGGTGAGGACGACCCGGTTCGTGACCTCGACATTGGGGATGTCGTAGGCCCCGGTTACCGCGCCGTGCATCCGGTATAGCGGCCCCGGCATCGGCGCACGCAGGTATGCACCATAGTCCTCGAGCTGATCGAGCCGCAGCGCGAGAATACGGCCCTCCTTCGTGACCGCGGCTTCGATCGTCGTTATCCGGTTCGGCCCGGAGCTTGCGGCAAGAAGATGCTCGAGCCGATCCTCCACCCACTTGACCGGACGGCCGGTGATGCGGGCGGCAATCGCCGCGAGCACGATGTAAGGAAATACCGAGAGCTTGATGCCGAAACTTCCGCCACTGTCCGGCGGAATGCGCAGGCGCAGCTTCGGGCCGGGCACGCGCAGCGCGCGCGCCATGACGGGATGGGTGCTGAACGGGCCCTGAAAATTCGCCAGCACGTCGTAGCTGCCGTCGGCCGAACGATACTCGGCAACCACGACATAGCATTCCATCGGGGTGAACGAGTTGCGCGGATATTCACATGTGAGGCGAACGCACGCGTCGGCACGCTCGAATGCGCTCTTGCAATCGCCGTAGGAGAATTTCCGTGCGGAGATCTCGTTGCCTCCCGCGCGCGGGTGCAACAGCGGCGCCGAGCGGTCGCAGGCCGCGCGCGGCTCCAGCACTGCTTCCTTGGCTTCGTACTCAATGCGCACGACCTCCGCTGCGTCTTCGGCCAGATAGCGGGAATCGGCGACCACAAGCGCGACCGGCTCGCCGACATAGCGCACGCGCTCGACGGCAAGCGACCACTGATCGATGGGCGCTTTGAGCGCAATCAGGAACGGATCGGAGAGCTTGCGGACATCCTCGCCGGTGATGACTGCCCAGACGCCCTCCTGCGCGAGGGCATCCGTCGCCTCGATGCTGATGATGCGCGCGTGAGCGTGCGGTGAGCGGATGACATGGGCGTGCAGCGTGCCCGCGGGCACCGGGAGGTCATCCGCGAATCGCCCACGGCCCGACAGCAGCGCGGGATCCTCCTTGCGAACGAGCGAAGTACCGAGGACCTCGCTCACGAGACGCACTTCACCATCGGGCACAGTTCCTGAAATCTATTCCGCCTTGAGGTTCGCGGCGCGAACCACTTTGCCCCATTTCTCCGTTTCTGCCGCGACCAATTTTCCGAACTCGAGCGGGGTGGTCGGCATCGGCTCGCCACCGAGCTCCGCCAGCCGTCCCTTGAGTGTCGGATTCGCCAGGACGGCGTTGAGCGCGGCATTGAGCGTGTCGACGATCTCCGGGGGCGTGCCCTTGGGCGCGGCAATTCCGTACCACACGACAGCCTCGTAACCCGGCACCGTCTCGCTGATTGTCGGCACGTCGGGGATGGCGGCGGAGCGCTTGCCTGCAGTTACGCCGAATGCCCGAAGCGTTCCGGCTTTGATGTGCTCGATCGACCCCGGCAGGTTGTCGAAGAGAACCTGAACGCGATTGGTCAGGAGATCCTGCAGCGCCGGCGCGGATCCGCGATAGGGTACATGCTGCATGCTGATGCCGGTCATCATCTTGAACAGCTCGCCGGACATGTGGACCGACGTGCCGATGCCGGAGGAAGCCATGTTGATCCTGCCGGGATTTGCTTTTGCATAATCGATGAACTCGGCAACGGTCCTCGCGGGCACCGAGGGGTGCACGACCATCACGTTGGTCAGCAGCATGGTCCCGCCGATCGGCGTGCTGTCGCGCAGAAAGTCGAAGGGGAGCTTCTCGTAGAGCGTCGCGTTGATGGCATTGTTCGGGGCCACAAATCCGATCGTGTAGCCGTCGGGCGGAGAGCTCAGCACGGCGCCCATTCCGATATTGCCGCCCGCGCCCAATCGGTTCTCGATGATGACTTGCTGGCCCAGCTGTTCCGACAGGTATTGGCCGATGAGTCGCGCCACGGTGTCGTTCGGTCCGCCGGCGGAGAACGACACGATCCAATGCACCGGTCGCGAAGGATAGGTCTCGGACCAAGCCGGACCAGAATGCACCGCAACCGCAATAGCAGCTGCCAGCGAATACAGAAGCTCGCGACGCGGGATTCTCATCTTTCCCACAATCCCTCCCGAACGATTCCAGGCGCAGGCTAGCAGGAAAGAACGCGGGACGGTATTCCCAGCCAGCATCTCCTCCAATTGGCAGCTAGCCCCGGTTAATCCGGCGAGCAATCGTCTCTATTGTCGCGATCCTAATCGGCGTGGCCTAGCCGCTTGGCGCCGATTGGAGCCTGGCCGGTTCGGCTTGACCGGCGCGCGACGAGCGTGTGAAGCTTTCCCATGCATGTGCAACAAATTTCAACAGCGGAGACCCCATGGCTACGAATCCGAAAGCAGTCGAGCTCGCGAAGCAAGGCAAAGTCGAATACGAGTGGGGCACGCTCTGGCCGCACTACCACAAGGAAAAGATGAACTGGGGCGGCGGGTTCAGAACAAAAGGCGACGTCGATATTCTGTTCCTCTCGGGCGAGACCGGGCGCGATCCGTTCGAGGACGCGCCATGCAGGACTCCGGAGGAGGAACGTGCAGGCAGAGGCAAAGTCATGTCGCACGACGTCAAGCAGCAGACGCGTCAGTGCCTGGAGTACATCAAGAACAAGCTGGACATGATGGGCGCCTCGCTCAAGCACATCGTGATGTTTCGTTATTACCTGCCGCGGCGCGAAGACGTCTTCGACATGCGCGACGAGATGTACAGGTTTTTCGAGGAGTTCGAACCCGATCTGCGCGCACATCCCCGGCCGGCCACGCTGCTGCGCGGGGTCGGGATCGATCTCAAGGAGATGCTGGTCGAGATCGAAGCCTGGGCCGTCGTTCCGCGGCAGAAGTAGACGCGGCCGCAGGTAGGTGGGCAAAGGCGCGCGCCCACATGCCTCGCCATGCGAAGATGATATGCGCGCCTTTGCCCACCCTACGAGGCTCTGAAGCGGCCCTACGTCTTGCTCGGCTCCGCAGGCGGAGGGATGAACTCGTTGCCGGTGGGCACGAATTCGTTGGTGTAGAGCTGCTGCGCTTCGAGCGGCGTTGTGACGCCACCGTATTGCTTGAGCACCTCGACCGTCTCCTGCCAGTCCTGCTCGGACATCCAGCCGAATGGCTTTCCGGCGGTGTTCGGGGAGATCCACGTCTGCCACGACATCTCGGCCTCACGCCGCGCGATTTCCGGCTCGATCGCAGGTGAATATTTCCGGGCGATGGCGATCATCTCGTCGAGGTTTCTGCGGCCGTATAAAAAGCCCTTGAGAGAGGCGGCCACGAACGCGCGCACAAGCTCGGGATCCTCTTTGATCAGGTCGTTGTGAGCGACAATGCAGTTGCTGATCGAGGTGACCCCACAGTCTGCGTACCAGAACACCCGCGCCTTGGTGTTGCCGCGCACCTCGACGCTCGGCACCTGGCCCAGCGCGTAGCCGGCGATGGCGGGAACCTGGCCCGTGATCAGGGCCGGCGGACTGCCGGCAGGATCGATGTTGATGACCCGAATCTTGCTCGCATCGAGACCGCAACCCTTCACGAAGGCCGGCCATTGCTGGAACTGGGTCGATCCGGCTGCAATGGCGATGGTCTTACCCTCGAGATCCTTCGGCGTCTTGATGTCGGAGCTCGCGAGCACAATGACTGCGGTTGGATTGCGCCGATAAAGACCGGCGACGGCACGGATATTCATGCCCTTCGACACGCCATTGCCGACGACATATCCGTCGGCAAAGCCAAATTGCGTCGCCTTGCTGGCGACGAGCTGAGCGGTGTTGCCGGATCCCTTGCCGGGCCCGACCTCGACGTCGAGGCCGGCTTGCTCGTAAAAACCCTTTTCCTGCGCGACCACGAAGCCGGCATTCGGGCCCTGATAGATCCAGTCCAGCCGAACCGTGACTTTGCGTTTGGCCTGCGCGCGGGCGCTGCGCACGAGCGGGAGAGCGAGCCCCGCGAAGCTGCTCGCCAGGCGCAAAACTTGCCGCCGGGATTTCGGGTATTGACGCATCATCGAACGCTCACGCTCCCATACCCCTCGTCGCGCGTCAATCGGAGCCTCAGCTGGCTTGACGCTTGCACGGGCCGTATGCGCTATTCCCGTTCCGGCGGATTGTGCGCAGCGAAACGAGCAACGCCCATGGAGACGAAATGACCTCGCAGACCGACATCTTGCACAAGCATCCCGTGCCCGGGAAGATCATCGAGGAATGGATCATTCCCGCACGGGGCTATGCGGCCTTTCATATGGAGAAGGGTCAAGTCCTGCGCTTCGTCGACATCGAAGGCAAGCAGGTGCCCGATCTCGTTTGTTTCAATGCGCAGGATCGCGGCGAAGCGCTCAACATGGGCAACTCGCTCCTCATCAACAAGCGGCGGGAATTCATCAAAGGCAATATCATTTATTCCATCCGCTGCCGCCCGATGATGACCATCACCGATTATTCCAATCCATTGAGCTACGCGTATGGCCCGATGTGCAGCGAGGAGGTCAACCGCATCCGCTACGGTGTTCCGAACACTCCCAACTGCCGGGGCAACCTTGCCATGGCGCTCGGACCCTGGGGTTTCAATTATCGCGACATTCCCAACGCATTCGTGCCGTTCATGAATGTGGAGGTGGACGAGAACGGCACTATGGAAATACGCGAGCCGACCAGCGTAGCGGGCGATTACTATGATGTGCGCGCCGAGATGGATCTGCTTATCGGCATTTCAAACTGCCCGCAGGAGCGCAATCCCTGCAATGGCTGGAACCCGACGCCCACGGGCGTGATCATCTACAAATAGCGCATGATCGTCGACGTCCATGCCCACGCCGCCTCCGAGGATTTCATCCGCGTAACGGCGGCCAATCCGAGCTACGGGATGCCGTATGAGGTCCGCCCCGACGGCAGCTATGCCACCCGCGGCTACGGCGAGATGGATCGCCTGATGTGGGACCTTGAAGGCCGGCTCGAACGCCTGGAGCGTTCGGGGATCGATCTGCAGCTCGTTTCCCCCTCGCCGCGGGCCATTTCCGGCCGGGAACATGTCATCGGGGTTGAGGTCGCCCGCCTGATGAACCGGGAAACGGCCAACCTGGTCAAACGCGGCCGCGGCCGGCTTGCCGGGATGGGAGTTGTCCCCTTGCTTGAGCCGCAGAGCGCTGCCGCCGAACTGCGCGTAGCTATCAAGGAGTACGGCTTCCAGGGCGTGTGCCTCCCCACCTCTGCCGCCGGCAAGCCGCTCGATCTGCCGGAATTCGCGGCCCTCTGGGCCACGCTGGAGGAGCTTGGAATCCTCGTTTTCATGCATGCGACGACCGCGATCACGCGCGACACGCTGGGGGAGTATACCCTCAACACCGTGATCGCCTGGCCCACCGAGGTGACCATCGCCGCCGCACGGCTCATCTTCTCCGGCGTGATGGAGCGCCATCCCGGGCTGCAACTGGTATTGTCGCACGGGGGCGGAACGCTTCCTTTCCTCGCAGGACGCCTCGATCTTGCCTATCACGCTCCCAAGCATGAGGCGAACCCGGCCTGTCACGCCCACATCAGCAAACCGCCCAGCCAATATTTGCGCCAGTTCTACTATGACACGGTAGTGGCAAGCGCTGCTTCGCTGCGCCTCCTCATCGATCTCGTGGGAGCAGAGCGGGTAATGTTCGGCACCGACTTTCCTTACGAAATCGGGGATGCGGACGGCGCGATTGCGCGCCCGGTCATAGAGCAACTTTCGCCGAACCAGCGCAACAGAATCCTGGGCGGGAATGCGCGCGACATTCTGATGCGCGCACGATCCGGCTGACCGCATCACGAGCTGCGGCACATGACTTGCAAGCGCGTCGCTAGGCATTGACACCGCGCAACAGCGGTGTTTCCGTTGCGCAAACAAGACACGGTTCGGCATGCAAACATCGGCCACTCGCGCGCAAGGCGACCGTGGCGCGATCGAAGTTACAAGCCTCAGCAAGGTCTACGCGTCCCAGCACGGCCAGATCAAGGCGCTTTCCGACGTGTCGTTTGCGATCGCAGATGCGGAATTCGTCACTATCGTTGGTCACAGTGGCTGCGGCAAAAGCACGCTGCTCAAGATCATTGCGGGCCTGCTGCCCTCCTCGTCCGGATTGGTGAAGGTTCGCGGTCGCAGCGTCACTGCCCCCTTGTCCGACGTTGGAATGGTGTTTCAACGTCCCGTGCTGCTCAAATGGCGTACCATTTTCGCCAATGTCATGCTGCCCATCGAGATGCTGCGGCTTCCGCGCAAGGAAAGCGCCGAACGCGCGCTCGATCTCCTGAAATTGGCCGGCCTGAGCGAGTTTCGTCACCAGTACCCGGCGCAGCTTTCCGGAGGCATGCAGCAGCGCGCCGCCATATGCCGCGCGCTGGTGCATGATCCCTCGTTGCTGCTGATGGACGAGCCGTTCGGCGCCCTTGACCTCATGACCCGAGAAGAGATGAACTTCGAGCTCCTGCGTATCTGGAGCGAGCGGCGCAAGACGACCCTGCTCGTGACTCACAGCATTTCGGAGGCCGTGTTCCTTGCCGACCGGGTCATCGTCATGACCCCTCGACCGGGAATGGTGGCCGACATTGTCGAGGTCAATCTGCCGCGACCGCGCATGCCGGAAACCAAGCTCGACCCTCGCTTCAGCGCGTGCGTGCAGGCGATCGGCCGCAAGATTGGTTTGCTTTATATCTGAGGAGCAGCATCGTAGGGCGGATTGGGCAGCCGGGATGGGCCTCAACAAGACCGACATAAGTACCACGATCCTTTCCATCACAGCGACTTTGGTGCTGTGGGAGGTATTGACGGTTGTTTTTAACGTTCCCGGGTTCATTCTTCCGCCGCCATCGGCGATCTTCATCGAAGGCGTGACCCGCTATCACCTCTACCTCTACCACTCCTGGATCACGTTCTACGAAATGGTGGCGGGCTTTGTGCTCGCCGCGGTGGTGGGGGTGTTGCTCGCGGTCGTGATCGTTTATTCGCGCATCCTGCGCAACATGCTCTATCCGCAGATCGTGGTGCTGCAGATCGTGCCCAAGGTGGCTATCGCGCCGTTGCTGCTGATCTGGGCTGGCTATGGGATCACGTCGAAGGTGCTGCTGGCGCTTCTGGTCTCGTTCTTTCCCATCGTCGTGAACATGGTCACCGGACTCGTTGCCATCGAGGAAGAGCTGCTCGACCTTTGCCGCATCCTGCAGTCAGGCCGCTGGCAGGAATTTTCCAAGGTGCGGCTGCCCAACGCCCTGCCCTATCTGTTCAGCAGCCTGAAAGTCGCAAGCACGCTCTCCGTCATCGGCGCAGTGATCGGCGAATTTGTGGGAGGAAGCGAAGGCCTCGGCCATCTCATCATCATCGCCAATACCGAGCTGCGGACCTCGATGTCCTTCGTCTCCCTGTTCAGCCTCTCGATCCTGGGATTTCTGCTCTACGGTTTCGTGCTGTTGGCGGAACGCCTGTGCATGCCGTGGGAGAGGTGGCAGTCGGCAGCGGCATAGGGTCAGCGGCATAGGGTCAGCGGCGTAGGGTGGGCAAAGGCGCGCCCTCTTATTTATTCTAACGTTTGCCCAAGCTCGCGCGCCGTGCCCACGCGTCCCGCCACGATTCCCGAAAACGTCTGTAATGTGTGCGCCGTGTGAGCCTGCGCGTGGGCACGGCGCGCAAGATATTCTGACGCGCGGACATATTGGAGGGGCGCGCCTTTGCCCATCTACGATCCTCACACCGCGTCGCGCGCTCCCTCACCGCCGGCGATGATGTGCCGCGGAATGGCAAGACGCTCGGCGACTTCCACCAGCAGGAATAACACCACGCCAAGAACAGTAAGGGCAACAATTCCGGCAAAGAGGAGCTGGGTGTCCATGCTGCCGTTGGCCACCATCAGAAGATAGCCGAGCCCCGAATCTCCACCGACAAACTCGCCCACCACAGCTCCGACCACCGCCAAAGTGATAGATATTTTCAGCCCGCCGAAGATCGCCGGCAGAGCGTTGGGCAAACGGATCTTGAAAAAGGTGGCGAACGCACCGAAGCCCATGGAACGCGCCAGATAAATCTTCTCCGGCTCGATGGAAGCCAATCCTACCGCAGTGTTAATGACGATCGGGAAAAAGGCGATCAGGAACGCTATCAGGACTTTCGGCAGCAGTCCGAAACCGAACCACACCAGGAAGAGCGGTGCGACTGCCACCTTTGGCATGGCCTGCGACGAGACGAGGAGCGGCAGGATGGAGCGGGAAAATGCCGGTGAAAGGAAGATCGCCAGCGCGAGCGGGATCCCGACAACAATGCTGAGCGCAAATCCAAGCAAGATCTCCACCGTGGTAATCCAGGCATGAAAGGCGAGCAGCGACGCGTTGGCGATGAACGAGACGGCAATGGCGGTGGGGGGCGGCAGGAGAAATAGTGGAACGGCAAAGAGACGCGTGGCCGCCTCCCAAAGCACAAGCACACCCAGCACGACTGCGGCGGGATATAGGATGCCGGCCACTCGCGCGCGCCACTCATGCCGGGCGCGTGCGCGCTGAAGGCCGGGCTCCAGATCCCCCATGCCGAGGGCCTCCGCCCGGGCGCCCGGATTGTCAGCTTGGGCCATCGGGCAGTCCTCAGTGCTCGCGCAGCACACCGCGGGCAAGAAACAGGTCGAGAATCTCGCGGCTATAGGCCGCAAATTCCGGCGTGTCCCGCATCGCGAGGGTGCGCGGCCGCGGCAGTCCGATCTCGATCACACGATCGACCCGTCCCGGGCGCGGCGTCATCACCAGGATGCGATCGGAAAGAAAGACAGCTTCCGGCACGCTATGCGTGATGAAAAGCACGCTCATACGGCGTTGGCTGCAGATCTGCTGCAGATCCAGAACCAGCTGGTCGCGGGTGAGCGCATCAAGCGCCCCGAACGGCTCGTCCATCAAGAGTTGATCGGGTTCATGAATGAGCGCGCGACAGAGCGAGACCCGCTGGCGCATACCGCCCGAGAGCTCATGCGGGTATTTCTGCTCGAATCCGCCCAGCCCAACCGCGTCCAGGAGCTTGCGCGCCCTTCGCTCGGCCGCCGCGCGCTCGAGCTTCTTCGCTTCCGCCTGCAGCATGACGTTGCCCAGCGCCGTTCGCCATTCCAGGAGCACGGGACTCTGAAACACGATGCCGATCTCGGTGCGGGGGCGCGCCACCAGTTTGCCGTCGATGCTGACCGTGCCGCCGGACGCGGGCAGGAGCCCCGCCGTAATCATGAGCAGAGTGCTTTTGCCGCAGCCGCTCGGTCCGACCACGGAGAGAAATTCACCACGTCGCGCACGCAGCGATACCTGGTCGAGAGCGCGCACCGAACCGTCGCGGGTGAGGTAGACCTTGCTCAGCTCCTTTAGGCAGAGATAGTCCCCTCCCGCTTGCACAGCCGAAGGAGCGGCCATCGTTACGATCAAATCTTGCCGGACCCGGTTTGCGGCGGAACGTACTCGCTGGAAGCTGGCACGAATTCATTGGTATAGAGCTGCGACGTCTCGAGCGCACCGGTCACCCCGCCGTATTGCCTGAGCACCGATACCGTCTCTTCCCAATCCTTCTCGGACATCCATCCCAGCGGTTTGCCCGCCGTGCTGGGTGTCACCCAGGTCTCGAAGGAAAGGTCGGCCTCCCGCTGGGAGATGGCCGGTACGGTCGCTTCCGAGAACTTCTTGACGATGGCGGCGAGCTCGTCGACATGAGCTCGGCCGTAGAGAAAGCCCTTCAGGCTCGCGGCGACGAACCTCCGAATGAGATCGGGATCCTCCTTGATGAGGTCGGCATGCACGATGATGCCGTTGCTCACCGCGGTGACACCGCAGTCCGCGTACCAGAGGATGCGAGCTTTTTTGTTTCCGCGGATCTCCACGCTCGGCACATAGCCTTGGGCATAGCCGGCGATCGCGTCGACCTGGCCGGTGATCAGAGCCGGCGGGCTGCCGGCGGGATCGATATTGGTGAGGCGAATCTTGCTGCCATCAAGGCCGCAGCCCTTCACGAAAGCGGGCCACTGCTGAAACTGAGTTCCGCCGGTCGGGCTCGCAACGGTCTTATCCTCCAGATCCTTCGGAGTCTTGATGCCGGACTCTTCCAGCACGATGACCGCAGTTGGATTGCGCCGGTAGATTCCGGCGACCATCTTGATGCTCATTCCCTTCGACACGCTGTTGCCGACGACATAACCGTCCGAGAAGCCAAACTGCGTCGCCTTGCTCCCAACAAGCTGCGCCGTGCTCCCCGATCCCTTGCCGGGGCCGACCTCGACGCTCAGTCCGACTTCGTCATAGAAACCCTTCTCCTGCGCGATCATGAACCCTGCATTCGGCCCCTGATAAAGCCAGTCGAGCCGCATGGTGACCTGCCGCTTGGCCTGCGCGCGGGCGGGGCGCGCCAGCGGGAGAACGGCGAGCGCAGTTGCGGCGCCGGCTTCGCACAGCAATTGTCGTTTGGATATTGCTTCTCTGGACATGGGGCGAGGCTTCCATAGAAGGCCGGCAGCGTCAACGCGGATAAGGGCTGCCACTGGGGTTAGGCATGCCGCGGCCGTGTCCCGGATGCGGCGCAGCGCGAGCGCATACACAAGCGGTTCAGTTTGCGCCGACGGTGATGCGCGAAGCGGTGCGGCGCTGATCCGGGACCGCCACAAGCTCGGAGCCGGAAAACGGCGGAGCTTCGGGCGGTCCCGGGTCTGCAACGCATCATGAGCAGCGCAGTCAAGGCGCTCCAACAGCCGAGACATTGACTTGCGCTGCTCATGCTGCATTGCGCCCGGGACACGGCTGCACGCACCTCAGTCGATGCGGATGCCGGCGCTTTTCACGACTTCCGCCCATTTGTTCCGTTCCGCCCGGACGAACTGAGCGAACTCGCCGGGCCGCATCGGCAACGCCTCTCCCCCGACCTTCTCCAGGGCACCGGTCACTTCCGGCAACGCAAAGATGCGGCTCACTTCATCGGCAAGCTTCTCGATGATCGGCGCCGGCGTGCCGGCGGGGGCGAACAGACCTTGCCAGCCCGTCGCCTCGAATCCTGGCAGCGTCTCGCCGATGGTCGGCAAGTCTGGCGCGGCTGCCACGCGACGAGGCGTGCTCACCGCGAGCGCGCGCACTTCTCCGGCCGTGGCGAGTGGCCAAATGGTGGTCATGCTGTCGATCGTAAGATCGATTTGGCCGCCGATCATCGCTGCCATCTCGTCGGTGGAGGCGCGGAACGGGATGTGGGTCATACTGATGCCGGCCGCGCGCATGAACATGACGGCACAGAGGTGGGAGGACGTGCCGTTGCCGGACGAGCCGTAGTTCAGCTTCCCGTCGTTCGTCCTGGCATAGGCCATAAGCTCGGCCACGCTTTTCACCGGCAATGCATTGCGCACGACGAGCAGATTGGGAAAGCGAACGAGCGGCGAGATGGGTGCAAAATCTCGCTCGGTATCGTAGGGGAGCCTGCTGTAGAGCGAGGGATTGATGGTGTGTGTGCTGACCGTTCCGAGCGCAAGCGTGTAGCCGTCGGCCGGCGCCTTGGCGACAATGCCGGTCCCGATGCTGCCGCCCGCCCCGCCCTTGTTTTCGATAACAACCGATACGCCGTATTTCGCCTGAAAATGCTGGCCAAATATGCGAGCGACCAGATCCGCCGAGCCCCCGGCCAGGAACGGAACGATGATGGTGATGGTGCGCTGGGGCCATGCGTCCTGGCCGCGCGCAATGTGCGGCGGCAACACGAGCGCCGCTGCCGCCGTCATGAGAAAATTCCGTCGTTTCATCGCTTGCTCTCAGCTAATACCCTCTGCTTCTCGCTGGCGCTGCTC